>Ga0315338_1004013_pt1 | contig 12127 bp, 9 predicted proteins | sample ASW8metaG_FD_204518 | JGI IMG/M metagenome (GOLD analysis project Ga0315338, IMG submission 204518) | Ammonia-oxidizing marine archaeal communities from Monterey Bay, California, United States - ASW #8 | ecosystem: Environmental > Aquatic > Marine > Coastal | place: USA: California | collected...
CGCGGGATAACAATATTCCTGTCGGCCCTGGTCGTGGTTCCGCAGCAGGTAGTGTTGTTTCTTATGCGTTAGGGATCACGGATATAGACCCTATGAAACACAACTTACTGTTTGAAAGGTTTTTAAACCCCGATCGCGTCAGCATGCCGGATATTGATATTGATTTTTGTATAGAACGGCGTGGGGAAGTAATTGATTATATCAAGAAACGGTATGGGGAGAATTCGGTAACGCAAATTATCACCTTTGGTAAATTGAAAGCACGACAGGTTGTGCGAGATGTAGGACGTGTCATGGGTTATTCATTTGGTGATGTGGACCGCGTAGCGAAGGCAATTCCTAACGAACTGAATATTACGCTAGATGCAGCTCTAAATAAAAGTCCTGACTTGCAAACAATGGCAAATGGAGAGTTCAAGGAATTGGTAGATTATTCTAAGGTGCTGGAAGGGATGAATCGTCATGCCTCCACCCATGCTGCAGGTGTAGTCATAACACCTAGTGATTTAACAGATTATATGCCACTCTATAAATCATCCCAAGGTGATATCACCAGCCAGTATGATATGAAAAGTCTGGAGAATCTTGGACTGCTGAAAATGGATTTTCTTGGATTACGTAACCTTACAGTTATTGATCATACGATCAAATTGTTGCAGCAGAAGGATGTAATCATCGAAATTGAGAAGATTCCCATGGATGATGCCAAAGTATATAAATTATTTGCTAAGGGTCTAACAATAGGTGTATTCCAGTTTGAATCATCGGGCATGCGCGAATTCTTAAAAAAGCTCAAACCCACACATTTTGAAGATTTAATAGCTATGAATGCGCTGTATCGTCCAGGACCGATGAAAAATATAGATAACTTTATCAACCGCAGATCGGGCAAGAAAAAGATAGAATATGTTTCCCCAGCCCTAAAACCAATCCTGGATGAAACTTATGGGATCATTGTTTATCAGGAACAGGTCATGCAAATTGCTAATGAAATCGCAAATTTCACTTTGGCCCAAGCGGATATTTTGCGGCGGGCAATCGGTAAGAAAAACACTGAACTCATGGAAGCACTAAAGGTCAAGTTTATCAATGGTGCGTCAAGCAAAAACATGACCAAAAATCAAGCTACTAACATTTATGGTTTGATCGAAAAATTTGCGCAGTACGGATTCAATAAGAGCCATTCTACTGCTTATACATATATAGCCTATCAAACAGCATGGCTTAAAACCTACTACCCCGCTGAATTTATGGCCGCAAACCTGACTAGTGAGATGACCAATATTGATCGGGTTGTTATTTTAATTAATGAATGTCGAAAACTAAAAATAGATGTATTACCTCCAGATATTAATGTATCTAACATTCATTTTCAGCCTATTGATGATACATCTATTTCTTTTGGCATGAATGCGATAAAAAATGTAGGTGCGAAAGCATTGGAGTTTATAATTGCTGCCCGAGAAAAAGATGGACCATTTAACTCACTATTTGATTTTACCAGTAGGGTAGACCTGCAAGCGGTGAATAAAAAAGTCCTGGAAAGCCTAATTGTGTCCGGTTCCATGGATCATGTAGAAGGATCCAGAGCCGAAAAAGTTTCCACCATTGAAATTGCCATACGCTATGGTCAAAATATTCAGTCTGACCGCGATAAAAACCAGGTTGATTTATTTGATGGTTCCGCAAGCGGTTCAGGAGTGTCTATGATACCTAATTTACAAGAAGTACGTCCTTGGTCTGATGGGGAAGCGCTGGCAAATGAAAAAGAGGTTTTGGGTCTATATCTGACAGGCCATCCTTTATTGGAGTATGCCGATGATTTAGAGGATTTCAGTAACCATGATTTTACAGAATCAGTCCAGGATAGAAATCTTGATACTGTACGCATCGGCGGTGCGATCCAAAATTATAAGCTACATTTTGATCGTAAGAATAAACAAATGGCATTTTTTACACTGGAATGTTTAGGAGGCCATGCTGAAATACTGGTATTTAGCAACACATTCACTAAGTACAAGAAATTATTATCAGAGGATAAAATAGTATTTGTCAGTGGTAAACCAACGGATAATGCAGATTTTAGTGATTTGAAGTTGGTCGCTGATGAAATAGTCCCCTTGGAAAATGTAAGAGATTATTATGCCAAACGTGTCAACTTGCATCTAGAGTTAGAAAAGATATTGCCTCAAAGTATTGAGGATTTGCATTCTTTATCAAAACAATACCCAGGCACATGTAATCTTATGTTTCATTATGATGATGAGAATCATCGTAAAAAACGGATCTTGTCTCATAATACGCGTGTTTCATCCAGTCGCGAATTTCTGACTAAACTGCGCGATGTTTATGGGAAAAGTAATGTATGGGTAGAATAACTGATGCAATATGATTGCTGTTTTACAACGCGTTACTACTGGTAAAGTCAAAATCGGTGGTCTCGTTACCGGCGATATTAATAATGGGTTAGTGATCCTGCTGGGGGTGCACCGTGATGATAAAGATGAGGATATTAATTTTCTGGTGGATAAGATTCTTGGCTTACGGATATTTAATGATAATAATGGTAAAATGAATATATCACTTCAGGATGTGAAGGGGTCTGTTCTGGTGATTAGTCAATTTACGCTCTGTGGGGATTGGCGTAAGGGCCGTCGTCCGAGTTTCACAAAAGCCGCTGATCCGGACAAAGGGAAATTGCTATATAACGGGTTTATTGATGCAGTTAGAAGTAGAGGCATAAATGTAGAAACCGGTGAATTTGGCGCGGCAATGGAGGTCAGTCTTGTAAATAGTGGACCCGTGACATTTGTATTGGATACTCATGACAGATAATCTACTGTAATCCATACGAGTGTATTTGTAATTTCCATCAGTTATCAAAAAAATAATGGAAAGAAATATTCGTATTGTAATGGCAAAGCCTGGGCTAGATGGCCATGACCGCGGTATTAAAGTATTGGCTGCTTCTTACAGAGATGCAGGGATGGAAGTTATTTATCTGGGATTGCGCCAGACACCGGAAATGATTGTCTCCGCTGCTTTACAGGAGGATGCTGATGTGATTGCATTATCAATACTATCGGGAGCGCATATGACCGTTTTCCCAAAGGTGATGGAATTGATGGATCAGAATGGCCTCGATGATGTATTACTAACCGGTGGTGGTATTATAGCAGATAAAGATAAGGAATCCTTAACTAAACTTGGTGTAGGGGAATTATTTGGCCCTGGAACACCTGTGCAAAAAACAGTAGACTACATTACAAATTGGGTGCAAACTAACCGGCGATAGATACCATGAATTTGAACAATCAAGCTGAACTAGAAACATATTTCGCGGATAATTTTGATACTGTTTTATTCCCAATATTGGCGGATATGTATCTTCAAAATAGAGATTTGGTCAGAGCCCGTAAAGTCTGCGAGATTGGTCTCGGTTACCACCCCGACCATGTAGATGGACGGTTTATACTTGCTATGATAGAATTAGAAATAGGAAATGAACGCGAGTCAGAAAAACTGTTGAAAGAGGTAGTGCAATCTGGCACTGATCATTTGCAGGCAGCTTTTCAGTTAGCCATAGTACAGCAGTCACTAGGTAGGGCGGAATCAACACTGCAAAAAAGTTGGAACAAAGTTCTCGATCTTGACCCGGAAAACAGAGAAGCTAAATCTATATTATCTATCCTTGGCAAACAGGAAACACCTAAGAAAGTAATCCAGCGGAAAAAGATCTCAAAGAAGAGCACGGGCAAAACATCCAAAACACGCCGTGCAAAAAAAATAGAAGGTCCTCAACTAGCTATCAGTCCTCGTATCGCTACTTTTACAATGGTCAACGTACTTAAAAATCAGAACCTGTATCACCAGGCCTTGGATGTGTTGGATATCCTTGTTACAAAAGGCGCTGATGTCGAGAAGATCGAAGCGGAGCGAGTTATAATTAAGGAACTGTTAAAAGCAGAAAAATAATTCTCGTTTATTTCTGAAATGAGTAATCAAATATTTTCTTCCAGGTTGAATAAATTGCGAACTGTTCTGTCTGCTCAAGGACTTGATGGTATTTTCATAACCAACCTTACAAGTATAAGATATATCTGTGGTTTTACTGGTTCTGCGGCATCCTGTCTGATTACACAGGATGATTCTTATTTCATTTCGGATGGACGTTACAATGTACAATCCGGCGAACAAGTGCAGAATATGGACCGATACATCGATTTTGGTACACATATTTCTATTGTAACAAAGAATAATTTGATTCAAAACGGATTAAATCTAGCCTTTGAGGGTGACCATACTAGTGTAAGTCAATATCGCGCTATGACTGATTCATTCCCAAAAGTAGATTGGAAATTAACATCTATGCTTATGGAGAATCTACAGGCGGTGAAAGATGAGTCAGAATTGGATGCAATCCGCACAGCAGTCGAAATCACGGATGCAGTTTATGCCGAGATATTGCCGATGCTTAAACCCGGTACAACTGAAAAGGAAGTAGCTAATCATCTGGTTCTACGTTACCGGCAAGAGAGTGATGGCGAGGCGTATTCTCCCATAGTTGCAGGTGGTTCAAATGGCGCACTGCCTCATGCGGTACCAAGCGATAGACCATTTGAAAAGGGTGATTTTATCGTAATTGATGCCGCTGCTAAATATGCTGGCTATCATGCCGATATGACTCGTACTCCAGTTGTTGGAGAAGCAACAGAAAAACATATTGAAATTTATAATATAGTCAAAGGTTCGCAGCAAGCTGGTTGTGACGCCGCCCAGGCAGGGGTATCCTGTAAGGACATGGATACTATCACGAGGGAATACATTACGGAAAGGGGGTATGGTGAATACTATAATCATGGTACCGGCCATGGACTTGGGCTTGAAATTCATACCGAACCACGCATGAGCCAGCTAAGCACACAATTCTTGGAAGTGAATAATGTTGTAACCATAGAACCGGGGATTTATTTGGCTGGTTGGGGTGGTGTACGTATTGAGGATGATATAATTATTACAGATAACGGGTGTGAGATTCTCAATAAAACCACTAAGGAATTGGTAGTCCTTAATTAGACCTATTTGATAAAAGATATCTATTCGGATCCTGAGCTGTACGATGCAGCGCATTGGTGGAAAACCAATGATATAGAATTTATTGCTAACACTGCTTCTGAATTTGGTGGTCCGGTATTGGAAATGGCTTCTGGGACAGGTAGACTGGCTTCACCCATTCTTGAAAAAGGCATTAATTATACAGGAATTGAATTAAGTTCTTCTTTTGCCAAATTTGCACGTAAAAAGCTAGAAAAATATGGGGATCTAGCCCAAATATTGGAAGGCGATATACGAAATATTAACCTTGATCAACAATATCAGTTTATTTTTATTGGCTTCAATTCCATTTTTCATTTATTGAAGAATGAAGACGTGGCATTGTTTCTTTCTTGTGTATATAGTCATTTGCTAGATGATGGACTATTTCTGATAGATGCCTTTGTACCACACCCTATATTTCTCTATCGAGCCAAACAGAAATATTATGTAATGGAATTTGACTGGCCCTCTGGTGGACACTGTATTGTTAATGAGACCAACCATTATGATCCCGATTCGCAAATAAACCATATTTACTGGTATTTTAATACTTCTGGGGTCAATGAAACGGATGAATACCAATTTGATATGCACATGATTTTTCCGGATACAATGGACAGATTATTGACCGAGGCGGGGTTTGTTATCAAGGATAAGTACGGAGATTATGATAAAACACCATTAGGCCCTGAAAGCCATTTACAAATTTATGTGTGTGGCAAATGAATATTGATAAAGGATTGAAACACCTTAAACAAGCGGATGAGAAAATGGGCCATCTTATCGCTGAGTTTGAAAAACCTGAATTCAAGAAGGATTTGAATTATTTTGAAGCGTTGGTCCGCGCTATTGTATACCAACAGTTAAGTGGAAAAGCAGCTGCAACAATTTATAAACGGTTCAAAAACCTGTTTATAAAGAATAAATATCCCTCGCCAATCATGGTTATGGAAAGATCTCATGAAGAACTGCGTTCTGTAGGTTTATCGAACCAGAAAGCTACCTATATACACAATATTGCTAATGCATTTTACACTGGAGCGGTTCCAAAGGATATTAACACTATAGGTGATAATGAAGTTATTGAATGCTTAACGACAATAAAAGGTGTTGGCCCCTGGACAGCAGAAATGTTCCTCATGTTCACGTTGAATAGACCGGATGTATTCCCCATAACGGATCTTGGTATTCAAAAAGGGTTTCAATTATTTTTTCAATTAGATAAACTCCCTAGACCGGATCAAATGATAAAAAATGCTGAACCCTGGAGGCCATACCGTACACTGGCTTCTTGGTATTTGTGGAGATTAGTGGAGGGACCCTTTGAATGGTAGTAATTGCATATACAAAACAGTTTTCAAGTATTAGAAAAAGAAATAAATGGAGCTAGATTTCTAACAAGCCATTAATATATCATGAATAAGTTGAAATTTTCCAAAATAAAGGTAATAACGCTGCTCATTATAGCTGGATGTCAATCAAACGATTTACCAATTGATGAACGCTGGATGTATATAAGTGGTAAAAGAGAATTATCAGTCAGTGGAATAGCTACTACAACGAGCGAAGACACATACCTTGTTGTCCATGATAATAAAAAGAAAGACCAGCTTAGAGTTGGTTTAGTTAATCTATCAGCTGATTCCCTTTATAGCGAGCTTAGTTGGCCTGTGGAAGACCGGCCAATAGATTTGGAAGCATTAACAAATATTTCTGGGATGAAAAATCAGTATATAGCCATGGGTAGTTGGGGATTTTGTTATTGGTTAGCACTTGATCTTAGCACGAATAGATTAAATTTGATCAAGGAATTCAGAATTCCTGGAAGTGGCCCCCCCTTAAATCTAGAAAGTCTTGTATTATGGTTTGCTGGTGATAGTTGGTATATTGCTTGGGCACATCGTGGTTCGGTTAAAGAACCGTCCATATTATTTTGGGGTTCTATTGACCTTTTTTCCGAAGTAGTTACTATTCAGAAAGAGGACAGTATATTTGTTACTGTTCCTTGGCCAATCTTGGACAAAAGACATATGTCAGATATGGACTTGGATAGAGATGGTATATTATGGGCCGCAGCAACATCCGACCCTGGGGATGATGGGCCATACAAATCTGGGATATATAAAATTGGTAAGTTTCAAAAACAAAATGATAAAATGGAATTTCTAATTGCTGATTCATTTCCTAAACAATTTGTTTTTCAACGAAATAAAGTTGAAGCACTTACTATAGCTGGGAATAAAATGGTTTTTGCTACAGATGATGAAAACCTTGGTGCAGCAATAAACATATCTATTAATGGGAAATAATGATAATGAAAATATTAATCTTTTTATTACTACTTACTCAGGGCTTTAGCCAAACGTGGTCTTGGACCGGCCGTACTCACGGTGAATTGGACTGGAGCACCATTGAAACAGAGCATTATCGTCTTCATTATCACCAAGGTATAGAAAATATTGCTAAAGAAGGCGCTTCCATTGCTGAACAGGTCCGACCAATTTTGTTAAAACAGATGGATCTAAAAGATATTCCCACAATAGATATCATTTTCACCACCGAAGATGAAATTATGAACGGTTTTGCCGGGCCCACTTATCAAACCTTTATTTGGGTGGATCAAAATGATGCAGCTATTTGGCTGGAAGATGAAAAATGGCTTTATCAAGTTTTATCCCATGAATTACAACATATTGTTTTCTTTCACCGTGTAAAAACCTGGTTGCCGGAACCGTGGTCATTCTTATTTTCGAAAACACCAGGCTGGGTGGTAGAAGGATTAGCGGAATATGAAACAGAACACTGGCGACCATATCGGGCCGATATCAGCCATAAGTTTCACGTTCTCAAAAACGAGATGGATGATATGGACCCACATCATGATGGGTATTCAAAAATGTTGTACTGGTCTGATCGCTTTGGTGATTCAACAATTGTGAAGACATTATCTGAACGAAATGGTGTGGGTTTGTTCAGTTTTGGTGAAGCGTTCAAAAAACACACTGGTATAGAAGTGAATCAGTTCAATGAAGATTGGCGGCGGCACATGAATACTTATTATTATGGTTACCGCGCCCAAAAGGAAGCTATTGAAGAAATTGGCTCAGTGGTGACACTGCCCATCGAAAGGCTGCACGGTTTTTCGTTCTACGGTGACAGTACCCAGATTGCAATAACCGGCCTGGATGATAAGGGGCAGGGTGATATGTCATTATACATATTGGAGCGAGATACAACAAAGGAACGGGAAGCGCGGGAGGAACGAAAAAAGGCTAAAGAAGAAACAGAAAAGGATGCGGAAAAGACACCAGGCTTTTTTGCGAAATTATTTGGTAAGGATGAAGAAGAGGACAATGAACAAGAAAAAAAGCCTAAACCCATCATCATCTGGGATAAAGAAGAAGTGGATTTCGGTTCTTTTCACAAGTATTTGAACTGGTCTCAGGATGGTCGAAAGCTGGTGTACGCAAAATATCATTTTGGGAAACATCAATCATTGATCAACGATATCAAGGTTTATGATCTTGATGAAAAATCGTCTGAATGGCTTACTCAATCTGAACGAGCAACCTATCCTGATTGGTCGCCTGACGGCCAACAGATCATTTATGTTGCTCATGAAAATAGTGTATCAAATCTTTACACCATGGGCGGCGATGGATCTGATAAAAAACAAATCACGAACTACGTGTATGATACCCAGATTCTAAATCCACATTATAGTCCCGATGGCAATTCTATCGTTTTTTCCATGGCAGATAAGGAAGCAAACTTGGATCTGTTTATTTTAGAGCTTGCCGGCGGTGATGTCCGCCGGATAACGGACGATCCCGCAGCGGATTATGATCCGGTATGGCACCCGGGGGGTGATTTTGTGTCCTATACTTCCCATGCCAGTTCCACACCAAACATTCATACAGTAAATATTACCACCGGTGCAAGTAAACAAGTATCTGACGTAGGTGATGCCGTTTGGGTTGCCCAATGGTCACCAGTGGATAGTTCTATAATGGCAACTACTCTACCGGATGTGGATACTGTTCGCATCGCTAATATAAATCCGCATCGCAGTGTTACCTCTAAACCACTCGCTATACGTAGCCATTACTCAGGCTGGCGCAGTGCTGGACCGGCGATACCGCTAATAGGTATTGATCCGCAAAGAGATATTGATATTGTCGATTCACACAGTTATAAACCCTTTTCAGTCTTTAGGCATCAAGCATCTCTTATTTTCCCAGCAGGGACTGGAATCTTCGGATTAACTCAATGGTCAGATGCCATGACACGCCATTTATATACCGGAATAGGAATTGCAGATTTTAGTGAAAATGGGACTAATTATTTGCTTCTCCAATATGCCAATGCTATGGGTGGGCCGCTATGGGGGATCAATTTAACAGTTAATACGGATTTTAAGTTCAAACCATATGATCGCGCCAATTGGGGGTTGCTGGAAGAAAATAGCAGTTTTGGGTTGTGGTTTCAGCTGCCTTACAATTTTGGGGAAAACTTATCTGATAATCATCTTTTTAGTGGAGCAATAACGCTAACCGATCGAAATGCTAATTTGATAAAAGGTATAGATGATGCTGGTGAAGAATATATATATATTGATTCTACGAAGTACCTGCCCATGCCTCTTTCCGGGGCTGAGGCATTATTTAGTGCATCTCACACGTGGCTTAATCGAAGATACCATAAAAATAATTCTATGATCCCTACACAAGGTCAAGGTTTAATGCTTTCTTTCCAATACGCTAATTCCAATATTTATGGGGACTTTGATTATTCATTAATTACAGCGGATGCATTTATTAATTATAAATTTCATAAAAATTTTCCTGTTGTAATGTTTGGTAGAGTGAAGTCAATAATGATGTTAGGAGATAACCCACCACCTCAAGATATGCCAGCGATTACAAATGATACTCCTTTTTATATTGCTGGTAACAACATATTAGGAACAAATGAGGTTGTCCATTTGCGGGGATGGAATGATTGGCGTCTTGGTGATAGACTGATATTTGGATCACTGGAAGCACGCCTAGGGAATAATAAGTTCATTTTGGCACAGTTCATAGATTTTGGAAATTCATGGTATGACGGTCAGGAATCAGATGACTGGTTATTTACTGGTGGGTATGAGGTACGCGTAAACATTGGTCTTATTGTTCTTGCTTATGGATCAGCACAAGATTTTAATCGTTGGAGAGAAAATAAAACTCCCTATAATTATCTGCGCATGACCATGGTAAATCCATTTTAGCCTAATTATTCAGTTTAAATAGAATTAGAACAATTTGTTTATAGAATACATAATATATATACTTATAATAAACACAGTTATTAATATAACCCGTATAAGTGTATATCAGTAATATAAAATATACACAATATATACACACATAATATTCACACCAAAGGTACGAAGCGAACAGGGGTAGATTTTTTTATATGAACATCCCCATTTATATTTTTGGTTATAATGTGGATGAATTGGTCGTATAATGAACCAACGGGAATAACAATATATCCATTTGGCGCTAATTGTTCGATTAATACTTCCGGTATAGTTTTCGGCGCTGCACTAACCAAAATACGGTCATAGGGAGCATCTTTCAGCCACCCATTTTTTCCATCTGCACAATGAAAGTCAATATTTTTGTATCCAAGTTTTGTTAATCGTTCAAAAGATTTTCTTGAAAGTGACTTTAAAACTTCAAGTGTTATCACCTTTTTTGAAAGAATGCTCAAAATGGCTGTTTGGTACCCACACCCTGTACCAATTTCTAATACTTTGTGTTTTCGATTCACTTGTAATAATTCTGTCATCAAACCAACAATATATGGCTGACTTATTGTCTGTCCATATCCAATAGGCAAAGGGTTATCTGAGTATGCCATAGAACGGTAAATTCTGCTTACAAATCTGTGTCTTGGGACTATATAAATTGCATCTAACACTTTTTTATCAATAATACCGCGTTTAAGTAGTTGGTTATTAATCATGGTTTTTATCTTATCTGACATAAAACACCTTGCCAGTACTTAAAAAAGAGATCAATTTCATTACCCAATTATACATTTCACTAGATATGTTAAAAATATCAATTTATTCAATAATTATTAGCATCTCTGCATTAATATATGCGGAAAATGATCAATATGTACTATTGGTATCTATGGATGGTTTCAGGGCCGATTATTTGGATTTAACGGATACACCAAATTTTGATAAGTTATCTAATAATGGTATCAGGTCCGAAGGGCTAAAACCTGTTTTTATTTCGAAGACATTTCCCAATCATTATAGTATAGCAACAGGTATGTATGTCGAAAATCATGGTCTGATTTCCAATTCATTTTTCGCTTCAGATCTAGATAAGTATTATTCGATGCGTGACCGGGAAACTGTAGAAAATGGGAACTTCTATGGCGGTGAACCAATTTGGGTAACCGCTGAAAGACAAGGAGTGAAGACGGCCAGTTATTTTTGGGTAGGTACAGAAGCAGCTATAACAGGCGTTCATCCATCCATATGGAAAAAATATGATCAGAAAGTTCCCTTCGAGGATCGTATTGATTCAGTAATGACCTGGTTTTCATTGCCAATGTCACATAGACCCCGCCTAATTATGTTGTATTTCCATGAACCAGATTGGACAGGGCATAAATACGGCCCTAGCAGCTCAAAAACTGTAGATCAAATTCAACGAATGGATGGTATCATGGGAACTATTATGGACAAGGCTGAAAAATTATCTATAGCGGATAAATTAAATGTGATGGTCGTCAGCGATCATGGTATGACAGAAGTACATCCAAACCAAATAATCGATCTATCTGCATATACAGATCTTAGTCATGTGACAACTGCTGGAGCAGGACCAACAGTTTTCTTATCCGCAGAATCGACGAAAACTCTAACCACTGTCTACAATGATCTCCAACAACTACCTAATGCTCAAGTTTACTGGAAACGTGATATCCCTGATCGTTGGCACTATCGTAATCACGAACGTATTCC
>Ga0315338_1004014_pt1 | contig 12122 bp, 12 predicted proteins | sample ASW8metaG_FD_204518 | JGI IMG/M metagenome (GOLD analysis project Ga0315338, IMG submission 204518) | Ammonia-oxidizing marine archaeal communities from Monterey Bay, California, United States - ASW #8 | ecosystem: Environmental > Aquatic > Marine > Coastal | place: USA: California | collected...
GGAATCTCCATCGATATTTTCTCGGCCTTGGAATGCAGGATGCCGAGACGCAATTCATACGTCGTGGCGTGAATGTCGGCGACGAGGCCGTAATTGAGGCGTGAAATCAGCCGTTCTTCCATGCCTTCTAGATCGGATGGCGATTTATCGGCGGAAAGGACGATCTGACGGCCCTGGTCAACCAGGGAATTGAAAGTGTGGAAGAATTCTTCCTGGGTCGATTCCTTGCCGCTGATGAACTGCACGTCATCGACCATCAGCACGTCCACGGAACGAAACTGTTCCTTGAAATCAACGGTGTTCTTTTCGCGCAGCGCCCGGATGAACCGGTACATGAACTTTTCCGCCGACAGATAGATGACAGTCCGGTCCGGTGTGCGTTCGCGGATGTGCCAGGCGATGGCTTGCATCAAATGGGTCTTGCCGAGGCCGACGCCGCCATAAAGGAACAGCGGATTGAAAACCACCTTCGAGGCTTCGGCAATACGCCGGGCGGCAGCGTGGGCAAACTCGTTTGGCTTGCCGACGACGAACTGCTCGAAGGTGTAGCGTTGATCCAGGGGAGCGCTGATGTCTACGCGGTAATCGTTGGAGCCGCCGTTCCCCGAAGAGCCGGCATCGCCGGAAGATGTTTTTTCCCTCGATGGAGCCGTTTCCATCTCGCGTTCGGATTGGATGTAGACGTCGACAGTTTTGACTGCAGCGTTTTCGTCCGCCCATAACTCGCAAAGCCGGTCCAGATAATGGGCGATGATCCAATCGCGCATAAAACGCGTCGGCACGGAAATCTTCAGTTCACCGTCGACAACCTCGCGGACGGTCATCGGTTTGAGCCAGCTTTGGTAAGCCGCCTCTCCTATCTCGGCCCTCAGAAGCCCGCATACAGCCTTCCACTGAGTGCTTAGGCTTGTGTCAGATGGAGTCTTGCCGGCCGCCGCGGTTTGGTCTTTTTCCATGGTCCTTAATACGCCCCCGGAAGTCCCCTTCCAGGGACTCTCGTTTCGCGGTTCGGCAAAACTCCGATCCGACACCTTCGCGGCTGACGGCGCCGCCAGGTCATTCCCGTTCAAAGAGGGCGTTGGACAGAAGCCAACCGTTTCAAAAGCCGCGGTGGAAAATCCTTAAAAGCAAGGCCGGGTGATTATCGCCCGCGTCCCTAAGATCGAATGCACCGGATAAAAAATCGGTACATCCCCCACCTGTATTCTGATCCAAATTCCGGATCAAAGTCCTCGCAGCTGTTGAACGCCCCCCTTTGAGAACAAATTTCGATTTTTTTTATTCGGTTTTGGTTTCGCAAAAAAAATAACCAATGACGCTAAAAAAAACCGGTGGAATTCTCTCCACCAGTTTTCAGCGTTAAAAAGTATTACTTTGTTGGTATCCTCCAGACTTTATTTATTACTTAATTTTACTTTTAGGAATAAATTGTAAGTAAATTTATTTAAAATACCGATGGACTCGTTTCTACGTTAACTATTTCCCAGAGACTCTTTCCGGCCCCGCGCCGGAAGATCGAATACTAGGGGGACCGACTTCGCGTGGCAACAAGTTCGAATAGGGAACATCGAAAATAATCGAAAATAAATTTCTTGACAAAATTCGCCAGGAGGAATCCACCCCCGCCTCGGCAATGAAAAAGCCGCGGATCCGATGGGTGCGCGGCTGGGAAAAGAAAACGGCGTTCGTCCGGGCTCAGGCGGCCAGCCTCTTGATCTGCCTAGAAAGCCGGGAAAGCTTGCGTGACATGGTGTTTCGGTTGACCGCGCCCTTGCCGGCACCGCGCATCATTTGCGGTTCGGCGACGCGAAGCGCGGCTTCGGCTGCCGATTTATTTCCCGCCGTGATCGCCGCCTCGACCTTGCGGATGGACGACCTGAGGGCGTTGAGACGACGGATGTTTACCTCGGTCCGCCGCTTTGTCTGGCGGATCCTTTTCTTGGCTGAAAGACTCACGGCCATATCAAAAAAACCTTTTATTTACTTAGACCTCTGAAACAGAAGGCTGGCTTATATAGGGGCCTCGGCGGGCCGTCAAGACCTGGTTTGCCGGACCCTATTCAGCCCCTTCAACGGCGCCCGAAACGCCAAAAGAAAACCCTGGCTCAATGGGCCGCCGGCATCAACCGGAAACCAACCGTCAGCGGCGGCGCGGCGCCCGGCCCGCCGGGGAATTCCACCATCAGGATTTCGTTTTCACGCCTGAAGGTGCCTTGCCCCAAAGGCCGCCAACCCAATTGCGGCAGGGTCTCGTCATAGAAAGCCCTGACCGTCCCTTCGCTGACCAGCCCGGTGGCGAAGGCTTCGACGATGCGGCCACGGGCGGAGTCGAAAACCATGCCGCCTTCTTCCTCGATGAGGCCCGGCATCAGCGGCAGGTCTTCGATGGTGCTGACGAACCCGGCGGTCTCCTGGGCCCAAGGGTGAGAAACAGGGACAACGGCCGCCAGACCGCATAACAGCATCACGGCAACGACAACTGCGGGGGGGGCAGCAAAGGGCATGGGAAAGCGCATGCCCCGCTTATAGCATCAGTGCTGCCGGCCGGCACAATAGAATGTGGCGCGCCCCGATTGCATCATGCGGCGAATGCCGCCCGTCTGGGCGGGATCGCAGGTGCAGCCGGGGCAGGCCTGCCCTTGGCGACCGTAGACGGCGAAGGAATGCTGGAAATACCCCAATTCCCCATCTGGACGCCGGTAGTCCCTGAGCGACGACCCGCCGGCGGCAATGGCGTCCGTCAATACCGCCTTGATCGCCTGCGACAGCCTGTCGGCGCGCCCCCCCTGCACCGTCGCCGCCTTGCGCCTGGGCGACAGCCTGGCCCTGAAAAGAGCCTCGCAGGCGTATATGTTTCCGATCCCCGCAACCACCGATTGATCGAGGAGCGCCGCCTTGATCGGCGCCCGGCGGCCTTTGAGGCTAGCCGCCAGTCCCGGACCGTTAAAATCGTTGGCCAGGGGTTCGGGGCCCAGGTTTGCCAGCATCGGATGGCGGCAAAGGGCGTCTTTTTCGGCAATGTCCATGAAACCGAACCGCCGGGGATCGTTGAAGCGGACGGTGACCCCGTCATCGATCTCGAAGATAATGTGGTCGTGGCGTTCCAGAGGCGGCGGCGGGCTGTCGAATATCCTGAACCGTCCGGACATACCCAGGTGGGCAATCAGCGTCGCCCCGTCTTCAAACCCGAACAAGAGGAATTTACCGCGTCGGCCGAGGGTGGCCACGGTCCGGCCCTCAAGCCAAGCCAAGAAGCCCGTCGGCAGGGGAAACCGGAGATCGCGCCTGAGTGCCTTGACGGCGGTCAGGCGCCGACCTTCGAAAACGCCAGCCAGGCCCCGGCGCACGGTTTCGACTTCGGGAAGCTCGGGCATCGGTTAGGTACTTGAGGTTAAGGTTGCAAAAAACCCGATACTGGATTGATTTTGATGAACGCCCTTTAAACCGCGGCACCGCCTTGGCAACGTCGAGAAAGTGGCGCCGGGGCCAAGCTTAGGCTATGTTCCCAGCTATGTCCAAACACTTGCCCGAAGATTCGCCGACCACCCATTTCGGCGACCGCCGCGTGCCCGAGGCCGAGAAAAAGTCCCTGGTCAGGGACGTCTTCGATTCGGTGGCGCCCCGTTACGACCTGATGAACGACCTGATGAGTCTGGGCGTTCACCGGCTGTGGAAGGCGGCGATGATGGATTGGCTGGCCCCGCGGCCGAAAATGGCCCTGGTCGACGTCGGCGGCGGCACCGGTGATATCGCGTTCCGTTTCCTGGACCGCGGCGGCGGCAACGTCACCGTTGTCGACATCAACGAGGAAATGCTCAAACAAGGCCGCGATCGGGCCATCGACAGGGGTATTCTCGAAACCATCGAATGGGTCGAGGGCGACGCCGAAAAACTGCCCCTGGCCGACGCCTCGAAAGATGCCTACACCACCGCCTTTTGTATTCGCAACGTCACCCGCATCGACAAGGCGCTCGAGGAAGCCCACCGCGTGCTCAAGCCCGGTGGCCGGTTCCTGTGCCTGGAATTCAGCCAAGTGGCGCTGCCGCTTCTGGGTAAGCTGTACGAAGCCTATTCCTTCAAGGTGTTGCCGTTTCTAGGCGCCAGGGTGGCCGGCGACAAGGACGCCTACCAATACCTGGCCGAAAGCATCCGCCGGTTCCCGGCACAGGAACCGTTCGCCCGGATGATCGCCGAGGCGGGCCTGGGTCAGGTCAAGGTACGCAATCTTTCCGGCGGCATCGTCGCCCTGCATTCAGCGTGGCGGATCTGAGCCGGTGATCCGGTCGCTGCGAAATATCTGGAGACTGCTCAGGGTGGCGCGCATTCTGGCCCGTCACGACGCCTTGTTCCCCCTGGAAGAGCTCAACATTGCCCCTGGCTTGGCGGCCCTGGCGCGGATGCTGGCGGGCCCGCCGAAGGCGGCTGAGAACGGCAAAGAAGCGGCAGGAAGGCCAGAGGGAAGAAAAGGGCAGCGGTTGGCCCGGGCCCTCAACGAAGCAGGGCCGAGTTTTATCAAGCTTGGCCAGGCGCTGGCCACCCGTTCCGATTTTTTGGGCGAGGAACTTGCGGCCGATCTGTCGGATTTGCAGGACCGCCTGCCGCCGTTTCCCACCTCGGAAGCCCGGGCCATCATCGAGCGCGAATTCGGAGAGCCCCTGGAAAACCTTTTTTCCCGCTTCGACGACGCCCCGGTGGCCGCCGCCTCTATCGCCCAGGTCCATTTTGCCATCACCCAGGAAGGCCAAGAGGTGGCGGTAAAGATCCTACGGCCGGGCATCGAAGAGGCCTTCAAACGCGACCTCGACCTGATGCGCTGGGTGGCCGGGCTTTTAGAGACGACCCGGCCGGAACTCCGGCGCCTGAAGCCCCTTCAATGCGTCAACACGCTCTCCGAAACGGTGGAACTGGAAATGGACCTCCGTTTCGAGGCCGCCGCGGCGGCGGAGATCGGCGACAACTTCGAAGGAGACGATGATTTCCGGGTGCCTGAGGTGGATTGGGGGCGCACCGGACACCGAGTGCTGACGACGGCCCGGCTTTCCGGCATCCCCCTGGATGAACGCGACGCCATTATCGAAACCGGACACGACCCCATAGCGGTGCTGGAAAAGGCCTCCAACGCGACCTTTAAACAGGTCTTCCGCGACGGTTTTTTCCATGCCGACGTCCATCCGGGCAACCTGTTCGTCATGGAGGACGGCGCCATCGGCGCCGTCGATTTCGGGATCATGGGAAGGCTCGACCTGAAAACGCGGCTCTGGCTGGGTGAAATACTGCTGGCATTTCTGACCCGTGACTACCGCCGCGCCGCGGAAGTGCACTTCGAGGCCGGCTTGGTGCCCCCGGACCGGTCCGTAGATGCCTTTACCCAGGCCTGCCGCTCCATCGCCGAGCCGATCCTGGATAAGCCGCAGAACGAAATATCCATCGCCCGGCTTCTGGGACAACTGTTCCAGATCACCGAAACCTTCCAGATGGAGACTCAACCGCAACTCCTGTTACTGCAGAAAACGATGCTGGTCGCCGAAGGAACCGGGCGAAAGCTGGCACCGGAAGCCAACATGTGGTTCCTGGCCCGACCCATGATCGAGGATTGGATGAAGGAAAACCTCGGCCCCGAGGCCCGCATCCGAGACACCGTCAGCTCCATCGCCGAGGCCGTCGACCGCCTGCCCCGGATGCTTAACGACATCGAGGAAAGCGCCGCCATGCTGTCCAGCGGCAGTCTCCGCCTACACCCGGAAACTGTCAACGCGCTGAAACGGGAATCGGGCCCGAACCGTGGCTTGTCGACGGTCTGGCTGGCCGTTGCGGTGCTGGTGGTGGTGTTGGCCGTGGTCAAATTCAGCTGATTGGAAAACGAAGGGTTGCGCCGTCTTTGGCACGGGACTATCTTAATAACACATTTTTTCCGTTAAATAATTTAAAACTCCACAAGGCATGGAGGTAAAATGCTTGAGGGTAAAAGAATTCTGTTGATCGTCTCGGGTGGGATCGCCGCTTATAAGAGCCCCGACTTGGTACGCCGGCTTCGCCAACAGGGTGCCACCGTGCGCTGCGTGTTGACTGCGGGCAGCACCGAATTCGTCACCGCGCTGACCCTCGGCGCGGTCAGCGAAGACAAGGTGTTCCAGGACTTGTTCTCGCTCACCGACGAAGAGGAAATGGGCCATATCCGCCTGTCCCGCGAGGCCGACTTGGTGCTGGTAGCGCCGGCTACGGCCAACATCCTGGCCAAGATGGCGGCCGGGATCGCCGACGATCTTGCGACGACGGCGTTAATGGCCACCGACAAGCCAATCCTGGTGGCGCCGACGATGAACGTCCGCATGTGGGAAAACCCGGCGACCCAGGAAAACCTGGCAACGCTGGAAAAAAGAGGCATCGGTTTCATCGGCCCCGAGGAAGGCGACATGGCCTGCGGCGAATGGGGCCTGGGCCGGATGTCGGAACCGGATCAAATCGCCGCCGCCGTCGAGGATTTTTTCCGCCAGGGCCTGCCTTTGAGCGGCCAGCGAGCGCTGGTGACCAGCGGGCCGACCCATGAAGCCATCGATCCGGTCCGTTACCTGGCCAATCGTTCCTCGGGCAAGCAGGGCCACGCCATCGCCGGCGCCATGGCCCGGCTGGGTTCGCAAACGACCCTCATCTCCGGGCCCAGCCACCAGCCGGACCCCTCCGGCGTCGAAGTGGTGAAGGTCTTAACCGCCCGCCAGATGCTGGCAGCCTGCGAACAGGCGCTACCGGTCGACATCGCCGTCCTGGCGGCGGCGGTCACCGACTGGCGGGCGGAAACGGTGTCCAAGGAAAAGATCAAGAAAACGGGCCCGAAAAAGGCCCCCAAACTGACTCTGGTGGAAAACCCCGATATCCTGGCGACGCTCAGCGCCAAAGGCAACCTGAGGCCGCACCTGGTGGTCGGTTTCGCCGCCGAAACCGACGACGTCATCGCCAATGCGACGAAAAAGCGTGCGGCCAAAGGTTGCGACTGGATGGTCGCCAACGACGTGTCGCCGGAAACTGGCACCTTCGCGGGCGATATCAACACCGTGCATTTGATCACCGAGGCCGGGGTCGAGAACTGGCCGACCCTGTCCAAGACTACCGTCGCCGAGCGCCTGGCGCAAAAGGTCGCCGACGTCCTCGCGGCGGCGTCATAGGGCTTCGCCATGAGCACCAACTTGGCCCTCGACGTGCATGGCGTTTCCGTCGCCATTCAACGCCTCCCCCACGGGGCGGACCTGACCCTGCCGGCCCCGGCCACCGACTTCAGCGCCGGCGTCGACCTGGTGGCCGCGGTAACCGACCCGGTGGTCCTGGAACCGGGCCGCCGGGCCTTGATTCCGACGGGCATCGCCATTCAGCTTCCCGGCGGTTTCGAGGCCCAGGTGCGGCCGCGCTCGGGCCTGGCAGTAAAGCACGGGGTAACGATCCTCAACAGCCCCGGCACTATCGATGCCGATTACCGCGGCGAAATCGGCGTCATTCTGATCAATCACGGCGACCAACCCTTCACCGTCACCCGCGGCATGCGCATTGCCCAAATGGTCGTCCAGCCGGTCATCGGCGCCCAGTGGCGCGAAGTCGACGCGCTCGACGAAACAGACCGCGGCGACGGCGGCTTCGGGTCCACCGGAACGGATAGCTAGGCCATGCTCAGGCTGTCGAAAAAGATGATGTTTGCCATCGAGGCGGTGCTCGACATCGCCTATCACGCCGGCGCCGAACCGGTGCAGAGCCGGGAAATCACCCGCCGCCAGGGAATCCCGCGCCGGTATCTGGAACACGCCCTGCAGCACCTGGTTCGTCAGGAGATTCTGATCGGCGTCCGTGGCCCCAGGGGCGGCTATAAACTGGCCCGCGAGCGGCGGCGTATCACGGTCGGCGATATCGTGCGCGTGGTCAGGGAAATGGAGGCTGACAACAACCTGATCGAGGAAACCCAGGGCTCGGAGCTAGGTTATCAGGTGGTGCGGCCGTTGTGGCGGGAACTGCAGGATGGGCTGATGGAGCGCCTCGACAGCCTGACCGTGGATGAACTTTGCACCCGCGCCAACCAGTCCGGGATCGTCAGCGAAGGCCGCCGCAATCTGGATTTCACAATTTGACGGGTTTTTTGACGGAACGATACTAAAATGAGCATGAAACTCGCCCCCGCCTCTTCCCCCGGTCCTTCCCTTGAGCCCGAATTTCGCGGCCGCGTCTATGACAGCATCATCGAGACCATCGGGGCCACGCCCCTGGTGCGGCTCGGAAGACTGGCCGAAGACCAGGGGGTGAAGGCGGATATCCTGGCAAAGTGCGAATTTTTCAATCCTTTGGGCTCGGTCAAGGACCGCATCGGGATTGCCATGGTCGAGGCCGCCGAACGCCAGGGCCGCATCAAGGCCGGCTCCACCCTGATCGAGCCGACCTCGGGCAACACCGGGATTTCACTGGCTTTCGTCTGCGCCGCCAAGGGATACCGGCTGATCCTGACGATGCCGGAAAGCATGTCCGAGGAGCGCCGCAAGATGCTCAAGCTGTTGGGCGCCGAAATAGAACTCACCCCGGCCGAGCTGGGCATGCGGCGAGCCATAGAACGGGCTGAGGAACTGGTCGAAGAGACTCCCGGCGCGATCATGCTGCAGCAGTTCACCAACCCGGCCAATCCCGAGATTCACCGCCACACCACGGCCGAGGAAATCTGGATCGACACTGGTGGGCGGGTCGACGCCATCGTCACCGGGGTCGGCACCGGCGGCACCCTGACCGGGTGCGCCCAGGTCTTGAAACCGCGCAACCCGGACCTACTGATCGTCGCCGTCGAGCCCGAGGACAGCCCGGTGCTTTCGGGTGGCATGCCTGGACCGCACAAGATTCAGGGCATGGGGCCGGGGTTCATCCCCGAGGTCCTCGACATCGAGGCCATCGACAAAATTCTCAAAATCGGCAGTGAATCGGCATTCGAAATGGCCCGCCGCGTGGCCCGGCTGGAGGGCCTCGCCGTCGGCGTGTCCTCAGGCGCGGCCCTGGCCGCGGCCCTGGAGGTAGGGGCCCGGGAAGACATGGCCGGAAAGGTGATCGTCACCTTCCTGCCCGACTTCGCCGACCGTTACCTTTCGACGGCCCTTTTCGACGGTCTCGGCTAGCCTCCCCGTGAGCTTCACCGAAGCCCAGATAAACCGGTACGCCCGCCATATCCTTTTGGAAGAGGTCGGCGGCGAAGGCCAGGAGAAGCTTTTAGACTCCCGCGTTCTGGTGATCGGCGCCGGCGGGTTGGGATCGCCGGTGCTGTTGTACCTAGCGGCGGCCGGGGTGGGAACCCTCGGCATCGTCGACGACGACGTGGTCGACTTGTCAAACCTGCAACGCCAGATCGTTCATTCCACCGACGCCATCGGCACGCCGAAGGTGGAAAGCGCGAAGAAGACCCTCGCCGGCATCAACCCGGAGGTCACCGTCGTCCCCTTGCAACAGCGCCTTTGCCCGGACAACGCCCTCGACTTGATTTCCGATTACGACATCATCGCCGACGGGACCGACAACTTCGCAACCCGATTCCTGGTCAACGATGCGTGTTATTTCGCCGGAAAAACCCTGGTTTCCGCTGCTATCCTGCGCTTCGACGCCCAGGTCTATACCTTCAAGCCGTTCGAGGAAGACGCCGACGGAGGCCACGGGCCTTGTTACCGCTGCCTGTTCCCGGAACCGCCGCCGGAAGGCCAAATCCCCACCTGCGCCGAGGCCGGCGTCCTGGGCGCGCTGTGCGGCATGACCGGGTCCCTGCAGGCAACCGAGGTGCTGAAGGAACTGCTCAGCATCGGCGACAGCCTGTCCGGGGCGCTGTTCGTCTGCGAGGGGTTGGGGACGACATTCAGGAAAATCACCATCAAGCGCGATCCCGGCTGTCCGCTTTGCGGCGACGACACCACGATCACCGACCTTTCGGTGCACAAAGAATAGCAACGCATGGCCACCGGCACCTCCTCCCCCGACAAGCTGTCGATCGTCGTTTACGCCGGTTTCTACGACAAGGTGCACTATGCGCTGGTGATAGCGTCGTCGGCGGCGGCCATCGACCGGCCGGTGACGTTGTTTTTCACCATGGGCGCGTGCCGGGTACTGAAAGAAACTGGCCCCGGCGGCGAGCCCGCCTGGCGTTCCATGCCGTTGAGCGAGGGCGAAAGCCGGGAATGCGCCAACGGCGGCGAAAAAGACGACGCCTACGCCGCAACCAACGTCGCCACCTTCGAGGAGCTTCTGCGGTCCTGCGTCCAGATGGGGGTCACGTTCATGGTTTGCGAGATGGGGCTCAGGGCCGAAGGAATAGAAGGCGAGCCGCTGCGCGACGACATCCCGCTGCAACAGGGCGGCGTCGTCACCTTTCTCAACGACGCTTCGAAAGACGGCGTTTTGTTTTTTATCTGACCAAATCTCTCAGACGATTTTAAGGGCTTCGGCGGTGACCGGCCCCGGGTTGCCGTCGCCGATGGGTTCTCCATCAACGGCCGTCAACGGCCGTATGCCCAAAGAATTGGTCAAGAACGCCTCCGACGCGGACGACAGATCGGCCGGCCCCAGGGTTCTTTCGGCGGCGCTTGAAACCCTAATCACATCGGCTCGCATGACGCCGGGCATCGCCCCGTCATCGACCGGCGGCGTCACCGCGCCGCTGTCGATGACCGCGAACAGGTTGGCGGCGGTGGCTTCGACAAGGTTGCCGGCGCCGTTCAGCAGCAAGGCATCGTTGGCTCCCCGTTTGGCCGCTTCCCGGGCCGCCAGTATGCCGTCCAGACAGTTCGTCGACTTGATTCCGGAGAGCGGCGAATGCTCGTTGCGCCGGGTCGTGGTGGCGATGACGGCAGTCACCGGTTCTTGCGAGGTCAAATCCTGGCAGGCGCCGGTGATCAGTAAAGTCGGCTGGGCCGGGATCGGCGGCCACAGCCCGCGAGGCGCTGGGCCCCGGGTCAGGGTCAGCCGCAGCACCCCCTCGTCGATGGCGTTGGCCTCAATGACATCCTGAAGGGCTGCTTTAAGTTCATTCCCGGCCAAGGGAATGGCGAGGCCGATGACCTCGGCACCGTCGCCAAGCCGGGCCAGATGGGCGTCCGTCCGCGCCGCCCGGCGGCCACGGACGGCGATTGTCTCGAACAAGCCGTCGCCCAGGGTCAGCCCCCGGTCGGTGGGGTCGATGCGGGCCTCGTCATCGGCCACCAAGCGGTTGTTGAGATAGACCGTCATTAGGCCTGTTCCTTAGCCATTTCGCCGGGGGCGATTTCGCCGGGATCGAGGCTTTGCAGCATCGCCCAGGCCTTGTCCATGGCCTCTTCGTATTCGGCCCCGGGATCGGAATCGGCGACGATGCCGCCGCCGGCCTGAGCCGCCACTTCCGTGTCCTTGATGACCAACGTGCGGATGACGATTGATGAATCCATGGCGCCGTCGAAGCCGATCCAGGCGATGGCGCCGCAATAAGGGCCGCGCCGAGTCGGCTCTAGTTCGTTGATGATCTCCATGGCCCTGATCTTGGGCGCCCCGGTGATCGAGCCGCCCGGGAAGGTGGCGCGCAAAAGGTCTACGGCGTCCCTGTTCGGGAACAGGGTGCCGCGGACCTCGGAAACCAGGTGATGGACGTTGGCGAAACTTTCCAATTCGGCAAGCTCCTTGACCTCGACACTGCCCAGCCGGCACACCCGGCTCAGGTCGTTGCGCAAAAGGTCGACGATCATCAGGTTTTCGGCCTGGTCCTTTTCGCTTTCGAACAGGTCGCGGGCCAGCTTGGCATCTTCGCTGGGGGTCCGGCCCCGGGGCCGGGTTCCCTTGATCGGCCGGGTCGAGACATGGCCGCCGGGTGTCAGTTTCAGGAACCGTTCTGGCGACGCCGAAGCAATGGCGACGCCTGAGCCGGCGGCCAGATAGGCCCCGAAAGGCGCCGGCGACAGGGCACGTAGGCGGCGATAGAGCATGAACGGGGAAAGGCCCTTGGGCAAGGCGCCCAGTAGACGCTGCGTCAGGTTAGCCTGGAAGATGTCACCGGCATGGATATAAGTAATGGCGCGCGAAACCATGTCTTCGTAATGGCGGCGGCTCAACTCGGGCCGCCAACTCCCCGCCGGCCGCCAATCGACGGGCGGCAGCGG
>Ga0315338_1004016_pt1 | contig 12120 bp, 13 predicted proteins | sample ASW8metaG_FD_204518 | JGI IMG/M metagenome (GOLD analysis project Ga0315338, IMG submission 204518) | Ammonia-oxidizing marine archaeal communities from Monterey Bay, California, United States - ASW #8 | ecosystem: Environmental > Aquatic > Marine > Coastal | place: USA: California | collected...
AAAAATTGCCGTGCGTTCCTGGTCAAAGCGCCGCACCTCGGCAGCGATCTCGGGGTCGTGTGGTGCTACTTCCGCCGCGACATTCACGATCAAGCAGCCATTGCAGAAATCTTCTTCCTCGGCGTGCTGGCGCATGGCCGCCCAATGCCCGATGATTTCGGCGCGGCCGGCGCCGGGCTTTCGCAGATCGGACAAGACAAGGTCGGACATCCGCTGCTCATAATGCCGCATCGCGGCGAGCAGTAATTCCTTCTTGTTGCCGAAGGTGCCGTACAACCCGTAGCGGCTGACGCCGGTCTCGGAGACGATGTCCTCCATCGTCGTATCGCCGTATCCGCTACGCCAGAAGACGTTCATCGCGCCTTGGATAGCGTCTTCGGGATCGAATTCTCTTACGCGTGCCATGATACCAGAATATCAATTCTGTTTTAATTCGTCAATCGAACAGCAGTCACTGCCTTAGGATCAAGGTCCCGTTCTCCACCTGGTAGCCGCGCAACCGCTCCAGAAACGACATGCCCAGCAGCGACGCACCCAGCGGCGCGCCGTTGACCGATCCCGGCACGTCACGCACCTTGATCGGCCCGATCTGGATGCTGGGCAGGGTGACCGGCGCGCCCATAACGACGCCGTTCGCGGTCCGATACGGCCGATTGAAATTGAGGCTATTCTGATCGAGTCCGATCCGTTTCGCGTCGCGCGGCGACAGGGTCACGTCGCTGGCACCGGTATCGACGAGGAAACGAACTGGAACCCCATTGACGAGAGCCTCCACGTTGAAATGGCCGCTGCTGTCAGCCCGGAATTGGATCTCGCCGCCGGATGTGGAGACGCCCAAGCCAGGTATCAGCTCAGCGGCGAAGCGGTCTTTAACGACGCTGAGCTCGAACCGATAGGCGTAGCCGAGCCCGGCAATCCCGGCGACGCCGATCCAAATACAGGTATATTTCAGGACCTGACTTGCCCGCAGCCCTTTGTGAAACACGCCGCCGGCAACCAACGCCAGAAAGCACAGCATGTAGACCAAATGCGCCCAGCCACCCTGTTCCTCCAGCGCGAACGGAAAGCGCCAGATCAGCAGCCCGATCAAGATCGCGACGGCGCCGACAAACAACCAGAACGGCGACAGCCATCGGCGCGGTTTCGACGTCTCTCTCCAAGGTGTCTGCGGGTCGCTCATATCCCTTTATATGGGAATAGGAGGGTCGTTTGACAGCTGTTAGCCGAAGGCGCGCTTGCGCAGAGTCAACTCGGCGATATCCATCTCTTCATCGAAGTTCCGCATTTTCTCGTAATCGGCCCGTGTCCCTTTCCGCGCGCCCCAACGCCGGTCGATGCGCGGCAAGTCTTCGTCAGTGGAGGCGAGGACTGGCGCGAGATCGAAGAACATCGCCGCGATGTGCTGGTAGGCCAACGTCGCAAGTTCGAGCGCATCGACGCCTTCCGGAATATCGAATTCGCTCACTTGAACAATCGACCCGGCATCGACCGCGGCGACCATCTCATGCACCGTCGCCCCGAACCGGGTTGCACCCTCATAGATCGCGAAACTGTCCGGATGCGAGCCGGGATATTCCGGTGGTCCCGGATGGAAATTGTAGGCCGGGCCGCGCAGAGCGTTCAGCACCGCGGCCGGGACGATGACGTTCGAACTGAAACTCAGCAGCCGGACCGACCCCGGGTCGGAGGACTTCATCTCTTGGGACAGGGCCGACGCGCTGTTGGCGTGCAGAACTTCAAGCGACTCGTTCGCGGCTAGCAGCGCCTTCGACAGGACGGGGAATTCAGTATCGCCGGTAAGAAGAATGATCTGCTTTGGCACTAAGCACCTCCGCAGACAATCATATCATGAGAAGCCCTATCGTTTGTCCGGCTCAGAATAATCCGTTCGCCTGCTGAAGCGCCCGAACGTAGCGGATGATCGATTGTATCTGCTTATCCGTCACATCCCGCACCGGTGGCATATTTCCGAACGGCCAGTGATGCGCCCGAGCGCCCGATTTCGCGGCCCGGTAGAATGCGCTGTCGCCATGATGGCCCGGATGATAGACGCGGTGCAGGAAGGTTGGGCCCTTGTCGGTCCCCGCCGCGTTTCGTCCATGGCACGTCGCGCATTTTTCGTCATAGTTCTGTTTTCCGCGTTCGAGCGCCGCGGTCATTTGCGGCAGCTTTATCGTATCGGCGTCCAGGCTTGCCGCGAGGAGCGGCGACGTGAACGCTGCAGCGAACCCACCGATCAGAACGGCTGCGACACGCAATTTCGTAAACATGTTCATTGAGTCCTCATCACAGTTAGTGGACATGTGCCTGAATCGGAATCTCGCCTCGAACGAAAGCGAGATTCAGCGTAATGATTTGTCCGGCACGGAATTTCGTTTTCAATTCAGATAACTCGATAGTCAGATGGAAACTGTCGAGACCCAATTCTTCCTCGATCGGTACGGCTACCGACTCCAGGTCCACCGGCGTGGCGTGACTTGTGTAAGCCAGGATTTTCGATCTTCCGAAGTCGTCCGACGTTGCTCCCAGCAGTATCAGAGGCTCGGCGCCATCGTTCACGATGCGGAATCGGAGCATGCTAGTTTCGCCGATGTCCGATGCATCTAATTGCGCACCTTCAATCGTGGCGCCGTAAAATATTTCGGGTGCCGGATCGGCCTTCGCGGTGTTGGGGACGGAGGACAGGAGCAAAATTGCCGAGAACGCCGATGCCCATTGGCGATGCAATTTGTTTAATCGCTTTAGAAAAATCATTACTACCAGTGATCCTTGAGTGTATGGCGACGGGGCAGTTCCCATTCCAAGGCTGCCGAACCCCGCCGCATAACATTGACCGCGATTTGCGGCAGTTCGAGTGGCGCCGCGGCGATGCCAATTGCGCTCGGCGGCATCGTTCAAACCGCTTGGCCTAGAACACCAACCGGGTGCCGATGACACCAAACCAGGCGGACGTATCTTCGCCTTCCTCTCTTGCGAAATCGGCTGTTCGGCCGAACTTGCGTTCGTAGACGACGCCGATATAAGGCGAAATGGCCCTGTCCAAAACGTCATAGCTGAGCCGCAGCCCGACTTCGACGCTGTTCAGTCCGGGTGCGATACCGATTTCGCGGTCTTCCGAGAACGCGACATCTATTTCAGCTGACGGTGTCAGGACCAACCGGTTGGTGATCAACAACTCGTATTCCGCATCGAGGCGCGCTGACGCGTCGCCGGTTTCGCTGACGAACAGATCCGCGTCGATTTCAATCCATTGCGGTGCAAGACCGGTCACACCGACAACGCCGAACCAGCGGTCTGTGCCTTCCGGGGAGTCCAGCCGCACACCGGCCTTGAAATCGAAGAAGGTGGAAATCGGTTTTTGCAATACCAACCGATTTTCCATCGTCTCCAGGACTTCGCCGTCGGTGTCGTACTCGCCCTTGCCAAGCCAGCGGAGCTTGATTTCGTCAGTGCCGACGAAAGCGTCGCCGTCCCACACCAACAGGTTTTGGCTTGTGTCGCCCTGGCGATATTCCAGCTCCTCCATCTGAACGCCGTAGAAGATCAATTCCTTTTCCTGCGCCCGAACCGGTGCGGTCAGGAAGGTTATTGCTAAGGCGGCAATCGCCCAAATTTTAATGTTCATACTGCTCTCCTTACCGCGCAGGTTTCAGCTCTGCGGCCTTTTCGCCGCCTTCGACAATCACCTTGCGGAACATGCCCGCCGACGCGTGGTAGGACAGATGGCAATGGAAGGCCCACTGTCCGGGCGCATCGACTTCAGTCTCCATGTAGACGGTGGTGGCCGGGGCGACGCTGACGACGTGCTTGACCGGGTTCCATTTCTTCGATCCGTTGTCGAGGATCGACCACATGCCGTGTAGATGCATCGGATGGGTCATCATCGTCTCGTTGACGAACTTGAAGCGCACCCGTTCGCCGAATTTCAGCCGGATCGGCTCGGCGTCGCCGTACTTCACGTCGTTAATCGACCAGATGTAACGCTCCATGTTGCCGGTGATGCGCATTTCGATTTCGCGCGTCGGCGGGCGAAGCTTATAGAGCGGCTTCTGCGCCTTCAGATCGGCGTAGGAGAGAAACTTGCCGCCATTCGCTGCGACCGGCATCAGGCCGCTGCCCTTTGGGTAGAACGGATCTTCCTTCTTGGCCATTCCGGCCATCTTGGAATGGTCCATGCCTTTCATGTTGGAATGGTCCATGCCTTTCATCTTCGAATGGTCCATGCCCTCCATTTTCGAGTGATCCTTTCCCGCCATCTTGGAATGATCCATACCCGCCATACCCTCATGGTTCATCGGCATGTCCACCATCGACAGCAACCGCGGTTCGCGTAGTTTCGGGATCTCAGCGGCCATCCCTTCGCGCGGCGCTAATGTCCCGCGGCCGTATGCGGAACGTCCCATCGTTTCCGCGAAAATTGTATAGGCCTTGTCTTCCTTCGGCCGGACGATGACGTCGTATGTCTCGGCGACGGCGATGCGGAATTCGTCGACTCGCACCGGACGCACGTTGTTGCCGTCCGCCTGTACGACGGCCATCTTCAACCCCGGTATGCGGATGTCGAAATAGGTCATCGCCGAGGAGTTGATGAAGCGCAGCCGGACCCGCTCACCGGGCTTGAACAATCCGGTCCAGTTCTGCTTTGGCCCCTTGCCGTTGATAAGCGGCGTAACGCCCTGCAAATCCTCGACGTCCGACGCCATCATCCTCATCTCGCCCCAGTTCATACGGTCGGTCACCGTGGCGTCGAGGCCGTCCTTCTCGACATCGCGGAAAAAATCGCCGACGGTCTGTTGTTGCCGGTTGTAGTAGTCCGGCATCATTTTCAGGTTCCGCATGATGCGAGACCCGGCATGCGGATGGGCGTCGGTCAGTTGAATGACGTATTCCCGGTCGTAGCGGAAAGGCTCCCGGCCCTTCGGTTCGATGACGATCGCGCCGTAGGCGCCGTCCGGTTCCTGGAAGCCGGAATGGCTGTGGAACCAGTAGGTGCCGGACTGCACGATGGGAAAATTGTAGGTGAAGGTTTCGCCAGGCTTGATTCCGTCATAGCTGATCGTCGGCACCCCATCCATCTTGTAAGGCAGGATCAACCCATGCCAATGGATCGACGTATCCGTGTCCAGATTGTTGGTAACGTTGATCGTAACGTCCTCGCCTTCCTTGAAGCGAAGGACGGGGCCTGGAGAGGCGCCGTTGTAGCCAATACCGGATCGTTTGAAGTCTCCGGTATCGATGGTCACCGGATCGACGGTGAGGTCGTAGGTCCCGGCCTGAACGGCCAAGGGTGTCACCACAAGTGCGAGAGCCATGCCGGGCAGTATTATTGTCCGCAGAAAAGTATCCATGATTCTTCCTCGAAGGATGATGGGCGCAGTGACGGCGCGCTATTTGAAGTGGACCCGTCCCATCATGCCGGCGTCGTAATGGCCGGGGACGTTGCACGCGAATTCAAGCCCGGTCGCCTTGGTGAACTTCCAGATGACCTCGCCGGACTTGCCCGGCTCCAGCAGGACGCTGTTGGGATCGTCATGCTCCATGGTCTTACCCCCGCCCATATCCATCTTCATCATTTTGTGATTGATCTTGTCGGCTTCGAGCACGCCGTGCTCGACCATCATTTCCATTTCCTTCTGATGCACTTCATGCATCTCCGTGGTGCCGAGGTTGAACTCATGTACCAGTTCGCCCTTGTTGACGATCTTGAAGCGGATCGTCTCGCCGGCTTTGACGTCAATCGATTCCGGCTCGTAGAAGTTCTCCTTCATGACGATCTCGACGGTGCGGCTGACTTCTGCGGCTTTGCCCGGTTCGCCGAATTCAAAGCCGTGACCACCTTTCATGTGCCCGCCCTTCATATGCTCGCCTTTCATGTGCCCGGATTTTTCCGAACCGTGCCCGCCGCTGTGAGATCCGGCAGCGAGGGCAGGACCGATACCGAGCGGCGCGGCGGTTAGGATGAAGGCGGTAACGACAATTGATTTAATCGACCCTGAAACATTCATCGTCAGGTTTCCTTTTCATATCGATCGAGCAAGCGTCATGTTGCCCGATGGGGGTGCGAGCGCACATTGACGCTGCGAAGGTATTTTCACTTGTTTGGATAAACCCTGCGGCAGGCGTCAAAATCGGTTTGCGACGCAATGCACGACCAGACAAAGAGCCTGGGGGATAGGCGGCACCTAGATCGGTGGTCTATCGAGCGGTTTTATCGACCGGTTCGGGTGCGGCTCGACCATGTGCACAAAGGACAGTCCGCAAATCGCCGGAATTGCGTGGTTGCAGCCAACGGAAATAGCGATGGATGCATGGCACGTTAGTCCGCCACCGTGGCAATGCCGGTGATCCGGCTCCGGGTGGCCGGGCGCCGGGTCCGACAAGGAATCGTTCTGCGCGCCCCACGATAGGACCTCAGCCGTCGTAGCTTCTTCGGGCTGGTGGGCGCTTACGGGCGTCAGAGACGCTGAAACGCCCCACGCAAACGCTACGATCGCCAACAGCCGAATGGCAACGGTTATCCGGTTCCACAGGTTCATGCCTGAGATCTAGGGTCTCCAGTTACTGGAAGGTCAACCGAATTTTGCAGAAGAGTCAAAAAACCGTGGAATAAAATTTTTTAGTCGATGATGCGATAGCGGACGATACGGTCGTTATAGGTGTCCGAAAACCAGATATCTGCGCCGTCGATCTCGACGCCTTCGGGCCGGTCGAATTTACCCGGGCCCTTGCCGTTGCCTCCGATAACGAGAATGACGTCCAAATCCGGCCCGAGCACCTTGATCCGGTGCGTATATTTGTCGGCGACGTACATCCTGCCCTTGGCGTCGAAGTCGAGATAGCGCGGTCCCTTGAACGCGTAAGAAGGCCCTTCAACGGTTCGCAACGTTTTCAGGTCCGACGACATGTGCACCAGCCGATCATTGGCGGCGTCAGCAATCCAGACCGTGCCGTCCGCGGCGACCTCGACATCGTGCGGCGAGGACAGGCCGCCCGCTTCCGCGATCGGTTTGCCGTTTTCGAATGCGACGATGTTGTTGGAACTGGACCCCGTGGCGTAAACGCGGCCGCTCGGGTGCACGGTAACGCCTTCAGGCCGGCTGAAGCCGCCGCGCAGCTCGCCAACCAATTTTCCATTCGCACCGTCCACAGCAAAAATCGCGATGCGGCTGTTGCCGGTGTCGGCGACCAGCAGCCGTCCCGCCGGATCGAACACCACGTCGTGCGGCGACGCGACGTCATCGCCACCAAATGTACCCAGCAAAGCCAATGTATTCGCATCGAGAACCGCGATGCGGTCATGGCCGTTGTCGGACACGTAGAGAAACCGGCGGTCCGGCGACAGGACGATATCGTGCGGCTGGTCGAAGAGGTCGTCGGACGCCGCGACGAATTCGAGGTCGAACGCCCCCACACCGCTCGCCGACAGCAGCAGGAACCCCAGAAAGGTCAGCAGAGACCTAAGCATCGCTCGCCACCGGCACCGTCCCTTCGATGGTGCAACGCTGCATCAGACGCCGTAGCGGCAATTCGAAATCACTGGTCGCCTTGTGTTGGACGGCGCAGTTGTCCCACATCAGCAGGTCGCCGATGCGCCATTTGTGACGGTAGTGGAATGCCGGATTGGCGAGGTGGCCAAACAAATCCCGCAACAGCGCGTCGCTTTCGTCCTGCGGCAGCCCGACGACGGCATGCGTGTAGCCTTCGCAGACATAAAGGCATTTACGGCCGGTCGCGGGATGGGTGCGGACGATGGGATGGATCGCGTCGGGCGGGAAGCGTTCTTCCAACTCGGCTTCGCTCAAGACCGGGCGCAAGCCGAATTCGTGCGCCTTCTTGTTCCACATATAGCGGTAGCCGTTCGCGGCTTTGAGGTCGGCAAGGCGTGTTTTCATGCCGCTGGGCAGCGCATCGTACGCGGCGGTGGCGGAGGCGAACTGCGTATCGCCCAATACGTTGCCGTCGCGCACCGGCACCTCGATCGCGTTGAGCAAAGTGACCTTACTGGGGGTTTCCAGGTAGCACAGATCGGAATGCCAATAGCGCCCGGCATCATGCGAGCCGACCGGCTTGCCGTCTTCGGTGATGTTGGAAATCCAGAAGACTTCCGGTGTGTCCGCGTTGCGGGCCTCCGCGCGAACATTGATCTGCGGCGGTCCGAAACGGCGCGAGAAAGCGGCCAGCTGCGCCGGCGTCAGCAAATTGTCCCGGATGACGACCACGGCTTGCCGGTCGAGCACGTCTTCGATTTCTTTAAAGGTTTGTTCGTCGAGCGGCTGAGATAAATCGAGCTCGGAAATCTCCGCGCCGATCGGCCCGTCTTCCGGGCGAACGGCGAGCTTGGACATAGTCGTTTCCACGATCCTCTCCATAGCGGTTCGAGACAAGTCTTCGCAGCGGTCCGCGCCGCCTGTCAAGGGCGGGGAACTGAAACAATTGAAACACAATTCCCGAAACGAGACATATGGCGGAAACAGGGCCCGGCTAAGCTACGACCATCGAATTGAGGAGAATGACAATGTTGACCGCCGCCGCAAGCCCCGCCGAAACCGCCCCGTTCGCCGCGTTATCCTGCCGCCCGTCGGCGGCCGAGACGATCCAGGCGCTGCAAGGCAGCGTGCTGGATTTGCGCAGCAAGCTGCTTCCCGACGCGGTAACTCAGGTCGACGATTTCGACTACTTGTCAGACATGGAGCGGCGCTTGGTCGGCCAAATTCAGGCACGGACTTATGTGAACCTGTTCGCTGCCCTCGAACGGCTGGTTGGGGATACGGGCGATCAGAACCTCAGCGACTATAGCCCGGCCGACGGCATCGATACGGTCGCGGTCGAGGATGACTCGGCGTTGGCGCGGCAGATGCTCTATCGGCGCATCGACATGGCGCTGGCCCGCAGCATGCCGGCCGGATATCGCGCCATATCGGACCTCGACGGTTTGGTGCGCGACAAATCCAGCTGGGGTATCCGCGCGCTGGCCCTGGCCGTGGAGTTCTTCAAACAAGCGCATTACGACGACTGTTCGGAGTTTGACGACACATTGTCTCCCATGATCCGAAACGCGTTTCTGCGCGATCAGGCCGGCGTCAGCATGCAGGCTATGGTCGTGGAGATCGAATGGGTCCTTCGGAACGCGGAAGTTTCGCGCGACGCGAAAGACGCGGCGGTCGACGGTTTCATCGAACTGGTCGAAAAAATGGACCGAACGCTTCAGGCGCAAGCGGCCCTCGACACACGCTACTTCGCGATGTACTGCGCCCGGGCGCTCGACAGGGAAGCCCTGCAGGCCACCGAAGCGGCCTTTCTGAAGGCCTATCGCGGGCAGTATCTGTTCGCGGGCATGGCGCATCCACGCTTTGTCGAAGTTCTGTCAAGCCTTGTGACCGAAGGGCAAGGCGCGCGGATCAAGCGTGCGCTGGACACCCTGCGGTAGGAAGCTAACCAGCTGCCTCTGGTTCTAACGGCGTTGGATCAGCAATCACCGCTGTCGTTGTCGGCGCGGCGCTGCAGGCTACGGATCGTGTAGTCGGTGCCGGGCGGATACGCAGCGCATTCGCGGAACCGCCGGTCGCCTTTGACGCAACCCTGGCCACAGAGAAGGACTGCGCGGCGTGCTCGTGCATCGTTAAACCACATTCGGCCGCCCGGCGTGGCGATGTAGCCGTCGACGCCTTCTTCGATATCGCCGATCAAATCTTCCTCGGACGGGACCTCGATATCCGCCGCCGTCGTGAACGCGCCATGCGTGTGATAGGAGGCCAGGATTTCGAACGCGCGCGGCGGCGCGTCCGGCTCGCAACTGTCCCGCCGGCCGCGCTTCGGTCCTGTCGCAGCGAGTCCGCCCAAGGCGTTGAGCCCGATATAACCGCAATATTCCCGGTTGTCGGCGATCGAGCGTGGTTGTACGCGGTCGAACAGCGCGGCGGCGTACCGGTCGAGTTCGTCCGTTAGGCCGTTGCGACTTTGGGCGATGACGGTAGTGGGCGCCAGCAAGTAGAGAAGCGCCAAAGTGACTCGCAGAATACGCAACACATCAACGCCCGGTTCGACCTAACCACCGCGTTTGGCGATCAAATCAATCTCCACTCTACAACCGCGCGCCAGGGCCGTTACGCCAACGGTGGTGCGCGCGGGACGCCGGTCGGCTGGAAAGTAGGTCTCGTAGACCGAATTCATGCGGTCGTATTCCTCTTCGAACTTGGTCAGGAAAATTCGCACGCTGACTGCGTCCGCGAGGCGCGAATCGCAACCGGCCAGCACGGTCTCGAGATTCGCCATCACCTTGTGTGTCTGATCCTCGATCGAGTCCGGGATCGGGTCACCGTCTTGTCCCGTCGGCAACTGCCCCGTCAGGAAAACGTAATCACCGGTCGACACCGCGTGGCTATAAGGCGCTACGGGCGCGGGGCCGTCGGCGAAGAGGTGGAAAGTGCGGTCGTTCATAGTGGGTATCTCGAAATAGTTTCGCTGCGACGCCTATAAATCCTCGATCTCTTCATAGAAGGCCAGCGGTGGCAGGCCGGCTTCCTTCCTTCGTACTTTCAGCTTCTTCAGTGTTTCCCGACGCTCCGGTTCTTCCCAGCGCGGCCAGCGGGCGATTTCCCTTGGCGTGCGGAAGCAGCCGAAACAGGTGTCGCTGCGGGCGTCGATGACGCAGACGCCGAGGCAGGGGGAGTCGAGGGCCGTCGCCATTAGACCAGCGCCACCGCGTCCAGCGGATCCGCGCGCGGCGCGGGCAGACTGTCGTGCAGATCGGCCAGCAGGTCGCTCCGCAACTTGGCGCGCGCCGGGTCGTTCCACAGATTGTTCCATTGCAGCGGATCTTCGTTGAGGTCGTACAGTTCGCCTTCCTCGCCGCTGTAGTAGTTTGTCTTCTCATACGCCGTGCAGACATAGCCGTCGCGGTAGATCGAGCGCAGGCGAATTTCGTTGCCGAGATAGTCGCTGTCCCATTCCGTGAGGGCGCGTTCGCCCCCCGAATTCGCGTCGTGCGGCAGCGCGGCGCCTTCCATGCGGCTGTCCGGATCGATGCCAGCGACCTGGCAGAAGGTCGGTGCCAGATCGAGATGTCCCACGGGCGCTTTGACCGCGCCGGGCGTTATGCCGGCGGACGGTGCCGGGCGCCAAATCATCGGCACGCGCATCAGCGCATCGACATGATAGGGGCCCTTGAACAGGAGGCCGAACTCGCCCTGCATCTCGCCATGGTCAGTGGTGTAGAACACGTCGGTGTCCTGGCCCCAGCCGCGCGTATCGATACGGTCGAGCACCTTGCCGCAGGCTTCGTCGATCAACTCGTTGGAAATATGAACCATCGCGTTGACCTCGCGGACCTGGTCCGGGGTCAGTTCGTTGGGCCGGAACAGTGGCGGAACCTCGTAATTGAACTGGCCCCTGCCCTCATACCACTCCAGCCAGTGCCGCGGCTTCTGCGCCAGCAGCTCGACGATTTTCTCGGGACTGCCCGGATAGAAGTCCGGCAGGTCGAGATCGCGCCACGGGCAGCGGTGCAGTTCCGAGGCCGGAGGGTCCCACGGGTGGTGCGGGTCTGGGAAGGACATCCACAGGAACCAGTCGTCTTCCTCCGGCAGCGAGTCGAGCCAGGCGATGGCGCGGTCGGCGACCCAATCGGTGTGGTACAGTTCACGCGGCATTTCGTTGTGCCAGAGTTGCGCCAGGCTCGTATCGCCGCCGCCGCGCGAACTGATCTCCTTCTTCTCTGTGACATATTCGAAATAGCCGTCGACCGCGTCGGGATGTTTCTCGGCCAGCCATTTCGGATAATGGAACAGACTGCGTCCGGCGCGCCCGGTATGACCGGCGAGCTCCATGCGCTCGAAGCCGCGATGCGGCCCGGTATTGTCCTCTCGTGCGGCGAAATTCTCGAAATAGCTTTGATCCGGCGCCGAAGCGGGCTCGAAATGCGCTTTGCCGATCAAAGCGGTGCGGTAGCCGGCCTTGTCGCGCAGGGTCGCGGCGGCGTCCGGCCCGTTGGTTGGTAGCGGGATACCGTTCATGACGACGCCGTGGCTGCGCACATACTGCCCGCTGATCATGGTCGAGCGCGCCGGCATGCAGACCGTGTTCTGATTATAGGCGCGGCTGTAGTTCAGCCCTTGCGCTGCC
>Ga0315338_1004018_pt1 | contig 12114 bp, 11 predicted proteins | sample ASW8metaG_FD_204518 | JGI IMG/M metagenome (GOLD analysis project Ga0315338, IMG submission 204518) | Ammonia-oxidizing marine archaeal communities from Monterey Bay, California, United States - ASW #8 | ecosystem: Environmental > Aquatic > Marine > Coastal | place: USA: California | collected...
CGTCCGACGGCTGGCACGGGGGTGTCTGTAAAGGCCGTCGATGTTGCCCAAGTGTTGGCTCCGTCGAGCCAGACGACGCTCTGGCCGTGCTGGCCCGCCAACGTGATCGCAGAGCGAGCTTTTAATGACAGGCTGACGACGATAGAAGCCCCGCCCGTTTGCTCGCGCAGTTGATCGGCGATAGTTGGTTGTCGTAGCGTGTGCGGGCTGTGATGCTCACGCGCAAGGCCGCCATAGGAAATCGGGGTGTAAGCATCGTCGGTCGTGCAGCTGGTACGCTGAGCGGTGGCGCGATCCCACCAGCTGTTCTCGATCAGGCCGTGTGCCGACGGAAACCGTCCGGTCGCAATCGTGGCATGTCCGGCACAGGTGACAGTAGAGCGGTAGGGGTATGCGGCTTTGCTGAATGAGGCGCCGTCGTCAAGAAGTCTTCGTAGACCGGCAGTCCACTGATGACCGTACTCCTCGACGTAGTCGGCACGCATCTGGTCTACGACGAGCACGACCAGAAGCTTGGGTGCAGGAGAATCGATCGGCTGTCCGGCTGAGACACGCGGAAACAGGCCTAAAGTTAGTAGGAGGACCACCCCGATCCGCATTAGCCGTTGCTCTGTCATCTCATTGATCCAACTCATGACTCCCTATCGCCTCAGAACCGGCCAGTAGCATATCGAAGCGATCCCAACATCATAGATTGCGCAGGCTCTCGGGTACCATAGCGGTACGATCGAAGCCGGTAGTAGGTTCAGTATGTGGGCCAGGTCGACAAAGCTGTGCCCGACCCAAGCGAGCGCCAGAACCGTCAGCGCCTTGGACGGTTCCCATGTCATGACCGCCGAGGCCACCACGAAGAATCCGATCGCGAGCGCTACGTCCAGCCCGGTGCCTGACGTGTTTTCATGAGCGATGCCGAAGCCAATGTACACGCCAGCAGCCAGGACGAGAAGGAGGGCCGAGAACTGAGCGAGTCGGAACTCTAGCACGAGCCGGTCAGGCGAGGTTGTATCTAGTCGAACGGCCCTGACCGCCACCCACCCAAGTCCGAGGCCGAGCACGGCACATCCGAACAGTACAGCTCTGAACGCTTCACTCACGATCCAAGCTCGGGCCTACTGGGCGTCGGCATCCAGTGTGGTCTGGAACGCCGTTTCACCTCTCGCGGCGGGTCCGTAGAAAATCGAGTTAAAGAGGAGCTTAAACGTACCCCACGTTTGACCGCGGTGCTGCACCCTGAATGTGTGAAGAATCACCCGACCGTCGTCGAGTGGAGCCTCGATCACCGCACCGGTACCACGGAGCCGTTGTTCGCCGACGATCCAACCGCTACGACGCAACGCCGTGTTGGGATAACTGACGATCGACCGAGTCATGTCGCCCCGTCGCCATCGGCTGTTGGGGACGAAGCCGCCGTTGTTGACGAACATCACGTCGGCCTCGGCCGGCATCCCGTAGCCGATGGGGTGGGTTGTGTCGACGGCAACTCGAAGAAGCGTCCCTGGTGCGTAGAAGGCATCTGGATCTCCGTCACGGACGACATTACGTAGAGGGGTAGACAGATGCTGAATGGCGAATGTCGCACTGTTGCCAAGCGTAATCACCGTGCCTCCTTCGGAGATAAACCGCCGGAGGTTCTGGATCCCTTGGACGCCGATTCCACCCCTATACTCGGGACGCACATTCCGGGCTTGTTGGCCGTGGAGGAGATTGACGGTCGACGCCTCTGGAAGGATTATGACGTCAAAGCGGTCCGAGACACTGGGATCCTGAATATCGGCACTACGAAGGTGAGCGTATGGGAACTCATGCTGTTCCAGCACCCACCGCGTCCACCCGGCGTCCATGTTCCCACCCCACGGCTCGTAGACCGCAAGGCGAGGAGTATGAATTGGGAGTACGGGGACGTCGAGGCTGGAGGTGCGGTTTGTTGCGACGAAATCAAGATGGAGATCGTGTGCGAGTTGCTCAAGCAAATTGCGGTCGACGTTCTCCACCAACATGACGCCGGCCGGATACGACGTGCCGTCGGCTGTCAGTGGTTGTCGTGCCCACTCGACCGTCGCTCCAAGTGCCAGTAGGCGGTTCAGCGCGACAAAGCTCTGGTTCGATTCATGCGATAACAGATAGGTTGTCCCCGAACCAACAACGTCACCCGGTGCCAGGGACGCATCCTCCACTAGTAACGTGAGTGACGCTTTGAACGGTTCCGCGATCTGCACGGTGTCGACACCCATCAGCATTCCGAGCGACCAGGCGGTGATGTCGTATGGTTTGTCAGGTTCAGCCGACGGGTCAGGCCAACGAATATCCGGATAGTTCTGCGGCTCAAGGATGTCTTTAACCCATCGTCCGAACGGCTGATCGAGACGGACGACGTGTGTCCCGGCCGGGTATTTCCGTCGATCAGCGACGAAGCTTGCTTCCGCGACGTGGACCTCGGCCGCCTCGGCCTGCAGGAGCCGCACGAGGGTGATCGCAGCGGTCGGGTCCCGTTGTTCCGGTGGGATAAGAAACGCAAAGGGGTCACCGTCGGAGAAACGCTCCACGGTGCGCCGGTTCATCTCGTAGAAATTCCGCTTCAAGCTGACGCGGTTGTTCGCCACGCTTTCGAGGAGTCCCTGAGTGGAGAGCAGACTGTAGTCCACGACATCGGACAACGTCCACGTTCCTCCCATCCATGGTCGCGGGTAGTTCATTCGATACTGCGTGTCGGTCGGAGCGGAAAGGATGATCTGGCGGTTGCGCCGCCGAGCCGTGCGTCGGTCTGAAATTCGGTGCTGTTGGACAGGGCTCGCGATGTCCGCGCTGGCCACCTCGGTCAGGAGCGCGACCATGTTGTGCCACCAGGGATTGGTATTGTTGGCGCCTTGCCAGTAACCGCTGTAGAGCTCTCCCCAGATGACACCAGCCTTGTCGGCAGCGTGTAGTCTTGACGCCATCGCCTGGCCGAACTGATTGACCTGGCTCCATACGAGCGGGTCGACATTGGGATTGGGCGGATTCTTGAACGGAGGAACGAAGATTCGCGCGAAAGCACTCCCCATCTGGTGCGCGTCGAGATACACCTCTGGAAGCCAGTCGTGATAGAGGACGCGATTCAGGTGCCGCGTTTCGACCTGCGTCAACATGTAGCTGTCGCGATTGTTATCGTGCCCCGCGTACTTGTGGTACAAATCCGGGAGTGGTGATCCTTCGTACGGCGTTCCGAGGTTCCGCCGATACCAGTCAACCACCATCCGCTGGCCGTCTGGATTCTGCGATGGAATGAGCAAAACGATCGTGTTATCCAGGATGTGATCGACCGCCGCTGACTGTTCGGTCGCTAGTTGATAAACGAGGTCGTTCATCATCTGGCTTGTGCCGATCTCAGTGGAGTGCACGTTTGCGCCAACCAAGACGACGGCTTTACCGGTCTGGGCAATCATCTCCGCGGCTTCTGTGCTCGTCTGCCGCGGGTTGGCGAGCTGCTGTTGCATAGACTTGAAACGCGGGAGCTCGCGAATCGTCTCCGGCGCGGAGATGACTAGGAGGAGATACGGTTCTCCCAGGGTCGTCTTGCCAAGCTCTTCGATGATCATCCGGCCAGACCGCTCGGCGACCGTCTCGTAGTACTTGACCATGTCATCCCAGTGTGCGAGACGCTGGTCGGTCCCCATGGGGAAGCCAAAGAACTGCTCGGGAGATGGAATTTGGTCAGATTGCTGGGCGGATGTTGGTAGCACCAGCCAGATCCCGACGACCGTAAGCGCGATCCCTATTTGCAGTGTTCGGTTACCCATATGGATGTCTCAGTCAGTATATCGTCTAGTGGAGCGCCCTCATGATTCGCCATGCGATTCCTGGCTGGAACATTCGGTTCACCGCACTGTACGTCGGTTACAGAAGCTCAGCCTGCTCTCAATCTTGCTTGGCACGCCGGGTGACGCGTGCCTAAGTTTCACCACTGTTCGAATGAGGACTCTCCAGACCAACCGGAACGGGATTCGTGATGGACGATCCAGGCAGAAGATCTGACGTCATGCGTCTGCGGGTGACACTCGCGGCTGTCGTCTTAGCGATCGCCGGAACCGTGTTTGTCTTTCAGGCGGCGCTCCCCGGGCGAGTGCGGGCCGGTTTGGGCATCATTTGCTTTATAGGCCTCGTGGTCGCGTGCTCGTCCAACATCAGGGCGATCAGCTGGCGGACAGTCGGGTGGGGAATAGCTCTGCAGCTCTCGTTCGCAATCTTGATTCTGAGGTTTGAGGTCGGTGACGTCAGGCCTGGCTATGCGTTGCTTTCTGGATTGGCGGCCGTAGTGGCACAGTTTCTGGCATTCACCGACACCGGCTCGGCCTTTGTGTTTGGCGTGCTGGTGAACCAAGAAGAGATGGGTAACGTGTTTCCGAATGGTTTCGTCTTGGCATTCGCAGCGCTACCAATCATCATTTTCGTCTCGTCCGTGTTCGCCGTCCTCTACCACGTCGGCTTCCTGCAGATGCTCGTTCGGGCGATGGCCCGCGTGATGATGCCACTCATGGGTACGAGCGGTGCCGAGACGCTTTCGGCCGCGGCGAATGTATTTATGGGCCAGACGGAGGCTCCATTGATCGTGAGACCGTTCATCCCGGCGATGACCCGCTCGGAGCTGCTCACGCTGATGACAGGTGGACTGGCCACCATCGCGGGTAGCGTCCTCGGGGTTTATCTCAGCTTGGGAGCCGATCCGGTGGCGATGCTCACGACTAGCGTGATGGCGGCACCTTGTGCCCTGTATCTCTCTAAAATCCTGGTTCCTGAGAGTGACCGACCTGAAACGGCCGGTGACGCGGAGATCGTCGTTCGTGCCGACCACGTGAACGTGATTGATGCCGCGGCTAGTGGTGCCGCTGATGGCATGCGCCTCGCGATCAACGTGGCGGCGATGCTAATCGCTTTTCTGGCATTTGTAGCCATGGTTGACTACACGCTGGAACTGCTGAACCCCGAGCTAACGCTTGCTCGGATTTTTAGTGTCGTTTTCTCTCCGGTCGCCGTACTCTTGGGTGTGTCGACCGCCGACGTCCCCGTTCTCGCTGACCTTTTGGGGACGAAGCTCGTAACCAATGAGTTTGTAGCGTATGTCAAGCTGAATACCGAGTACGAGGGGATAATCAGTGATCGGTCACGCACGCTGGCAAGCTTTGCGCTGACCGGTTTCGCCAATTTTGGGTCTGTTGGAGTCATTCTTGGCGGCATCGGTGGTATCGTGCCCGAGCGCAGGTCGGATCTCGCCCGCCTCAGCTCTCGTGCGTTGTTCGCCGGATTTCTTGCGACGCTGATCAATGCGGCGATCGCGGGGGTGTTGATCTGAATCTTGTGCCGACTCCTCTATTATTTCCACATGCTTCCGACGATTGATTGGCAAGATGGAACCGTGGTGATGATCGACCAGCGTAAGCTGCCGGCGAAGGAGGTGTACGTTCGTTGCACAACAGCGAAGGAGGTAGCCAAGGCGATCAAGCAGATGGTGATCCGGGGTGCTCCGGCGATTGGCATCGCCGCTGCAATGGGGCTCGCGCTCGGCGTACATCGAAGCAGGGCGAAGGGGACGAGTCAGCTCGCCACCGAGTTTTATAAACTGTGCGAGATGTTGGCCGCGACGCGGCCGACCGCAGTCAATCTGTTCTGGGCGATTGAACGGATGAAGCGAACTTTCTCCCGCGCCGCCCGCGCCGGGCAATCCCCTGATGAACTTCGCGCGACCATGCTGACCGAGGCTCGAGAGATTGATAACGAGGACGTGGCGAGTTGCCAGGCGCTCGGAGCCTATGGCTCGGCGGTCGTTCCACACGACGCGCAGGTGCTCACTCACTGCAATGCGGGGGCGCTTGCCACCGGTGGCTATGGTACGGCACTGGGTGTGATCCGAGCGGCGGTGGCCCAGGGAAAGCAGGTCTCGGTATTTGCAGACGAGACGCGGCCGTTTTTCCAAGGGGCTCGGCTAACGGCGTGGGAGCTTCTACGTGATGGAATCGAGACGACCGTGATCACGGATAGTATGGCGGGGCCGCTCATGCGTGATGGCCGTGTCGATATTGTGGTTGTCGGTGCTGACCGAATCGCAGCGAACGGTGACGTGGCGAACAAGATTGGGACTTACACCGTTGCGGTGCTTGCGGGTCAGCACAACGTACCGTTCTATGTCGCCGCACCGTGCTCGACGGTTGATCTCTTGACCCCAGACGGATCGGCGATTCCGATCGAGGAGCGAGACGTCCGTGAAGTTACCCGCGTGGGATCGACCCGGGTGGTACCTGAAGGTGTCAACGTTTGGAATCCGGCCTTCGATATCACGCCGAGCCACCTGGTAGCGGGGATCATCACCGATCGTGGTCTGTGTCGGCCGCCGTATGCGGAAAGTTTGCGCGACGCGTGCGCCCGCGGCACGGATGGTGGCCCGAAATGAGAGTCCTTGCGATCGAGACGTCGTGCGACGAGACCGCGGCAGCGGTTGTATCAGAGACCGGGGATTCACACCGACCGTGGCAAGTTAATTCGAATATCGTAGCTTCCCAGATTGAAATCCATCGTGAGTGGGGCGGCGTAGTCCCCGAGCTGGCGTCTCGACAGCATATCCGGGACATCTGCGGTGTCGTCGAGCGGGCGCTCCGCGAGGCTCAGGTCGAGTGGGCCGATTGCGATGCTGTCGCCGTGACACAGGGTCCGGGGCTCGTCGGGTCGCTCTTGGTCGGCGTGGCATTCGGGAAAGCGGTCGCGGCCTCGCTTGATGTGCCATTGATTCCGGTCCATCACCTAGCGGGGCATATCGAGTCACTGGTGGTTGAGAACGGAAGCATGTTGCTTCCTGCCGTCGTCCTTGTGGTCTCTGGTGGGCACACGAGCCTCTATCACGTACCGGTAGAAGGCGAGTATCTTCTCATCGGACGAACGCGGGATGATGCGGCTGGTGAGGCGTTTGACAAGGTGGCGACTCTGCTCGGGCTCGACTATCCAGGCGGTCCGGTAATCGACCGGCGTGCGACCGAAGGCAACGATCGAGCGGTGGCCTTCCCGGTGCCGAGGATGACTCACGTCGACCGGAACAAGCGGCCGCCACTGGCCACTCCAGAGGGGTTCAGAGGTCAGCTACGTGGCCGTACGGAATTCAGCTTCAGTGGACTCAAGACGGCGGTCAAGCGACACGTAGCGGCGCGCCGGGCGGCGCTGGAAGTCGACAACCTGCCGTCGAGTGAAGTCGCAAACATTTGCGCGAGCTTTCAGCGAGTCGCCGTCGAGACGCTGCTTGATCGGACGTTCGAGGCCGCTCGCTGGTTCGGAGCCCATAGCATTGGGATCGCCGGTGGCGTCTCGGCCAACACGCGTCTCCGTGCCGACGCACAGGCACGTGGAGTGGCTGCGAGCGTGCCCGTGTTTCTGCCTGGTCTTGCGCTCGCGACGGACAACGCCGCGATGATCGGTGCGGCCGGTCTCCGAAACCTTAAAGCTGGCGTGACGGCGACGCTCGAGCTCAACGCACAGGCTGCGTTGGAAATCTACTAGTCGATTTTCCACGACTTCCGACGCTCGACTCCCGACTATACTCACCCTCATGGCCTGGTATAAGCAGACCCATTGGCGTATTTTGATCGCGCTCGGAATCGGGCTGATCTACGGTGTGGTTGCTGCGCTGAACGGGTGGAGAGACTTTACCTCAGACTGGATCGCGCCGTTCGGCGCGGTTTTTCTCCGGTTGCTGCTTTTGATAGCGGTGCCACTGGTAATGGCCTCGCTTATTAATGGCGTCGCTTCATTGTCGGATCTCAGCAAGCTGTCGCGAATAGGTGGTAAGACGATCGTCATCTATCTTGGAACGACCCTTGTTGCTCTGGTGATCGGTCTTGCGCTCGTCAACACTCTGCGTCCTGGCAGTGCGGTCCCCGAGGGGCTCCGCACGCGTCTCGCCGAGACTTATCGGGAAGACGTGTCTGCGCGGGAAGACGCGGCTGTGGGCGCGCGCGAACGAGGTCCGCTACAGCCGTTGGTCGATATGGTTCCAGAAAACTTCCTGGGGGCCGCCGCGGACAATCGCAACATGCTCAATGTGGTGTTTGTCGCTCTCCTTGTGGGTGTGGCGCTCATCATGGTACCGAAGAAACAGTCGCAGCCGCTCCTTGATTTCTTCGAGAGTCTCAACGCTGTCGTCGTCAAGGTCGTCGAAATGGTGATTGCATTTGCACCGTTGGGCGTCTTCGCCCTGATTGCCGATACCGTTACCAGCGTGGCCGGTGACGATCCGTCTGATATCGGACAACTGTTAGCCGCCTTGGGGCTGTACTGCGTCACGGCCATTCTAGGAATGTTGCTCCACGTCCTGGTGACCTATCCGACCTTACTGAGACTATTCACGCCTCTGAGGCCTCGTCACTTTTTTCCGGGTGTGGTTCCGTCACAACTAGTGGCGTTTTCGACATCGTCGAGTGCCGCCACCCTACCTGTCACGATGAAGAACGCGCAGAAAAACTTGGGAGTGTCTGAGGAAGTTGCGTCGTTTGTCCTGCCGCTCGGTGCGACGATCAATATGGATGGCACAGCTCTCTATCAGGCGGTGGCTGCCGTCTTCATTGCGCAGGCGCTCGGCATATCCCTCGGGTTGAGCGCACAGGTGACCATCATATTTATGGCGCTTCTCGCCTCGATCGGTACAGCGGCTGTTCCGAGTGCCGGAATCGTAATGCTGATCATTATTCTTGAGACGGTCGCCATTCCTACCGAGGGTGTCGCGCTCATCCTCGGGGTGGACCGGATCATCGACATGTGCCGCACGACCGCCAACGTCACCGGCGATGCGACGGTCGCTACCGTCGTGGCCGCCAGCGAGAATCAGTTGTTCCCGACGCCGATGAACGGGATCGAGGTTCGAAACTTGTCGGATGGGATTCCTTCAACGTGACTCCGACACGTGACGATGCTTGGGCGCTGTTGACCGAATACACCACGGGCGAGAGTCTGCGAAAACACGCGCTCGCCGTTGAGGCGGCGGCGCGTGGCTATGCTCGGATGTTCGGCGAGGATGAGGCTGAGTGGGGCATTGTTGGTCTCATCCACGATTTTGACTATGAGAGGTGGCCAGACCCCGATAACCATCCGTTTCGTGGCTGTGAGATCCTGCGTGAGCGCGGTTACCCCGTGCATATAATCCGCGCGATTCTTTCGCACGCCGACTACAGCGGCGTCCCGCGTGAGAGCCGGCTTGAGCACACCCTCTTTGCCTGTGACGAGATGTCGGGATTTGTGACTGCGGCCTCGTTGGTTCGCCCGAGTAAGAGCATCCTTGACCTCGAGGTTCGGTCGGTCAAGAAGAGGATGAAAGACAAAGCGTTTGCGCGGGCCGTGAGCCGTGACGATCTCCGTCGAGGTGCCGTCGAGATCGACCTGTCTTTGGATGAACACATCACGCATGTGATTCTCTTCATGCGTGAGCACGCCGCCGTCTTGGGTCTCCAGGGCGGTTTGTGACGGTCGACCCGCCGCCTGAGATAATCGGCCGTACCGAGACCAGAAGACTGGCTTCGATAACGCTCCTTCGAACCCACAGTTTTCTTCTACGGCACCCTGATGTAGGGATTCGTCTTATGGTGTCAGTCTGGTACTGACCCGCTTATCTAGATCGGCGGATGGGGAACGGTGCGAGTTGTGTTGTGCGATCTCGAAACGGATTCAGCATTTCTGCCGGGCGAGGTCTTAGCGTTAGGTCAACACCGTTCAGCGATCCGGTCGGCAGTACTGCGGTTGTATCGAGTGGTGCTTCGGTGACCAAAGCTCTGCATCGCCTCGACCACGTTGATATTCTCCGGGAGGTCATTCTCGATGCCGATCCGCGGAATACTGCATCGTTCGCTCGACATGTGGCGCGAGTACAGCACACGTTTTTTGGGCTATGATCGGCTGATTGTTCCGGTCACTTGGAGGTTCCTGAAATAATGGCAAGCGGGCAGACGAAGCCGGCGATCCGTACAGTCGGTGTGCTTGGGTGCGGTTTAATGGGGTCCGGAATCGCTCAGGTCTGTGCCCAAACCGGCTATCGCACGATTGTTCGCGAGGTCGACACGGCCACCGTCACCGCTGGCCTTGAACGAATCGAGACATTTCTTTCCGGGGCCGTGACGCGTAACAAGATCAGCGCTGAACAGCGGGACTCGACGCTCGCTGCCATATCTGGTACCACCGTCCTTGATGGTCTGGCGGAGTGTGATCTGGTGATCGAGGCCATCGTAGAAGATCTCGACGTCAAACGTGACGTATACGTCGAACTAGATCGGCTGGTTGGTTCCGACACCGTCTTTGCGTCGAACACGTCTTCCCTGTGCATCACAGAAATGGCATCGGTCACATCGCGTCCGGATCGCTTTCTAGGTTTACATTTTTTCAATCCGGTACCGATCATGAAGATGGTCGAGGTTGTGCGCGGCTTGGCCACCAGTGACGCAACTTATCAGCAAGTTCTTGCGTTTGCCAGGTCACTGGGGAAGGACCCCGTCACCGCGCCAGACCAACCTGGCTTTATAGTAAACCGGCTTCTGATTCCCTACCTCCTCCACGCAATTCGAGCGTACGAGTCCGGCATGGGCACAATTGAGGATATTGATAAAAGTATGACCTTGGGTTGTGGGCATCCGATGGGACCGTTTGCCCTGCTCGACTTCGTCGGACTCGATACCGCCTACTACATCGCCAACAGCATGTACGATGAATTTCGAGATCCTCTGTATGCAGCTCCACCTTTGTTGAAACGGATGGTCCTCGCGGGGCGCCTTGGGCGAAAGAGTGGGCGAGGTTTCCACACGTACTCATGAACGACGAGCGTATGCGCGAGTCGGTTCGGATGATGTTGACGGAGACCGGGGAAAACCCGGCCCGAGAGGGTTTGGTGCGGACCCCAGAGCGAGTTGCTAAGGCTATGCGGTTTATGACTAGCGGATACGGCATGGATGTCAAAACCGTGGTGAATGAGGCGATTTTCACGGTTGACTACAGCGAAATGGTGATTGTTAAGGACATCGACTTTTACAGCCTGTGTGAGCATCATCTCTTGCCGTTTTTTGGAAAGTGCCATGTTGCGTATTTGCCGCGCGGCCGGGTGATCGGTCTCAGTAAGATTCCTCGGCTGGTTGAGATGTTCAGTCGCCGGCTTCAAGTGCAGGAGCGACTGACCAATCAGATTGCCGAGAGTCTGTCTGAGGTTCTCAACCCACTCGGTGTCGGTGTGGTTATCGAAGGCACTCATCTTTGCATGTTGATGCGAGGAGTGGAGAAGCAGAATTCGTTTGCGGTCACGAGTGCGATGCTCGGTGGATTTCGGAACGACGCTCGAACACGCGCGGAGTTTCTCGAGCTGCTTAAGCTCAGTGGTAGTATGCGGACGAGGCTAAATCCATCTACACACGGTGTGGACGGCGAGTCGGGATGACATTGCACGGGGTATCTCGGCAGATTGCGTTAACGTTTGGTCTCGGGCTGATTCTTGTCGTGCGAGTCGAGACACAGGCCACGGAGATCCAGCCTGCGGCGGTCCTGTGCCCAGAGGTGCTCGGTATTGGTGCCTCGAGCAGTACGCCGTTTTGCGATGTGCTCATACAAGTCGATCCCGATCTCGGGATTCGTGTCATTCTTCCGCGCCGCCGCGGGGAGTCGACGCTCTCGTTTAATTTGCACAATCGCCACACGTACTCGCAGCAGGAGGAGGCTGTGGGGCGGGCGTATGCGCAGTACCTAGCTGCTATTGCAATCGCGACGATGGAGGGAGAAATCGTTGGCCGGGGTGTCGTGCTCAGCGAGTTTCGTGAGGTGTCAGATCTCGTCGACCGTGTGTTGGGCGGAGCCGGGGCCAGTGGGCTGAAGGCGGTCGCACCCACCGGTGTGGAGCGGATTTCTATGAACGTGCCAGAAGACATCGATGAGCTCGTGATCGTGGGGAGGAGCCTGGAGATTGTTACGCTCGACGGGCGGGACATGGTGACCGCTCTGGGTCGTCCCGTTGCTGTACTGAGTGACGCGACAATTGAGTATCGTTCCCGTGACAACTGACTGAATCATAACGCTATGCCGCAACTGGATTTGATCATCGTCGGTGCCGGTCCAGCCGGGCTTGCTGCCGCGATC
>Ga0315338_1004019_pt1 | contig 12110 bp, 11 predicted proteins | sample ASW8metaG_FD_204518 | JGI IMG/M metagenome (GOLD analysis project Ga0315338, IMG submission 204518) | Ammonia-oxidizing marine archaeal communities from Monterey Bay, California, United States - ASW #8 | ecosystem: Environmental > Aquatic > Marine > Coastal | place: USA: California | collected...
TAGCGTTATTTATATTCGGTGGTATAGTAATTTCTAGTTTTATTATTGCTCTTATATGGGGTGTTTTCATTGGGACATATTCTTCATTATATGTTGCTTCTCCAATTCTAACATATCTTAGATCAGATGATAGAGAAGTAACAATAGATAAAAAAAATTAATTAATTAATAAAGATTTTGAGCAGATACCATTGCGTATAACATTGGTATAGATAAAGCGGTATTTGTTCTTGAAAATAGCATTGCTTTTCTTGCTGCTAAAGGTTTTTCATTATCGTCAGCTGAAACAATTCCCAATGCAATTTTTTGATTTGGCCATATAATCATCCAAACATTATATGCCATTATTATGCCAAGCCACATTCCTATTCCAATTGCAGTATTTTTTTCTACACCATCGGCAATTCCAAGTGCTAGAGCATTATATAGATATCCATTTAAATGCGCAGTTAAGAGTCCAGTTATTATAGTAGCAAGAGCAGCCCATCTAAACCAAAATAATGCTTTTGGTGCTATAACTTTGCTAATAGCTGGTTTTTCATTATCCGGAATATTTGGCATTGAAGGAATTTGAACAAAATTAAAATACCAAAGTAGTCCTATCCACATTACACCACTTAAAACATGTAGCCAACGTAAAAAAAAAGCTATATATGTTGGTTCAAAAAAATCCATTTTTTTAATATATTAAATTTAGCAAAACAATTATTACGATAGTTAGTAATATTCCGATTAAAACTGTTTTTGGTAAAGATTCTAAAGGGTTATTCATTTTTTTTCTTTCTTTCTTTTTTTTAAAATATATACATTAATTATAAATAATAATAGAAAAAAATTATTTTTGTAAATTTTTTCTATTTATTTTATCTTCAATCCTTAAAACATCATGTAAATATTGGCTAGTATAACTGTTTTTAAATTTTACCAATAAAACTTCGGGAGATCCTTCTGCAATTATATTTCCTCCTTTTTCTCCTCCCTCAGGACCCATATCGATAATATGATCAGCTGTTTTTATAACTTCTAAATTATGTTCAATTACAATAACAGTATTACCTTTATCAACAAGTGAATGTAATACTTCTAATAGTTTTTTTACATCTTCAAAATGTAAACCAGTTGTTGGTTCGTCAAGTATATATAATGTTTGACCAGTCGACCTTTTTGATAATTCTTTAGCTAATTTTATTCTTTGTGCCTCACCACCGGATAGAGTAGTAGCAGATTGTCCAATTTTTATATATCCTAAACCAACTTTTTTCAATGTTAGCAGTTTGTTTTTAATAATGGGTATAGCTTTAAAAAAATTTAACGATTCATCAACTGTCATATCAAGAATATCAGCTATACTATTATCTTTAAATTTAATTTCTAATGTATCTCTATTATATCTTTTACCTTTGCATGAATCACATTTTACATAAACATCAGGTAAAAAATGCATTTCAATTTTTATTACACCACCACCCTGACAGGTTTCACATCTACCACCTTTAACATTAAAAGAGAATCTTCCAGCTTTATATCCTCTTTCTCTTGATAGAGGTAAATTGGAAAACCATTCTCTAATAGGTGTAAATGCACCTGTATATGTTGCAGGATTTGATCTTGGAGTTCTTCCTATTGGTGCCTGATTTATTTCTACAATTTTATCTATATATTCGAAGCCATCTAAAGATTCATATTTTTCTGGTTTTTGAATTTGATAGTTAAGTTTTTTACCAACAGCTTTTAATAAAGACTCGTTAATTAAACTTGATTTACCACTACCAGATACTCCTGTAACTGCTGTAAAAGTACCCAAAGGAATCTTTACAGTAACATTCTTTAAATTATTTGTATTTATTCCTTTCATAATTAAATTTTGATTTTTTTTCCCTTTTCTTCTTTCACTTGGAGTAGGTATATTTCTATATCTATTTAAATATTGAGAAGTAATAGACTCAGTAGAACTTAAAATTTCATGTAATTCTCCTTTAGCAACAAGATTACCTCCGTAAACTCCGGCTCCTGGTCCAATATCTATAATATAGTCAGCTGCTCTAATTGCCTCTTCATCGTGCTCTACTACAATTATAGTATTACCAAGGTTTTTTAATTTTTCTAATGTCTTTAAAAGTCTTTTATTATCTCTTTGATGCAAACCTATTGATGGTTCATCAAGAACATATAAAACACCAGTTAACCCAGAACCAATTTGCGAGGCTAACCTAATTCTTTGACCTTCACCTCCTGAAAGTGTACGAGAATTTCTTGATAAAGTTAAATAACTTAACCCAACATTTTTAAGAAAATTTAACCTATCATTTATCTCTTTTAATATTCTTCTAGCTATTTCATATTGAGTTTTAGTTAATTTTTTTTCTAGATTCTTAAACCATACAATTGCATTTTCTATAGTAAAAGCACTGATCTCACCAATATGTAAATTATTTATTTTTACTGACAGAGCTTCATTTTTTAACCTGTAACCATCACATGATTCACATTTGTCATATCTTAAATATTTAGAAATTTCATCTCTATAATATTCATTTTCATTTTTAAACCATTTTCTTTGTAAATTTGGTATAACTCCTTCGAAAGTACGTTCAATCGGATATGAACCTCTAAACGAACTATATTCAAATTTAATTTTTTTCTTATCACTACCATATAAAATAACTTTTTTAATATTTTCTTTTAAATCCATAAACGGTATTTCCATGCTAAAATTAAAAGTTTCAGATAATGCACATAAAATTTGTTGGTAAAAACCATTTGACGTTTTGTTCCATGGTTCAATTGCACCCTCAGCAAGACTTAGGTTTGGATTAGGAACTACCATTTCGGGATCAAAATAAGTTTTGTTTCCTAAACCATTACAGTCAGGGCAAGCACCAAAAGGATTGTTAAATGAAAATAATCTTGGTTCAATTTCTTCTATTGTAAATCCTGAAACAGGACAAGCAAATTTAGTTGAAAAAATATTTATTTTTTTTGAATTAAAATTTTCAATGTAAATAACACCATTAGAAATATTTAAAGCAGTTTCAATACTATCAGTAAGTTGATTTTTTATGTCTTTTCTTATTTCTATTCTATCAACAACAATATCAATGTTGTGTTTAAACTTTTTGTCTAATTCTGGCAAATCATCTGATTTGTATATTTTTCCATCTATTTTAAATCTTTGAAAACCTTTTTTAATTAATTCTAAAATTTCTTTTTTATATTCACCTTTTCTACCTTTAACCAATGGTGCAAGTATAAAATACTTTTCTCCTATTTTTTTTTTTAAAATATTATCAACAATTTGAGAAACACTTTGTGATTCTATCGGTTTACCAGTTTTCGGTGAATAAGGAACACCAACTCTTGCAAATAATAATCTCATATAATCATATATTTCTGTTATTGTCCCAACAGTTGATCTTGGATTTTTTGATGTTGTTTTTTGTTCAATTGATATTGCTGGAGATAACCCTTCAATAGAGTCTACGTCGGGTTTTTGCATTACTTCTAAGAATTGCCTTGCATAAGCTGATAGACTTTCAACATATTTTCTTTGTCCTTCAGCGTAAATTGTGTCAAATGCTAATGATGATTTCCCAGAACCTGAAACACCAGTAATTACAACTAGTTTATTTTTTGGTATTTCTAAGTCAATATTTTTAAGGTTATGTTCTTTTGCCCCAATAATAGAAATTTTATCCATAATTTATATTAGACTAATCTATATTAAATAATTATTATTAAACTAGTTTATTTTTTTTTTTTATATTAAGCATTTTATTTTATTAAATGGCTGGATCAGTAAATAAAGTTATTCTTCTTGGAAATCTTGGAAGAGATCCTGATGTCAGAGCAATGCAAAATGGTAAAAAAGTTTGTACATTATCACTAGCAACGTCAGATTCTTGGAAAGATAAAGAAACAGGAGAAAAAAAAGAAAAAACAGAATGGCATAGAGTTGTTGTTTTTAACGAAGGATTAATAGGAGTTGTTGAAAGCTATGTAAAAAAAGGTACAAAATTATATATAGAAGGTTCACTTCAGACTAGAAAATGGACGGATGATTCAGGAAATGAGAAATATACTACTGAAATTGTAATTCAAGGTTACGGTGGCAGAATTGACATTGTAAGCGCAAAAGGTAGTGAACAAGAAATACCGGAAGATCAAGATATTCCAAAAAATATTGATACTCCTAATAAAGAAGTTGATTCAAAAGAAGATAAAAAAAAAATCACAAATGATAAATCTGATAATCTAGATGGCGAAGATATACCTTTCTAATTTTTTAAATTTAAAAAGGAGTTTGTTTTGAGTGATACAACATTAAGTAGTTCAAATTCTAATAATGGTTCTAATAAAAAGGATCGTCCAGATAATAATGATTCAGGAAATGGTAATTTAACAAATGAAGTAAATCTTTCTCTAAAAAAAGAAATGGAAACTTCATATTTGTCCTATGCAATGAGTGTTATTGTTAGCAGAGCTCTTCCTGATGCAAGAGATGGCTTAAAACCTGTGCACAGAAGAATTCTTTATTCGATGGATCAATCAGGATATCATTATAATAGGCCTTATCATAAATCAGCAAGAATTGTTGGAGATGTAATGGGTAAATATCACCCACATGGTGATAGCGCTATTTATGAATCAATGGTTAGGATGGCTCAAGAATTTTCTTTAAGATTGCCTTTGATAGATGGACAAGGAAACTTTGGTTCAATGGACGGCGACCCACCTGCTGCAATGCGTTATACAGAAGCTAGATTAGAAAAAGTATCTGAAAGATTATTAGATGATCTTGATAAAGAAACAGTAAGTTTTATTGAAAATTATGATGGTTCAACTATTGAACCCACTGTATTACCGTCAAAAGTTCCAAATTTATTAGTTAATGGAGCAAGTGGAATTGCAGTTGGAATGGCAACAAATATTCCCCCTCATAATCTAGGAGAAGTTGTGGATGGATGTATTGCTTACATTGATAATAAAGATATATCGATTGACGAATTAGTGAAGTTTGTAAAAGGACCAGATTTTCCAACTGGTGGAATAATAAAAGGTAAAAGCGGTATATTATCAGCATTTAAAACTGGTAGAGGATCAATAGTCATAGAATCTAAAGTTGAGTTTGAAGAGAAATCAAAAGATAAAAAAAAATCAATTATTGTAACTGAGATTCCATATACGATTAATAAATCTAAATTAGTTGAAAAAATTGCTGAGGTAGCAAAAGATAAAATAGTTGAAGAGATTTCAGATATTAGAGATGAGTCTAATCGCAAAGGTGTAAGGATTGTAGTGGAATTAAAGAAAGGTGCAAATCCTGATATTATTTTAGCAAATTTATATAAACACACACCTTTAAGAACAAGTTTTGGTGTTAACGCATTAGCATTAAAAGATGGGACAAGTCCTGAAGTCATGGACTTAAAAAAAATGATTAGCATTTTTGTGTCTTTTAGAGAAGAAGTCACAAGAAAAAGAATTTTTTTTGAGTTAGAAAAAGCAAGGCAAAGAGTTCATAATTTAACAGGATTGATGATTGCTGTTAATAATATAGATTTAGTTATTAAACTAATTAAAAATTCAAAAAACCCAAATGTTGCAAAAATTACTCTTTTAAAAAAAGATTGGCCTGCAAAAGATTTAACAAGCTTCATTAAAATTGTTGATGATCCAAGACATAAATTAAAAAAAGCTGGAAAATATAATTTATCATCAGAACAAGCTGATGCAATTTTAGAATTAAGACTTCAGAAATTGACTGGCTTGGAAAGAGATAAAATTGTAGAAGAAGCAAAAGAACTAGGAATAAAAATTAATGATTATCTAAATTTATTACAAAAAAAAGAATTACTTATTCAAGAAATTAAAAAGGAGCTTATAGAGGTAAAAGAAAACTTTTCCGATGAAAGAAGAACAGTTATAGGAAGTGAATCAGCTGATGTTGAAGAGGAAGATTTGGTAGAAGCTGAGGAAATGGTTATAACTGTAACGCATAGAGGATATATAAAAAGAGTCCCATTAAATACTTATAAAGCTCAAAAAAGAGGAGGTAAAGGTAGAAAGGCTATGGCTACAAGAGAAGAGGATTTTGTAAATCAAGTTTTTACTGCTAATACAAAGTCGTCCGTCCTGTTTTTTTCTTCCAGAGGAAAAGTTTATCAAATGAAAGTATTTAAATTACCTGAATTTGCACCAAACGCTAGAGGAAAACCAATGATTGGTATTTTTCCTTTAACAAAAAATGAAAATATAACCGCAGTTTTACCATTACCTAATGATAAAGCTTCTTGGGAAAATTTAAATATTATGTTTTCAACATCCAATGGATCCGTTAGAAGAAATGCTTTATCAGATTTTATTAAAATACAATCTAGTGGAAAAATAGCAATGAAACTATCTGACGATGATAAATTAATAGGAGTTCATACGTGTAGAGAAAAAGAAGATGATGTATTTTTATCTACAAAAGAAGGCAAATGTTTAAGATTTCCAATTTCTAATGTTAGAAAATTTTCTGGAAGAAACTCTGTAGGTGTTAGAGGTATTAAATTATCTAAAGATGACGTTGTTATTTCTATGTATATTTTAAAACATGCAAAGTTTTCAATGGATGAAAGAAATGACTATTTAAAAATTGCTAATGCAATAAAAAGAAAAGAATTAAGAAGAAGTATGCCGTTTAGCAAACTCTCCAAAGGAACTAAATTAAGCGAAGAAAAGTTTATTGAAATGGAAAAAATTGAAGAGTTTATTTTATCAGTTGCAGATAACGGTTATGGAAAAAGAAGTTCTGCTTATGAATATAGAATTACCAGTAGAGGCGGTAAAGGCATCGCTAATATGTCAGTTAATAAAAAGACAGGAAAAGTTGTTTCCTCCTTCCCTGTTCATGAAGACAATGATGTTATGCTTATAGCTGGTACAGGAAAGTTGATTAGATCACCAGTAAATAAAATTAGAATTGCTGGACGAACAACACAAGGAGTTACTTTATTTAAAGTTGAATCGAATGAAAAAGTTTTATCTGCTGCATCAATTAAAGACTTGAATATTAATTCAGAAGAATAAAATATAATAAACTATGAAAGTTGCAATATATCCAGGAACTTTTGACCCAATTACCAATGGTCATTTAGATATAATTATAAGATCAGTTAAATTTGTTGATAAGTTAATTATTGCAGTATCAAAAAATAACGAAAAGAATACTTTATTTAAAATTGAAGAAAGAATTGAGATTATTAAAAAGGTTATTGAGGATGAAAATATTTCAAATGTTGAAGTAGATGCATTTAACGGCTTATTAATGACTTATGCAAACAAAAAAAAAGCAAATATAGTAATTAGAGGGTTAAGGGCCATTTCTGATTTTGAATATGAATTTCAAATGACTGGAATGAATTATAAATTAAATTCTAAGATTGAAACTGTTTTTCTTATGTCTTCTGATAAAAATCAATTGTTATCTTCTAAATTAATAAAAGAAATAAATTCATTAAAAGGAGATGTATCTCAATTTGTACCAAAAGAAGTAAAAAATCAATTAATTAAAAAAAAATAAATAATTATAAATTTCATCTATTGTTTTTCATAATCATTGTAATAATATATTTTGTGGGCGCTTAGCTCAGTTGGTAGAGCAGTGGACTTTTAATCCGCGTGTCAGGGGTTCGATCCCCCTAGCGCCTACATTTAAAATAAATGTTTTCATTTCTTAGATATATAAAAAGAGTATCTCCTAAATTTCTTTCACAATTTTGGTTTGTTCTAGGTTCAATTTATAGATACGTTATCACAAAATTAAAAATAAACTTTTATGTTAATCAATTGATTTCAACTTATGGACCATTTAAAGTTCATTGTTTTTTTGCATTTAGTAATTTAAAAGAATGGGGTTTAGAGCCCAAAAGTATATTTCCATTAATGATGAAAAAATGTAAAAATAAAAAATGTATTGTTGATATCGGATCTCATATTGGATTAACAACTCTTCCATTAAGTTCAGCGATTAAAGAAAATGCAAAAATTTTTTCTTTTGAACCTAGTGATGTTAATAGAAATTTTCTAAAATTACATGTATTAAAAAATAAAATAAAGAACGTAGAGATTGTTAGTGATTTAGTAGGTGAAAAAAAAAAAAAAGTTACATTTTTTGAATCAAATGAACCAACTGGAATGAATTCTATAATAAATGTTAAGAATAAAAAATTATTTAATAAAAAAATAAAAAACCAAACATCTTTAGATATTTTCTTTAAAAAAAATAATTATAAACCTGATTTAATTAAAATAGATGCTGAAGGATCTGAAATATTTATTTTAAAAGGATCGATACAAACTATATTAAAATATAAACCAGAAATTTTTTTAAGTATTCATAAACAACATTTTAAAATTTTAGGATTAAATAATAATGATTTATTTAAAATTTTAAAAAAAATTAATTATAATATTAAAGATTACTCAGGTAATTATTCCAAAGATTTAGAAAATACAGAATATTATTTATATCCTAGATAATATTTAATATAGAAAGAAATTAATCAGCATAAGGATCTTTTGGTTCAATAATAGATTTGTTACCGCATTTGCCACTTTTACTAAAACCTAGATTGGTTGAAACAGTTACTATTGATTTAACAACATCTACAATAAATGTATGCTTCTCATTCTTAGGACCAACCCCTCCCATAATTAATAAGTTTCCACCTTTATCAACATTTGGGAATATCGACACAACCATATTTTGGTTGTTTTGGTCTAACCAGTTAACTGTTTTTTCACTCAAATTAAATAGAAAACTGTATGAATGGTCTTCATCTATGTAGCATTTTACAGTTACAGTTTCTGCAGTTAGATTTGCTATATATATTAAATAAAAAAATAGAAATTTAATTAAAAAATTCATTATGTAATAATCCTAAATAATCAATAAACTAATTTTAATTATAAATATAATTTTTTTTATGAAAAGAAAAACAGATATCTCACAAATTAGATTTAATTATAAGAAAAGTGTATTTGATATAAAAAATTCTGACTTAGATCCTTTTAAACAATTTAGTAAATGGATGAATGAAGCAATAAGATACAAAATTTACGAACCCACTGCATTTACTTTAGCTACTGTAAACAAAAGAAATAAAGTTTCTTGTCGTATGATTTTGTTAAAAGGTATAAAAAATAATAGTTTTATTTTTTATACAAATTTAAAAAGTAGAAAATCTTATGAATTAATAACAAATAAAAATGTAGCAGCAGTTTTTTGGTGGCCACAAATTGGTAAACAAGTAAGAATAGAGGGGCATGTTAAAAATATTAGTGAAAAGCACGCTGATAATTATTTTTCTACTAGATCAAGAAATAGTCAAATAAGTTCTTGGGCATCAGATCAAAGTTCTGTACTTAAAGACAGAAAAGCACTTCTAAAAAAATTTAGTATAATAGAAAAACGATTCGAAAATAAAGATATTAAAAGGCCATCTTTTTGGTCTGGTTATGAAATTAAGCCTTTTTTAATTGAATTTTGGCAGAGCAGAGAGAATAGGCTTCATGATAGAATAGTATATAAAAGAATTACACAAAAAAAGTGGAGAAAATACAGATTAAATCCATAGTTATAATTTTGTTAGGATTGCTAATTTTATCTAATTGTTCTACTACAATTAAAACGCCAAATTACGAAAGCACAGATATAGTTGATGATAACATTAATGAAAATAATAGTCGTTTAAGTGAAATTTCAGATATTCCTATTCCAAGTAAATCAATAATAGATTTGGAAAAAACATTTATTCTTGGAAAAGGAGATGATTGGATGGGTAAATTGTCACTAATTAATAAAAAAAACGTTGAAGAAATTTATAGTTTTTTTTTGAATGAAATGACAAAATTTTCATATAAAGAAAAATCATCTATTATTAATTCAGGTGCTAGTACATTATTTTTTGAAAATAATAAAAAAGCTATATTTATCAAAATTTCCAAACTAAATTTTGGAAAAACTTATATAGAAATAACATCAACACATGTAAAATAATTAAATATATGAAAAAAAATAATTTAATATTTTCTTTGTTTCTATCTTTCTTACTAATTTTTTTTCCCTATAACTTTATACTAAGTGATGCAAATAAAAAAAAAGAAACATTTGATAAAAATGAAATGGTTGATAAAGCAAAGATTTATTTTGCAGACTTATCAGAAGGAGTTGGAATTATAATAGAAAGATCTTTCAATGATTTTGGAAAACCCAGCGCTTATATAGAAGGAGAAGAATTTAGTGGAGCTTTTTTTGGAGGATTAAGATATGGTGGTGGAAAGATTTATTTTAAAGATGGTACGGTAAAAGATGTTTATTGGAATGGCCCTTCCTTAGGATTTGACTTAGGTGCTAATGCTTCAAAAGTTTTTACACTTATTTATAATTTAGATTTAAATAATTCAAACAAACTATTTGTAAGGTTTCCAGATGTTGAAGGGACTCTATATATAGCTGCTGGATTAGCTATTAATTATCAAAAAAAAAATGGTATAATTATAACTCCTGTAAGATCAGGGCTAGGTTTAAGAGCAGGCATAAATTTAGGATATACAAAATATACAAGAAAAAAATCTTTAATTCCATTTTAATATGAACTTAATTTCAAAAATTTTTAGAAAAATAAGTAATAATTTTTTCAAAGGTATTTTAATTAGTGCACCAATAATTATTACATTTTATATTGCATGGGGTTTGATAAAATTTTTTGATAAAAAAGTCTCTCCTTTACTTGGAACCTTTCCATATGAAATACCAGGATTTGGCTTAATTACAGTATTTATTTTTTTTGCAATAATAGGATTTATAACAACTGGATTGCTTGGAAGAATGTTTTCGACCTTTTTTGAAAAAATTCTATCAAAGATGCCTATACTGAGAAATATTTATAGCGGTCTGAAACAATTATTTGAAGCAATACTTACACAAAAATCTAATTCATTTAGGGAAGTCGTCTTAATAGAATATCCTAGGGAAGGAATTTGGGCAATGGGTTTCTTAACAGGAGACACCAAAGGCGAAGTTAATCGAAAAACAAAAAATCAAATGGTAAATATTTTTCTTCCAACAACGCCAAATCCAACTTCAGGTTTTTTATTATTTTTACCAAAAAAAGATATTATTAGATTAACTATGACTGTAGAGGAGGGGATTAAAATGATTATTTCCGCGGGCATGCTTACTCCATCTGAAAATCAAAAGAAGATTAAATCATTAAAAAAATTAAGCAAATAATTAATTATTATTATTATGCAATAGATATGTATTTTAACGAGCTACTTTGACTATAAATTTTTAAAAATAAATTAATTATTTCTTTATCTGATTTTTTTATACTATTTCTGTTTTCAAATGTTAATTTTGCTTCGTTCAACGCATCTTCCATTATTTTTATATCTGTTAATGGGTCTAATATTTTAAATAATTGATAACCAGATTGTCTTATTCCTAATATTTCCCCAAAACCTCTTAACTTTAAATCTTCTTCTGCAATTTTAAAGCCATCATTGTTATTTTTAATAGTAATAATTCTTTTTTTTGAATATTCATTCAAATTCTTTTCTTTATACATTAAAACACACGTTGCTTTTTTATCAGATCTACCAATTCTTCCTCTTAATTGATGTAACTGAGATAATCCAAATCTATTTGATTCTTCGATAATCATAACTGTTGCATCAGGTACATCAATTCCAACTTCAATAATAGTTGTAGAAACCAGTATAAGTATTTCTTTAGATTTAAATTTATCAATAATTTCTTTTTTTTCTTCTATATCCATTTTTCCGTGAATTATTCCAACATAATTTCCAAAAAATTTTTTTAATTTTTCAAATCTATTTGTAGCTGCAGTTAAATCTAACTTTTCTGATTCATCAATAAGAGGACAAATCCAAAAGGCATTTAATTTCTTATCAATAATATTTTTTAAACTTTTAATAATTTTTGATATTTTATTTGATGGCATTAAAATTGTTTCTATTTTTTTTCTATTTAATGGCATTTCAGTTATTTTTGATATACTCATATTTCCATACATTGTTAAGGCTAACGTCCTAGGAATCGG
>Ga0315338_1004020_pt1 | contig 12107 bp, 13 predicted proteins | sample ASW8metaG_FD_204518 | JGI IMG/M metagenome (GOLD analysis project Ga0315338, IMG submission 204518) | Ammonia-oxidizing marine archaeal communities from Monterey Bay, California, United States - ASW #8 | ecosystem: Environmental > Aquatic > Marine > Coastal | place: USA: California | collected...
GCAAAAGCTAAATAAGGATTTCCAGATGGATCTGGACATCTAAATTCAACTCTTTTAGCTTTCGGACTTTGAGAATACATTGGTATTCTAACTGCTGCAGATCTATTTCTAGCTGAGTAAACCAAATTAACCGGAGCCTCAAAACCAGGAACTAATCTTTTGAATGAATTAGTTGTAGGATTTGTAAAAGCTAAGATAGCAGGACCATGCTTTAAAATTCCACCAATATAATGAAGAGCCATATCACTTAAACCAAGAGCTTTGCTTCCTGCAAAAAGCGGCTTACCATCTTTCCAAATACTTGAATGACAGTGCATTCCAGTTCCATTATCATTCCATAATGGCTTAGGCATAAACGTTGCAGTCATTCCATAATTTTTTGCAACATTCTTAATAATGTATTTATACAACATCATTTGATCTGCCATTTTAGAAATTGGCTCAAATCTCATGTCTATTTCACCTTGACCAGCAGTAGCAACTTCGTGGTGGTGGCATTCAATATTTATTCCACAATCTTCCATAACGTTAACCATTTCAGTTCTTACATCTTGCAAAGTATCAACAGGCGGGGTAGGAAAATAACCTTCCTTAGGTCTTGGTTTATGACCAAGGTTACCTGGTTCTTCTTCTGTTCCAGTATTCCAATTACCTTCGACTGAATCTATTTCATAAAAACCAAAATTAACTCCAGAGTCGTATCTGATATTATCAAAAATAAAAAATTCAGCTTCGGGTCCAAAATATACTGTGTCACCAAAACCACCTTTTTTAACATATTCCTCTGCTTTATGAATTATGTATCGAGGATCTTTTCCATAACGCTCCTTTGTTATAGGATCAACTATATTGCATGTAAGCGATAGAGTAGGTACTGCTGTAAAAGGATCAAGCATTGCAGTACTAGCATCAGGAACTACCAACATATCACTTTGGTCAATATTTTGATATCCTCTTATCGATGAACCATCAAAACCATATCCATCGGTAAAAGTTCCAATTTCAAGTTCATGAGTGGGAACGCTAAAGTGTTGCCACATACCAGGCATGTCAACAAACTTTACATCAACTATTTTAACTTTATGGTCTTTTGCTGCTTTTAACACATCAGCTGGTGTATTACATTTTAAATCCATGATATAAACCTCCAAAAAAAGTATCGCGAATTCTTAACATTAATAAGATTAAAAAATAATATTTTAAATAGCATTATTACCTTTTTCTCCAGTTCTAATTCTTATTGCTTCTTCAATATTTGTTACAAAAATTTTACCGTCTCCAATTTTTCCAGTATTTGCAGTTTTTTGTATTGTATCAATAGCTTTTTTTAATAATTTATCATCAATAACTACTTCAATTTTTATCTTAGGTATAAAATCAACTATATATTCCGCACCTCTATACAATTCAGTATGACCTTTTTGTCTTCCAAACCCCTTGCTATCTAACACTGTCATTCCATTTATACCAATTTTACTTAACGATTCTTTTACTTCATCTAGTTTAAATGGTTTAATTATTGCTTCAATTTTTTTCATTACAATATTATTACAGCACAAAATGTGCCAAAATAACAGCAAATATGCTTTTTTTGTCATTTTATTAGTTTTTTTTCTTAAATTTCGATTTTTTTAATCTTATATGATTAGGGATTAGGAAAACCCTATCTAACAAGTATTTTTTTTTAAATATTTTTGATGATATTCTTCAGCTGGATAAAATATTTTACATTTACAAATTAACGTAACTATTGGTTTATCAAAATTTTTTTGAATTTCTTTTTTCATTTTTTTTGCAACTTTATTTTGAGATTCATTTAAAACACATATAGCAGATTTGTATTGAGAACCAATATCTAAACCCTGTTTATCAATTGATGTAGGGTCATGTATATCCCAGAACTTTTTAACCAAATCATTATATTTTATAATTTTAGGATCGAAAACAACTTCTACAACTTCTACATGGCCAGTTTTACCAGTACAAACTAATTTGTACGTTGGATCTTTGGTGACTCCACAGGCATATCCAACTCTTGTTGTATGAACACCTTGAATATTAGAAAAAAATTCTTCCACATGCCAAAAACAACCAGCACCAAAAATTGCTTTTTCTGATTTCATTTTATTTTTTTTTTTATTTTATTTAATAAAGATATCATTTTTTTTGAATCTATCCTTCCAGTATTAACATTTCTCGGACTTGGATGATACGACCCTATAAGTGTAAATTTATTATTAATTTTATATGTAACTCCGTGAGAAAATTTAAATTTATAATTATTATCAATACAATCAGTATCTTTGAAAAATTTTATACATGCATCAAAAGCTATTTTTCCTAATGCTAAAAAAATTTTACTTCTTTTTAATAATTTTGTTTCTTTTTTAAAAAAATGAAAACAGTTTGTCAGTTCTTTCGTTGTTGGTTTATCTTCAGGGGGAACACATTTTAAAACTGGTGTCATATATGAATTATACATTTTTAATCCATCATTTTTTCTTTCTGAAGTTGGTTGATTAACAATTTTTACTTTATGTAAACAACTGATTAAAAAATCAGCAGATTTATCACCAGTAAAAACTCTACCAGTTCTATTACCACCATGAGCTGCAGGAGCTAAACCTAAAATTATTAATTTTCCATTTTTATTACCATATCCAACAACTGGCTTACCCCAATAATTCCAATTTTTAAATCTTTTTGTTTTATTACGAGCTATTTTTTCTCTAAAATTTACAAGCCTTTTACATTTTCTACAGTCTATTATTTCTTTATTAAGATTTTTCCAGTTATTTAATGACAATTTTTTTTTTGATTATAAATAAAAAACGGCTCTTAATAATAATATAACTAAGAGCCGTTTTTATAAAGAAGTTTAATAATTAAACTTCAGCGCATGCATAGCTATTAATTTCAAGGCCAACAGCTATTTCTGCAACTTTAGGTGTATACCAAGTCATGATATCGACCTCCCTTTAAAGTTATCTTTAATTTATATGTTTTTTTTTAATTGATCAAATAATTTTTTTTGTATAAAATAATCGATAATATCGATTAATTTATTTTTATGTTTCATCCAACTTTTAGGCAATTAAAATATTTAGTATCTGTTTCAAAATCTTTACATTTTGGTAAAGCAGCTAAAGAATGTTTTGTTAGCCAATCTACTCTTAGTTCTGGGATACAAGAATTAGAAAAATTATTAAATGTTAAATTAGTTGAAAGAACAAAAAGAAAAGTTTTTTTAACTCCTTTGGGTGAAAAAATTGCAAATAAAGCTCAATCTATAAACATTGAGATGAATAATGTTTTGGATATAGCTAAATCAGCCCAAGACCATATGTTTGGTGAAACAAGATTAGGGGTTATACCAACAATTGCACCATATATACTACCAAGATTAATGCCAAAAATTCGAAAAAAATATAATTCAGTATCCCTTAAACTTGTTGAAGATCAAACTGCAAATATTTTAAATATGCTTTATGCTGGAAACTTGGATTTAGTATTGATTGCAAGACCTTATAAAGTTGAAAATTTACATGTTGAATTAATAAAGAAAGATTATTTTCATGTAGCACTTCCAAAGGAGAATCCTTTAGCAAGAACCAAAAAAAAATCATTGAGCAATAAAGATATCAGTAATAGTAACATTCTGTTATTAGATGAAGGGCACTGTTTAAGAGAGCATGCTCTTCAAGCATGTAGTAAAGAAGCTAAACAGAAAATAGATGCTTTTAAAGCAACAAGTCTATTAACTTTAGTCCAAATGGTTGCAAATAATAGTGGAATAACTTTGTTACCTGACTTAGTCATAAACTCTGAATTGCTTAAAAGTAGTAAAATTAAAATTTTAGATTATGAAAATAATCAAAACTATAGAGAAATAGCAGTATGTTGGAGAACTTCTACGCCAAGATCAAAAGATTTTTTTGAATTTGCTGAATTTTTAAAAAAAAATATTTAATTTTAGTGAAGCGTATCGACAATTCTTTTATATTCTTTAGGATCAGTTACTTTTTTGAAAACACCATAAAATCTGACATATCCCATTTTATCTCTTTCTTTAAGTGCTTTTAATATGTATTCTCCTATAGTTTTTGTTGGCACGCTATCTTTACCAATATCTTGAATTTTTTCATTTACTTCATTAGATATTTGTTCAACTTTCTTTTCTTGATCTACGCAACCATTTAAGGCAATTTTTACTGATTGAAAAATTCTTTCTTTATTAAAAGGAATAATCTGGCCATTTCTTTTAATAACTGTTAATTCAGGTCTATAAATTCTTTCATAAGTTGTAAATCTATAACCACTTCCACATACACAAACCCTACGTCTACGTATCATTGAACCACTTTTTGTAACACGAGAATCTGTTACAGTTGTATTGTTAAGGTTAAAATTTTTAATACCTTTTTTTTCAATTGATTCGTTACATATTGGGCATAATTGTTTATTTTTTTTCAACATTTTCTTCTTGCATTCCTAATCAATAGTACAATATGTAGTATATATGGAATATTGTATACAATGCAAGTAATTTGTTTGTCAAGTTAAAAAATTGTTGATAAAATGTTGATAATTATGAAAAAACAAAATATTAAAAAGAAAATCATTATTTTGACTTCAATTGCCGCATTATCAGGATGTAGTGCTTGGGCACCGTCAGGCAGTCAAACTGCACTTAAATATATAGGTGTAACAAAAGGTGTTGTAGATGTAGCTTCATATCAATCAACAGGAAAAACAATTAATGACCATCTTTTATCTGCTGTAATAGGTAAAGATTGTAAAATTGGAAGAGTAATAACAAAGAAACCTATATGTATTCAAATAGATCCAGGTTCTCAAAAATATAGTATTTTTAATAAAGGAAAAGTTATAAGTAAAAATAATGTTGTTGAAATGAAATTTCCTTCTGAAATATACGAGTTTGATAAAATCTTAGAAAAAGATCTTAAAAAAAAGCTAAAAAATTCTAGTCTTAAATTATTTAAATAATATTTCTTACCAGTTACCCTTGTAATAAGATTTTCTCATTAGTGTATTTTTTTGCAAATGGAATAAATAAGATTGTAGCAATCAGCATTATTAAAGTGAAAAATAAGAAATAATTGTATCCAGTTAAAATAACACTACCATCATCTCTTTCATTATGAAAATTTATTATACTGGTATAAATATTTCCAATAGCAATACTTAGAAGAAAAATCGAAACAGTAATAGATTTTAATTTTTTAGGTGCTTGAGTATATGATATTTCTAAACATGTTATAGATACAAAAATTTCACCACTTGTTAATATTGCGTAAGCTAACAATTGCCAACTAATATTTACTTCTTTTCCTAAATCAATCCAATATTGAATAATTGTAATGAGAGCAAAAGATAGAAACGTTAAAAAAAAACCTATTATGATTTTGTTGACTGAATTAAGCGTTATATAATTGTTTAATTTGGGATATAAATACTTGAAGAATAAAGGTGTAAAAATTAATATCATTATCGGATTAGCTGACAATATTTGTCCACTAAGAATTTCAATTCCAAAAATTTCACGATCCATTTTTTCAGCCTGAAGTATCCAAGAAGAACCTGTTTGATCAAACAAGCACCAGAAAAAAGATACAAATATGAAAATTGTCAAAAGTTTTAATATAATTTTTATGTTGTTACTTTTTTTTAATTCTAATAAGGTTTTTTTTCCTTGAGGTTTAATGTGTATAAATTTGTATCTTCCTGCCCAGAAGAATAATGTGGCTAAAACCATAAAGACACCTGGAACTGCAAATGCAATAGTTGGTGAATAATGTTTTAACAAGTAAGGCGTTATTAAAGTTGATGTAAATGCTCCAAAATTAATTGCAATATAAAACCAACTATAAGCTCTACTAATAAAGCTGCTGTTAGTTTTGCTAAATTGATCACCTAAATGTGCAGATACACAGGGCTTAATTCCACCAGACCCTATTGAAATAAATATTAAACCAAGGGATAAGCCTAATATGGAAGGATCAATTGCAAGAACTAAATGACCTAAACAATAAATCAAGGATAAAGCAATAATTGTTTTATACTTCCCAAAAAAAATATCTGAAATTAAAGCTCCAAATATTGGAAAAAAGTAAACTGCTGACGTGAATAAATGAAAATAACCTTTAGCATTTTGTTCAGAAATATTTGCTTCACCAGTGGTTAGAAAAAGATATTGTGTCATGTAGATTACCAGTATTCCCTTCATTCCATAAAAGCTAAAACGTTCAGCAGCTTCGTTTGAAATAATATAAGGTATACCTTTAGGTAGTTTTTTTATTTTTAACGGAGTGTGTAAATATTTATTCACTTATTTGTAGAACAATATCATTCATAAAATTATAACAAATTGAGAAATGACCTTCGTTTGATTTTATAAACATTTCCTTATTTTTTAATTTTTTTTTGTAATATTTGTTTGTAATAATTGGTACGGTTAAATCTTTATCGCCGTGCCAGATAAAAATTTTTTTTTTTATATTTTTTAATTTAAAACCCCAATCTTTAGAATATAAATTTGCATCTCTATGAACACCTGTAGTTCCATGTTTAATAGATTCTTTAAAATTTTCCATTAATCTTATTCCTCTATCTATTGTAAATAATTTCGTATCTGATTTAGACAGAGGAATTTTATTTTTCCATCTATTAAAAATTTTTTCAAGATTACTGTTTAGTAATCTCATCCTTAAAAAATTAATTAACAACCATGATATAAAAGGTTTTTTTCCATAGTTTAATAACATTCCAACCCTACCTTTATTCATACCTTTGGCATTATGAGGTGCTAATGGACAAACTATAGCAACCGATTTAAGTCTTTTACTTTTAATTACATTTGCACAAGCAAGTGCAAAAGGGGCTCCACCTGAAACCCCAATTATAGAAAATTTTTTAATTTTAAGTTTATTTGCAACTTCTAAAACAATTTTTGGCCAGTCTGTGATTTTAAAATTTGAAATGGAGTCTGATATTCCGTAGCCAGGTCTTTCTAACGCTATTATAAAGCATTTTTTTTTTTTTAATGGTATATTTTTTAATTCAAATCTAGAACCCGGCCACCCGTGAAAATAAAAAATAGGAAAATTATTTTTATTGCCATATACTGCGTGACCAATTTTATTCCCATTCCTTAATTTAATTAAGGATTTCTTTTCCGGGAAAGATTTCATACTAAATAATTCTTATGAATTTTTAGTAGCTGTATCTTTTGCTGATCTTCCCGATGTATAGATGTTTGATGTAGCCGAATTACCAGCTATTTTTTTTTTTGAAAATGCATAAGAACTTGCTGTAGCAATATCTTTAGCTTTTCTTGATGTGAATTTATTAGTCATATTAAATAACAATGTTTATAAAAAAATATATAAAAAATATATAAATGATTATAATCAATTTGCAAGAAATGAAAAATTTTTTTTTTAAAATTCTTATATGTTTAAATATAGAAAAAAGATAGATGAAAAAATTGCAGCAAAAGTTGTTAAATATTTAGTAAAAACGTCAATAACTCCAAATCAAGTAACTACATTTAGTCTTTTATTAGCAGCTTTTGCGGCAGTTTTTTTTAGTTTTGGTATTTACTTTTTTTCTGTAATTGGATCATTATTATTTATTTTTGCTAAATTTCTAGATCATGTAGATGGACAACTAGCAAGAGAGTTAAAAAAAGAAACTAAACTTGGATGGTATTATGATAGTTTTGTTGACACTGCTACATATATATTAATGTTTATTGGAATTTCAGCTGGAATACCACCTGGAACCTTCGAAATAAAATTTTTTAGTATAATTAATTTCGATTTACAAAATTATTTATTATTTTCTGCTATTATTGCTTCAATATTAAATACATTCTTAGGTATTATTCATAAATATAAAACTAGTAAAGATTTTTATGGGTTTCCAGCGACAAAAAAAGTTGCTTTAGAAGATGGCATTTATTTAATTGGACCAATTACTTGGATTGGTTTTATTAAATTCTTTTTTCTAATAGCTTCAATTGGTTCTGTTGTTTTTGTTATTTATAATATCAAAAGATTTGTGAAGAGTATTAAGTGAAGGTTTTTGCCCATGAAACTTTTCTAGCTTCTGCTAAATCAAAAGCATCATTTACATTCAACCATTGTCCGGCTATATAAAGAACATTAATTTTAATTTTATTTTTTATTAAATTATTAAATAAATCAGGCATTCCTAAACTTTTAAAGTTTTTGTTTTTATTTAATTTACAAATTTCTTCTTTTATTATTTTTGATCCTTTTGAATTTGTTTTTAATAAACCAATCCATTGACCAGTAATATTTTTTTTTAATTCATTAGGCATTGTTTTTAATATTGCAGGTTTTTCTTCAAGTAAGTAGTTTCCAGTAAATTTTCTATCACAAATTACTAAATCTTTTTGAGATTTTTTTCCTTTATTTTTAAGAAGCGCATCAACAACTATTACAATTTCTCCTTTAGTAGATAATAGAGCATCTAAAATATATTTTCTAAAAACTATATCTCCATAAGTAATAATACAATCATCTTTTATTTCATCAGTTGATTTATTAAGTGAGAACAGTTCTCCAGTTTTAGCATGATCTTTGTTTTGAATAATATTAAGGTTTGATAAATTATTATTATTTTTAATTACATTGTTTTTGTAGCCAGAAACTATTGAAATTTTACCAATATTATCTTTTTTTAACGTTGATGTTAGTCTTTCTAATAGAGGTTTTCCTTGAATATCAAGCATGCATTTAGGTTTATTTTTAGTTAAATGTTTAAGTTGACGACCTCTGGATGCAGCTAAAACAATTGCATTATAATTCTTTTTTTCCAATAAGTATTTTTTTTCAGCTTCATATAACTCATCGTTTCCTGCTAATTTAAAAACTTCATTTAAACTTGATATTTTTTTTTCTAAACCTTTAATACTTTCTTTTTTAATTAAATGATTTGTTACATCTTGAATTGCTTTAATTGAAGCTCTTAAAGAATGGTTGGCCCAAATAACAGTAGAAAAACCAGCTTTTTTAAAAACATTAGTTGGAGTTTTATGATAAGTTGTTGGAATAATAATTACAGGAGATCTATTTCCCCATTCTTTCTTAAATTTTAATATTTCATTTGCATTATCTTTGCCAGAATGAATAAGTATGGCATCAGCTCCAGCTTTATAATATGCCTCTGCTCTTTTAACAGCTTCTCCAATACCCCAACCAGCTATTAAAGCTTCAACTCTTGCAACAATAGAAAAATCTTTATCTTCTTGAATATCTTTACCTGCTTTTATTTTTCCACAAAATTCATCTATATCAGCTAATTTTTGGTAACTTTTTACAAAAGAATTTGATTTAGGATATTGTTTGTCTTCTATACATACACCTGCAATTTTTCTTTGACATAATTTGGAAACTAGTCTTCTAAAATTATTAAAATTTCCATAACCAGTATCACCATCAACAAGCATAGGTATCTTTGTTGCATCTGACATAAATTCTAAAACATCTAATATTTGTGTCCACGATGCTTCATTGCTATCTCTCACTCCCAAAGCAGTTGATATAGATAAACCAGATGCCCATATTCCCTTGAAACCACTTGTCTCAACTATTTTTGCAGTCAAACCATTATGAGCTTCCATTAAGAAGGATAATTCTTTACTATTAAGTTCTCTTTTTAATAGTTGTGATTTAGATAATTTGTTAATACCAATGTCTTTTGTATGTATTATTGTCATTTGTTGAAATTGTATTACAAATATAAAAATATTACAAATATATGAAATAAGCATTGTTTATAATTTTTAAAAAAAAATGAAAGCATTGATACTTGCAGCTGGAATGGGTAAAAGGTTAAAAGCTAACGTGCCTAAAATTTTGTTAAAAATAGGAAATAAAAGTTTACTTGAGAGGCATGTGGAAAATCTTTTAAATTTAGGCATTAAAAATATAGGAATTGTAATTGGTTACAAATCCAACCATTTAAGAAATTTTATTAAAAAAATAGATAGAAAAAAAAATATAAAAATTTTTAAAAACTCTAGTTATAAATTAGGAAGTATAGTTTCACTAGTTTCTGCTAGTAATTTTTTTTATATAAAGGGTAATTTAATTTTAATGGATGGTGATGTTCTTTATGATAAAAAAATTTTAAAAAAATTATTTAATTCAAAAAAAAAAAACTGTCTTATAATAGACAAAAAATTTGAAAAAGGACAAGAGCCAGTTAAAGTTTGTATCAAAAATAACAAAATTATTGATTTTGGAAAAATTGTAAATCAAGATTTTGATTATCAAGGAGAATCTGTAGGTTTTTTTAAGTTTTCAAATAAATCATCACTAAAATTTCTACAACAATCAAGAAAAATTATGAAATCTAATAAAAATTTAATGTACGAAGAAGCAATTCAGAAAATAATTAAAGAAAAAAAAATTCGAATGGATTTTGAAAATATTACTAACTTGCCTTGGGTAGAAATAGATTTTAAAAAAGATTTAATATTTGCAAAAAAGAAAGTTTTAAAACAAATTAATGAATAAAATTATAAAAAAATTAAGTTTTTCTTTACCTTGGGATCAAAGAATTGCTGAGATTATTTCCAAGCCATTTATTTTTTTTAATATCCATCCAAACATAGTTACAATTATTGGAATTTTACTTGGTCTAATAGCTGGTTGTTTGTATTCAATTGGAGATATATTTTATGCACAAATGGCTTCTATAATTTTTTTTTTTGCTGCTTGTTTTGACCATGTTGATGGAGAAGTTGCTAGAAAATTAAATAAAAAAAGTCTATTTGGTCATTATTTAGATCATATAGGAGTTTGTATTACATATATTGCATTATTTATTGGTCTAGGTTTTTATTCTGATAAGAATTTTAATTTAGGGTTAAATTATGGATATATTTCTGCACTCTGTGTTTTTATGATTATGACTATTAGATTTTATTTAGAAAGAGTAAAAGGAGGCAGGGCAATTCATCAAAATAATATTTTAGGTTTTGAACATGAAGATATAATATACATTGTTATACCTATAACTTTTATAAATAAAATTCCTGAATTTTTATTTTTTTCGTATATTGGTACACCTCTTTTTTTAATAATAACTATCTTACTTTTCTTCTATAAAATAAAAAAATTATAATTGCCTTTTAATTTTTTTAAAATCTATCTTTTGATTATATCCAAGAGTTAAACCAATGCTTATCCAAATTACTTCTCTTAATCTTCTGATAATTGCAACAGCCAATCCTAAAGGAGTTGAATCTTTTAATGCATTAACAGCTAGTACGAAAACACCCTCTTGTGTTCCTAGATTTGATGGAATAAAAAACAACATCGCTCTAACTAATTGCACAAGAGTTTCAATAGCTATTGCTTCTAAAAAAGTAATCTTTTGATTTAAAAGAAAAAAAATTGCATATAACTCAAGTGCTCCAAAAAACCAATTACATAAATTTAGAAATAAAATTTTAAAAAAATCTTTTTTTGTTTTTTTATAAAATTCAGAAATTTTATGCTCCATCTCCTGTAAATTTTTAAAAAATGTATTAAATTTTTTTGATAGTTTATTTTTAAAAATATTGTGAATTTTTGATGTTAATTTATATCTCTGTACAATAAAAAATAAACTTATTAAAGCTGTGAATAGTGTAAATCCAATTAAAGAAGCATTTTCAAAATTAGTTCCAAATTTGTTTGTATAAAAAATACTTAGTAAACCAATAAAACAAAAAATTATTAAAGCAAAAAGAATAATGGTTTTGGCTAGTATCAGAGATCCGATAGATGATTTATATTTTATGCCGAAGTTATTTTTTAACAATAATGCTTTTATCGGTTCTCCTCCAACTTGAAAAAGTACATAATTAAACGCTTCACCAATAATTCTAATTTTAAATATTTGATGAAGTTTTAATTTTGTTTTTACTAAATTTTCAATACATAATTGCCACGAATAACTATCTAAGATAAAACCGACAAAATAAATTAGTAAAATAGCAAGAAAATTAAATCTAAGTTTATTTAATTCATTTAAAAATAAATTAATATCAACTTTGTTAAATATAAAAA
>Ga0315338_1004021_pt1 | contig 12105 bp, 9 predicted proteins | sample ASW8metaG_FD_204518 | JGI IMG/M metagenome (GOLD analysis project Ga0315338, IMG submission 204518) | Ammonia-oxidizing marine archaeal communities from Monterey Bay, California, United States - ASW #8 | ecosystem: Environmental > Aquatic > Marine > Coastal | place: USA: California | collected...
GCGCGCTGCATGACCGGGGTGCCGTCAGGTCAGGAGCGGGCGGCTTGGCGGGCGCACCACGATCGGCGTCCCGTTCGGCACGCGATTATAAAGGTCGATAACGTCCTGGTTGAGGAGGCGCACGCAGCCCGAGGACACCGCACGGCCGATGGAGTAGGCTTCCTGGGTGCCGTGCAGGCGATAGAGCGTGTCGATCCGGCCTTGGAAAATATAGAGCGCCCGCGCGCCGAGCGGATTGTCGAGCCCGGGCTCCATGCCGTCGCGGTATTTTTCAAGCTCGGGCTCGCGGGCGATCATCTCGGCTGGCGGCGTCCATGTGGGCCACTCGCGCTTGAAGGGGATGCGCGCCTCACCGTCCCAGCCGAAGCCTTCGCGGCCGAGGCCCACGCCGTAGCGCATGGCCCGGCCGCCTTCCATCGTCCAGTAGAGATAGAAGGTGCCGGTATCGACCACGACGACGCCCGGTCCCTCGCCAGTCGGGTCGGGCACCTCGCGCCGCCAGTATTTCGGATCGACCTGCCGCAGATGAACCGCGGGAATGGGGAAACGCTCGTTCGGCCGCGGGCCGTACATGAGCTTGTAGACCTCAGGAATCCGCGGTGCGGCCGACACTTGCGGCGCTGGTGTCTCGGCGACCGTGCAGCCGCCGAGAACCGCTGCACTGCCGCTGATCATAAAGGCACGCCGGCCGATCATGTCAGCGGCCCGCCTGGTAGAAGACGGTGCTGCCCTCGGTCGTCCCGGCGCCGAAGGTGTGGACGTTGTACTTTGCGCGGGGGTTGTTCCCCATCCCGATCGATCCCTGCGGCATTCCCGGCACCGCGATGCCGCGGATGTCGGGCTTCTCCTCGATCAGCTTGGCGATGGCTTCCGGCGGCACGTGCCCCTCCAGTGCGTAGCCGGCGATCGCGGCCGAGTGGCACCCCTGAACTTCATCGGGAATACCCGCCTGCTTACGCACTGGGGCGAGATCTTCGAGCTCGGTGGTTTCCAGTTTGTAACCGAGTCCCTTCATATGATCGGCCCAGGCGGTGCAGCAGCCGCACCAGGGCGTCTTGTAGACGTACATGGTGTGATCCTGCGGGTCCGCCTTCGCCGAGATGGCGGAGGCAGTGATGCCGATCAGTGCAGCACCCACGAAGGTGCCGATCTTATGGATACTCATGTGATACTCCGGTGTTACGACGGTTTTGACGTTCTATTGGACATAGACGCGGGCGCCGACGCCGACGCGCGTGTAGAGGTCCTTGACGTGTTCGTTGAGGAGGCGGATGCAGCCGTTCGAAACGGCGCGGCCAACGCTTGAAGGATCGTTGGTGCCGTGGATGCGGTACATGGTGTCCCGGCCGCCTTTGTAGAGGTAGAGGGCACGGGCGCCGAGCGGGTTGTTCGGTCCGCCGGGAACGCCGCGCGCATATTTGGCGTACTTGCCCGGCTCGCGGCGGATCATGTTCTTCGTCGGCGTCCAACTCGGCCACTTGGCTTTGCGTGCGATGACGCCGTTGCCGCGGAACGAGCGGCCGGCCTTGCCCACCCCGATGACGTAGGCGAGCGCACGGCCGCGGCCGAGCACGTAGTAAAGGCGCTTCTCACCGGTGCGCACGACGATCGAGCCGGGCCGCGCCTGCGTCGAAAATCGCACGACGGCGGGTGCTCTCACCGCGCGCGAATGGGCAATCGCCTCGGCCGGCACGAGCGATGTCAGCGACAGAGCGCCGGCACCAATCAAAAAGCTGCGGCGCGTCAATAATGTGTTTCTGTCCGTTACATCGTTGCTCGTCTGATCGTCAAATATCACGCCGCGTCTCCTTCAATTTCGAGAAAGGTCATCATGCCGCCCGCCTGATGTTCGATCATGTGGCAATGGAGCATCCATCGGCCCGGTGTTTCCGCGACGAAGGCGATCTCCACCCTGTCGTCGGAGGCCATCAGCGATGTATCCCGCCAGGCGCCATCCTCGATGGGCGCGCCGTTGCGGGCTATCTCGCGGAAATGCATCCCGTGCAGGTGCATGGCGTGCGGGAAGGCGGTGTCGTTGATGATGTCGACGATCACCGTTTCGCCGCGCTTCAGAGTGGCGAGCGGCGCGTCCATGTCGCCGGCGACGCCGTTGAAGGCCCAGATGCGGCGGTTTCGCATAAGCTCGCGCATCCCCATCATGCGCCCGCCCATCATGGCCCGGCCCATCCCGCCCATCGCACCGCCCTCCATGCGAAGCTCGAGGCGGCGGGCGCCGGCACGGTTGAGGCTCGGCCGCGCGTTTGTCTCCAGCGGCGCGATGTCGGTGCCGGCAAGGCCGCTGCCGCCCTCTCGGTCGGCGTAGACGAACGCCCCCATGTTGACCTCATCGCGCAGCGTGTAGGCGCGGATCGTGTGGCGCGAGGACGGTGCACCGACGGCATCGACGATGAGATCGGCACGCTGCCCGGGGCCGAGCAGCAGTTCTTTCTCGCCCAGCGCCCATGGCGTCACGGGGTTGCCGTCCTCGGCGATGACGACAGGATCGTGCCCGTCGAACATCAGCGCAAAGATCTGCGCGTTGGCGACGTTGACGAGCCTCAACCTGATGCGCTCGCCGGCCGTGACGGGGACGTCGGCGTCAGCGGCGTTGTTGATCGTGGCGAGATTGCCAAGTCGGCCGGCGTGCGCCCACTCGTGCATGTCCCCGAAGTCGGTGGAAAGCGTTCCGCGTCGGGTCAGCACCCAGTCGTCAAGTACCAGGAGGAGATCGCGGTCGACCGCCGGCGGGCTCTCCTCATCGACGATGATGACGCCGTAGAGGCCGCGATCCTGCTGGTTCCAGCCGCGGAAGTGGGTGTGATACCAGTAGGTTCCCGCATCATCGAGGTCGAAGTCGTAGCGGTAGGTCTCGCCGGGCGGCACGGGCGCCTGCGTCAGCGGGGCTGCGCCATCCATGCCGTTCGGCGGGCGCAACCCGTGCCAGTGGACGGCGCTCGGCTCCTGGAGGCGGTTCTCGAACGTTACGTCAAGCCGTTCGCCGCGCCGGTAGCGCAGCAGCGGCCCCGGCACGCTCCCGCCATAGGACCAGGTATCGGCGGGGACGCTTCCGCGCCCGGTCGTCAGCACCGTGCGGCCCTCGTCCGCGACCAAGCGCTGCCCGGTCGTCGTCGCATGAGCGAGACGAGGGGCACCCGTGGCGAGGACCGCAGCACCGGCGCCTGCGAGGAAGTGGCGCCGGTTGATATCGATTACGCGGCAAAAGGTCATGTCTGCGGGTCCTCTCCCATCAGAAATGCCGCGATGGCCTCGCGATCCTGCTCGTCGAGGAAGGACGTGGAATCACGCACTACCTCCCCCATCAGACTACCGAAGGCGTCGCCCGACGGCGTCAGCCCGCTCTTCAGCGCGTAGGCGAGCGAGGCGGCGCTCCAGTCGTTCTCCTTCAGGGCTTCGAGCGTGATCGGTGGCGCCGATTCATCGCCGGGAAGCGCGTTGCTTCCCTCGAAGTGATGGCCGTGGTCCCGCGCACCGAAAACGTTGCGCGGGGTGTGGCAGGCGCCGCAGTGTAGCGGCCCCTCGACAAGATACTTGCCGCGGTTCCACGCGTCCGAGCGGGCCGAATCGGCATCGAACTCGCCAGCATCCATGAAAAGCGCGCGCCACAGCTTGAGCATGTAGCGTTCGCTGAAGGGGAAGGGCACATCCGAGGCGGGCGCGGGCTCGGATACCGGGGCCACAGTCCGGAATGCCGCGTAAAGGTCGGCGACGTCCTGATCGGTCAGCCGCGTGTAGAAGATGTAAGGGAAGACCGGGTAGTAGGGCTCGCCGTCCGGAGAGATACCGTTGCGCACGGCCGTCGCAAAGTCTTCAAGACTCCAGTCGCCGATACCCGCGACCGGGTCGGTGGTGATGTTCGGCGCGTAGAACGTGCCGAAATCGGTGTCCAGCCCGGGTCCACCGGCGAGCGGCTTGCCGCCGCCCTCGATATCCGTATGGCAGCCGATGCACCCTGAGGCGCGGGCCATATAGGCACCGCGCATGGGATCGCCTTTCAGCTCCGTTTCGAGAGCGGCATCGGCATCCAGCGGCCAGGCCACGAGCGCAGCATAGCCGACCCCCCCCACCGTAAGGAGGGCGATAAACGCAAACAAGAACCGCATCGGTCAGTCTTTCTCGACGCGGAACTTCGTGTGGCAGGACGAGCAGGTATCGCCGAGCATGTCGAACACACGGTCCGCCGGCATCTCGGCCATCATCTCGGCGCTCATCGCCATGTCCTGGCCGCCGCCGGCCATCATGTCCGACATGGAGCGATCGCCCATCATGGCTCCCATGTTGGGCGTGTCGCCACCCATCATCGCGCCCATCGAGGGCGCTGCATCCTCGCCCGAGGGCGCGTTTTCGGCGGCACGGGCGAGCCCCTCCGCGGTACGCTCGAGCCGGTTGGCAAGCGCCGCGAACTCGTCCCAGTTCTCCCAGATTTCGGGCTTTGCCTCAGAAGGGCCGTCGATGCTGCCTTCCGGGAAGAGACTGGTGATCGCCTCGCCCGCGTGTCCGCGGATCGTCTCCGCATGTTCGGCAACCGCCTTTGCATCGTAGGGTGCTTCGCCGGCAAACATCGCGCGCAGCGCCTTATTGGCGTCGCCGATTGCCGCCATCCCGTCCATACGCTGCTTGACGATGCCCGTTGCCCCAGTGTGGGCGATAGCAGCTGCCGAGAGCGACAGCGAAAGCACTGCCGCAGCGCCCAAGGCGCACTTCGTTCGAAGATTCATTGTCCGTTTTCCCTGTGACCAAGCCCCAAGACTTCGCGCACGTGGCGCGCCGTCAGGCGGTCAGCGGGGAGGCGGAATCTCTACGGGCCCGAAAACGCCGCTCAAACCGAAATCGGCAGACGAGCCGACGTCTGTAGACGAATGATCCGCGACGCCAAGGCCGATTGCAGCACTCATCGCCGCTGCTACGCTACACGAGACCGATGGGCCGACACATTCCTTATCGGCAGCCGGATCCGCTTCGCAACCGCCCGGCGGGCAGCGGTCTCCGGCCGAAGCGTCCACCCGCACTACGTGCGCCTCCACGGCACCTGCATCGGCGATCAATACGTCCCCGACCGGATGCGCCATGGCGCTCGGCCCGTCCACGATCGCCCAGCCCGCGCTTCCAGCCAGAAGCGCGAAGACAAATGCAACACAAAGGACGAGTCGGCGAACCATGAGGCCTGTGTGCGGATGACGGTCCAACATGTCAAGGCTCGACACCCCGACGCGACCATCACGCTCGCGATATTTGTCTTAACCGTGTGCAGCTTGTTGCTCGCACGTTCTCGACCTTGAGGGATTATGCGCCGGGTCGGACGATGCTGCCCGACCATGCGAAACCCGCGCCGCTCGGGCAGAGCCAGAACACAGCGGATGGGACCGCCGCCCCTGATGCCCATGACCGGCATGAGAGCTTGCCGGTCCCCATGGCATAAACCACCTGCACCGATCCCCCCTCTGACGCCAATATGTCGCCGCCACGCGTGGGACTGCAAGAGAACTCTGACCCCGGCTGAACACGCATGTCCTACCCCGTGCCCGCTTGAAAGTGTGAATAGAGGACTTGAGTGTGGAGGCGCAGTTACGTAAGCGTTCTCGGAACAGACTGACGTATGAAGCTGGCTCTGCGGCAGTTCCTGTGAGGGCGAGGCGCCAAAACTGGGCATTCGGCCTCGCATTACCGCGGCCGCCGCGGTCAGGAAACCGTACCTTCGGCGAGGGTCGCCTTTGCTTCCGATATGGCCCTCTCCCGAGAATGGAAGAAGGCGCTGCCAGGAACCATTAGCTCCTGGCTGGCGCGAATGTTCGTGAGGATCTCAGTCGCTCTGTACGATCTCGCTGTAGTCGCCGCGGAGCTGCAAGGTTACCGTGACGTCGGTGTCGTCGCGGTTGCGCCAGAACCAGCCGTGCTCGCCTGCGAAAGGCGCTTCGAAGCCACCTTCGCCTGACGTCTCGCCACGGCCGCGCTCATAGTCGATGGACTGGCCGTCGCCGTGGGCCGCGATCGCCGCACAGGCCACAAACGGATCACGCGTTTCCGCCTGAATGGCATCAAGCAGAGCAGTGACGGCATCTTCTGGCAGTTGCTCGTACGCCCCCAGAGCACGCGCAGCGGCGCGCGCGACTCGAAATTCCGACCAGGAAGACCCTCGGAGATAGCCGGGATCACTGCTGAAGTCGCGTTCATCGCTCAACAACTTCACGAGCGCATCGATCGCTTCTGGCCATCTGTATTCCTGCATGAGTCGCGCCCAAGCAAGACGCACATCCGCGCTCCGGTCGTTCGCTGCTCCCAGAATCCGATCCCTGTCTTGTGGCGCCCCCAATTGCATAACCGCTTCAAGCGCTGCCCGACGTACAGGATACCGCTCATGTCCAAATGCCTTCCGCAGCACCATCTGTGCGTTCGGCTTTCGAGAGATCACGAGGGCATGGACCGCAGCGGTCCCGTCGTCCGCATCGCCCTCCGCCAACAAGCGTTCCGCCGCGGCATCGATGTCAATGCCAATCGCAGCGGCAGCGCAAACGAGCGGCCCGGCCACATCGTTCGACAAGGTCGGCAGCAAAGACGCCAGCAAATTCGTGGCCGACTCGGACATGTTCCGCGTTGCGGCCGTAATCTCTTCTTCGCTCAGCAACGCGACCAGCAGGCGCCCACACTCGTATACCGGTGCGCCCAAAATATCGCACACGCGTTGCGCCCGCGCGCGTCGAGCCACCTTGCCGGCTTCGCCGCGGCCATCGCTATCGAGGGATGTGCGGATCACATCGTAGACAAGCTCGAGTTGGCGCTCCGTTGTGACGCGAGGAATGATCTTGGCAAGCAGGGAAACGGGATCACCGGATGGCTGACTGGATTGAGCGGCAATTTCGATCAAGGTACCGCGCAAGCCACTACCAAGGTTCTCCTTGGCCAATTCGGCTTCGAGCAGGTCTGCGAAATCACCGCTCCAATGTTGTTGGACGGCATGCCAAGCGGCTGCTCGCGTCCAACCCTCGGCGTGTTGCAGCAACAGCCGAAGGTCACCGGACTCTGGTCTGCGGCGGCTTTGACCAATCAGTTCCGATGCCGCCGAAATCAACGACTGACGATGCGGATGTCCGACGATCCAGGAGAGCCCGCCGCGACGACGACGCAGTTTCACAATCTCCTTCATCCCGCATTGCGCATTGTAATAACGCTCCTGGGGCTCCTCGAGGATATGATCGGCGGCGACGGCATCGACTTCATGCTCTTCGGCTTGACGTCCCTGCTCCGCGTATTCCTTCTCCATCCAGGCGTCAGCTTCAGCTTCGGACTGGGCAAACCGTGTGATAGCTCGATCAAAGTCCGGCGAGTCACCCGCGCAGGCGCCCGCCACGATCGCCTCGATATTCTCGTTAGGCCCGCCGGGCCCGGCAACCGTGTCCAGTGCGTCCCAAAATGCTGGAGCGATGCCGGGCACAAGCTGTAAGAGCAGCGCGGCGACCGCTGGGTCGTAGTTCGTTCGCGCAAATGGCAACACCTCTCGCACGAACCGCTCGACGAGAATTGCCGTGCGCGCATCGTCTTTCAGCTCGGCCACGTCACTTTCGGACAACGCTGGCGGCCGCCACCGCTCCATAAAGGCAGTCTCTTCCGTTTCCGGACCACCATCGATCAGAGCCTGCGCCAAGCGGCTCGGCACGTGCGCATCCGACCCGAAACGAGCTAAATCGGCCAACGCCCGCTCGAAGTCGTAGCGTCTGTCGGCATCGGTCGCCTTCTTTTCGAGATGGTCGTCGAGTTGCGCCTGAGTTGTCGATGCCAACGACAGTTCGATGCCATCGAGCTTTGCCGCTTCCCGCAGGGCCGCAAGTCCTGACTCGATTCCCCATTCGTCGCTCTGCGCGTCCAGCGCTGCGAGACCATCTACGACCAGCGAGAGGACGTGCTCCGCTTCGACTCTCTGGCGCATGAACGCCATGCGCAAACCTTCCTCCACCTTGGGATGGTAGAGAGAAAGGCTTCGACCATCCTGCCGCAGGTTGCGCCCCGCAACGAGGAAGTCGATCATTCCATCAACGTCAGGCCGAACGGTGCTATCGATTACACGTATTCGCCTTAGCAGCCTTGCGAACACGTCACGAAGGACAGCGCCCCTGGCGATCAGCAACGCCCATATGACCGCCGCGCCCGCAACACCTTCAGCGCCCAAAGGTACAATTTGCTTGGCGATGACACCGGAAATCGCGTCAATTTGGGAATCGGATATGATCTCCTCAACCTTGCGCGGCTTCAGGGCATCTTCGCGGGTGAGCGCGACGAGGAAGCGGTCAACCTCATAGGGCCGATGCAACGCCTTCAGCGCGGCCTCGCGATAGTCGCGTGCCAAAGACCGAGCATGCCCGGTCACATCGCCGGCGATGCCATCGTAAATTCTCCCGATACGCTCCGAACCATAATCGTCGATTTCAATTGGCACCATATAGGGCGTGAGTTCTTTCGTGAGCTCGGCGCCCGCGCTCTGCAGAACATCCGACCGTGATGTGACCACGAACTTCCGCTCCGGTCCGGCGCTACTCAACAGCTTCGGAAGTTCCCCGGTCCAGCGCTCCGCCTCCGGCGTCAGACGGTTGCCGCCCCACGGGTCACGCAAATGAAAGAGAACGGCACCGGACTGTATCAGTCGTTGACGGATTGGGCCTGGACCGTGTTCCTCACCGACGACTTCGAACGGCGGATCGGCTTTCCGCAGTCGTGCTTCAAGAATATCCGCCGTCAGCGTTTTCCCCGTTCCGGATGGTCCGGCGATGATTACTGCGTGGGAACTGTCCAACTTCCGCAGTATGTGATCAAATGATCGCGGAGGAACATAGTGGTCCATTGCACGTGTCGGTGCGACTGACCCTCCATGGTGCGTGAGCACAGACACCAACTCAGCTCTGGACCATCGACCGCCGTTTTGCCCACGAATACGATTCCGTACTGCCTCGCGTAGGTCCCGCAGACACGCTGCTTGGTTCACGCTCGGAACATGACCGTGGCGCGAGAGCAGGCGTTCGATACGAGACCGCAGAACCTCCTCCGTCACGCCCGCGCACAGGAGTATCCTTGGCGCCAACTCAGACTGGGTAGCCGCATCGAGGCCCTGACGCGCATAGGGCGGCAGGTCGCTGACCTCCGGAAAATCGAGAATCTCCTCCCCTCGGTGCACACGGAGAGAGTGGGAGAGCGCTTCGTTCGTAATGAATACGTATCGCCGTCGCGTATCCGCTTTGAGCATCTCGAGCGGGCGCGAGCGTTGCCCACCGTCGTTGTCCTTCTTGTTCGCCGTTCCGGTCAGGATTCTTGCAAAGTCCTTCGACGACCACGGCGAGCTCGAACGCGTCTTGACCTGGAAGATCAAATCCATCCGGTCATCCACCTGCGCCATCAGACCAAGAAGTGCATCGGCGGGCTTCTGAATTGAGGCCTCTATGTCCTCATGCGAGGGTGGCTCGATATTGAGCGTATCCGTCGCCGCCTTGGCCAGCATCAGATCGAGCGCTATCCAGATCGTCACTTCGATTTGGTACTCGTATCCAGCATAGCCAGGATTGCCGCCAGCACCACGTTTCCTCCCCCTGGGAAGCGCGGTGGGACCACGGTTCTTGGCGTTCGCCTTGCCCAACCGCGCCTCTGTGCTTCTGGTCTTCGACTTATCCGCCACGGCCGGTGGCTCTCAGAACCATACGAATGAACGAGAACATGCGCCCGAAGAGATAGTCGACCTGATCGAGCGAGGTGAGCGGCTCCTGGGTTGTCTCGGAATGCCGGATGCGAAATCCGTTGCCGATTTTCGTAAGAGCGGCAGCCTCTTCCGCCAGGACGCGGCGAAAATTCGATCCCGGAGCAGCGGCTCGGTCCAACAGCGCATCGGCCTGCGCACGCTTATCAGCGCCGGGCTCGAGCGTCTTGAGACGCTCGAACGCGTCCCAGAGTTTTTCCACGGCATCCACACGGTCCTCGGATTTGGGCAGCGCGATCCTCCGTCGGGCGATTTCGAGCAAGCGGTCGGTTTCCACATCCCCCGTCGTGAACTGTGTCCAACTCAGTGCGTCCGCCAACGGTTGCGGCAAGAGCCTGCGCACTTGCCCTTCCGCCGATAGCTCATAAGCGACGCCGTTACGAGCGAACAGAAGGTTCACGTCTCCGACGAGGCGCGTCAATCCGGCTTCGCGATCCCAGCTGAGGTGGTGATGGCCGAAGAAGGAATGGTACGAACCTTCAATCGGTTGACCAACTGCGGTCGCGCAAAACTCGAGGAGATCAAGGATGGCCGGGGTCTCGGGCAGATCCGAATGTGAGACTGGCCACTCGACAAACGGCACTTCCGCCCGCAGCACCCGCGCGAACGCCTGACTATCACACCCGCAGGGGCCGTATCCATCGGGGCACTGCTCGGGAAAGCGGTATCCGAAAGACCCGTCCCCGAGCCGCGTGTCGATCAGACCGTGGAGACCTCCCCACAAGCGCTCATCGATCACATCGATTGTGCGGGGGCGTTCACCGTACTCGCGGTCCGTAAAGTATCGAGTCACGCTGCCCCTCCGAGCTACCATTTCCACCAATCACGGCCGCGGGACCGATCGCATCTTTGACCCTCCCGGGTGGGTTCTTCCATTGCCGCACTGGCGCTTGGTCTACCGGCTTTTTCCCAAGCTATGGCAAGCTAATCCCACCTGTGATAAAACCTCTGCACTTATATGCTTTAGGCGAGGAAATGTCACGCGCGTCGGTCGATTTCTCACTCGCGATCGCTGTTTGCGCCATCGTCACCGTGCGGAGCCAATCATTCGAGCGAGTACACACCTGTCCTGGCGCAAAGGCGAGGCGCCGTCATCGAGGCCCAGTCAGTTGACCGCCCCCAATCATCTTCAAACCGCATGTCTTCCAAGACGGCGATTCGACGCTCTCGCCGGATACACACGTCAGCTGTTCATCCTCCTCGTCACGGAAGAGATCGAGTGGCACGCATCCTCGGACGAGCGCGTCCTCGGCGTCGTGACGCGGGATCGCATCGATCACGACTTCGGATGGGTCGCGCTCGGACGTGATGAGCAGCTGCGGTTCCGGGCCGTAGCAGTGAATGCGTCACTGCCAAGTGCTGACGCCGCACGCGGTCAACTGCTCGAACGCATGAGTGTGCTCGCTGCAGCGCCGGACGTCGAATTCCACCAAGGCGATTCGGAGCGGGCGCCCGTCGACTTCTTCGCCCCGCTCGTCCCAGCCGAGCGTCTGCATCCAACCTTCAACATACTGACATCGGAGGAACGCTATTTGCCGGCTCGCGATCTCATCGCGGCGATGATGCGCTTCCACGAAGATGCCGACGGGAATTTCGTCGAGCAGTTCCAGACGACGGGCTTCGACCCGCGGCTGTGGGAGCTCTACCTCTTCGCCACCTTCAATGAGTTAGGCTACGCTCGAGACTCCGCAATTGCGGTGCCAGACTTTGTCTTGACCGGCCTGTCCGGCCGGATTGCGATCGAAGCGACCACTGCCAATCCTCCCGGTGGTGGTGCGCCGCCTCCTCCGAATCCAACCACGCCAGATGAGTTCACAGCCTATTTGCAGGACTACGTCCCAATAAAGATCGCACGCGCGCTGACACGTAAGCTCAACAAGACACCGCCCTATTGTGACACAGAGGAATTGCGGGAGATTCCCTTCCTTCTGGCCGTCCAGGATTTTCATGGGCCAGGCTCCATGCGCATGGTCGTTCCCGCAACCACAGAATATGTCTTTGGTATTCGCCATAGCTTGGTGAACGGCAGGCGGAAGATCGAGCGCATCACCGAACATCGCTTCGGTCGTTCCGTGGAAGGCTCAGGCTTCTTCTCCCTGCCCGGCGCCGAGAATATCAGCGCCGTGGTCGTCAACCCGCAAGGGACCATCACGAAGTTCAATCGCATGGGCTACCTTGCCGGTTTCGGCAGCCGGCGCGTCCGCATGATTCGCACTGGCATGCGACGCGGTGAACTCGACGATGACGGACCGATGCCCAAGCCGTTCTCACATGCCGTCCACGCTCCCGGCTACGACGAGTCCTGGGTCGAAGGCATGGTCGTCCTCCACAATCCGAATGCACGCATCCCGCTC
>Ga0315338_1004023_pt1 | contig 12104 bp, 13 predicted proteins | sample ASW8metaG_FD_204518 | JGI IMG/M metagenome (GOLD analysis project Ga0315338, IMG submission 204518) | Ammonia-oxidizing marine archaeal communities from Monterey Bay, California, United States - ASW #8 | ecosystem: Environmental > Aquatic > Marine > Coastal | place: USA: California | collected...
AGCGCGGCGAGGAAGATTATCCCGGCCGTAGGGTTGTCTGGGAAATTGAAGATCAGGAAAGGGATAGCGATGGCAGCTATGGTTCCGCCGCCGAGGCCTGGGATCAGGCCGATGCTTCCGATAAGTCCGACCGCGAGTAATAGCATCGCCCAGTAGAGGGGGTCTCCAAGGAACCCCAACGCAGCGATGTACTCTGCCATGCGGTCACTCCTCCCGCTCGAGCGGGATCTGTTGGGTGGGTGAGGCGTAGCCCCGGTCCGGCTGAACGGACCGGGGCTGATTCAACACCTGAAAGATATCTAAGGTAGGAACTGGTCGTAGGTCGCCTTAATCTCGCTGGCGTTGGCTTCCCAAATACCCAGCTGAGCGTTGACTTCTTCGGGCAACAGGGTCCCGCCCTCCGATACCGGGAGGCCGACTAGCCCCTTATATACCTTCTGGTAGTCCGGGTCTGCGAGCAGGTCCTGGAACGCCTTCCGAAGAACGGACAGTATCTCTGGCGGGGTATCTTTACGGGTGAACAGTCCTCGGTAGAAAGACGTGTCATCGAGGCTCATCCCTGTGTACAGGTCGGCCTGTTCTTTAGTGAGGACCTCGCTACTGTGCTTGAGGTCTGCGGGTACGTCGATCTCTCCATTGTTCGCGAATACCTTCTTCGGCCCCAGCATCATGAAAGGCTGGACGGTGCCGTTTGCCATCCATCCAGGCCGCGACCCGGGGGTTCGGTACCAAGCGCTTCCCGAGATGTAGGTGTGCGCATCTTTCCGGTCCATCGTCGTCAGGTAATCGGCGAAACCGCTCCCGATCCCATAGAGAGGCCGCATGGGAATGTCTAACCACTGGGCGATCGCCAGAGCCTTCGCAGTAGCAGGGTCTGCTTGGGTATTCAGAGCGATGGTGAACTCCTCGGATTTCCCAACCGCATCCTGGATTCGGGCGTATGGAGACTCGTCGGTGGCCATCCACATCGTGGTCCGTTGCATGATGCCGCCGATGGATGTGTACTCCCTGAAGTCGTAGCGGATGCCGTCGCGGAGGAGCTGATTGATTGGGTTGGCGCCGGTATTTGCGAAGAGCCAGAGGCCATCGGACTTCGAGTTATCGTGCCACCAATTGCCGCCAACGGTTCCTTTGGCGCCGTTCTTGTTGAGCACGATCGATTTCGGGTTGCCGGGGATGTGCTTAGGCAGGTAGCGGGATACTGCTCTCGCGTGGGCATCGATGCTATTACCTGGATCCCAAGCCACGACGACTCTGATGGTCTTGCCTTTGAAATAGGCTGCGGCATCGAACGGAGCTGCCGCGGCGGCGGCGGCAGCTGCTTTCGCGGCATCATCACGCGCTTTCACGGCTGCTGCTTCGGCGTCCGCGAGTTGCTTCTCTGCTGTGGCTAGAGCTTCCGCGACGGCTGCCTTCTGTGCTGCCGCGGCCGCCTTCTCTGCTGCGGTCAAGGCTTTCGCCACGGCGGCCTGCGCAGCTGCCGCGTCAGCTTCGCGCGCTTTCGCGGCTGCTGACGTAGCTTCGTCGAGTTGCTTCTCCGCTTGACTCAAGGCTTCCTGAACCGCCTGTTCGACGATTGCCCCGGTGTCAACCGCCGGGGCGGCCGGGGCGGTCGGCTCGTCGCCGCCACAAGCGACGAGCATCAGGCCCATCATCAGACCTAACACGCTCATCACAGCGAGATTCCGGATTCTGTTAGACATGGGATTCCTTCCTCCGATGGTCTTCATTGTGTCAACTCTATCGTTGCGGGAACATCTCAGTGGCCGTTTGACGCGGCCCTAGGCTCTCGTAGTACTCGCTGGTTTCTAGGTTGTACCGACCCTGGTTGAAGCCCCCTGACTTCTCGCTGCGTATTATTATAGCCACGGTACGTTCCCCCACCGTATTCTCGGTGTGGATCTCGTAAGGCTTCACCAGATCGATCTCGCCAGGTCCGACGAGTTTATCGGATGCCTGCTTGATCTCGGCGTAGTTCGGCTTGGATCGATCATCCAAACGGTCGTAGCGCTCGATCCGCTCGTGACCGTCCAATACCCCGTAGAGCGTGTATATGTGGGCGTGGTCGTGAATCCGCGCCCGGACACCCTGTCGTGCGGCGCCCTTGGTCAGTCCATTGACCGCGAATCCGAAATCAGGATCTTCGTAGAAGATCAGATTCTCGGCTCTGCCCTCCTTGGGCTCGCAATCAGGCCAGAACTGGGATGCCTCGAGGACCTGGGGATCTGCGAGCAATTCGGCCAGTATAGGAGCGAGTTTGGTCCATCTCTTCTCCAAATCGGGCTCGCCCTCGAACAATTCCCTAGTCTTCTGCACGAACCGGTCCAATGTGTTCTGGGTCTTCGCCTCTACGACCATCTCGTTACTCCTTTCGACTTTCGGCATACCGGATATCGGTTGAGCCAGAGTCTCTCACGCGGGCGTTGGTACTCCAGCCATGTTGTAGAACTCAGCACAGTTGTCCCAGAGGATCTTGCGTTGCTCGTCTTCGGATAACGGCAGCTCGAAGAAGCTATCCACCGCATAAGGATACTTCGAATCCCCGTGGGGATAGTCTGTCGAGAAGACGATGCGGTCACTGCCCAACGCGTCGATCATATACCTCGCGGGCACCTCGTCAGGTTCGACCGAGACCCAACATTGACGTTTGAAATACTCGCTAGGCGGCTCCGTGAGATCGGGCATGAAGATGTCCCCCTCGCGCTCGTAGCCCTCATCCATCCGCCAGATGAGCCACGGCGCCCAGGAGCAGTTCGCCTCAAGGAATGCCACCTTCAGTTTCGGGTGCCGTGCTAGAACCCCCCCTGCAGCGAAGCTGCCCAGACCAAGCATCTGCTCGAAAGGTTGTGCGTAGATACGGCGCAAACCGAAGTTCGGGTCAAATTGCTCTGCGCTTTGATGCGAGCGAGACCCCGAAGCTTCGTGGAACCCTAACGGGATGCCAAGTTTCTCAAGGGTGTCCCAGAGAGGCTCGTAATAGGGGTCATGCCAAGTCTTCCCGTTGACGATGTTCGAACGGACAAAGACTGCTTTGAAGCCCAAGTCTTCGACTACGCGGTGAGCCTCTTCTACGGCATCATTCACATCGTAGACAGAGATCATCCCTGCGCCGATGAGGCGAGCGGGGTCAGGTTCGCAGAAATCGTGCATCCAGTCGTTGTAGGCTCTAGCGATTGCCGCTGCAAACTTGGTGTCAAGGTTCGGAAGGGTTAGGACGCCAAGCCCGCGGCTTGGGAAAAGCACAGCCACATCCAAACCTTCGACGTCCATGGCTTCAAGTTGCACTTCCGATGACCACCCGCGCGCCGAGTGATCCCGATAGAGCACTTGGTTGCGCTCGTAGTTGTGCCCCCGGTGAGGAGTGCCAGTGGCTGGCCTCGCGTTTGGCTCTCCCTCGGGGAAGAACAGGCTGAGGTCGCGCACATTCTCCGATGGTTCAGCACGAGGCGCCATGGACTTGTACTCAGGGTCGATATAGCGCTCCCAGAGATCACGGGGTTCCATGATGTGCATATCACTATCGAATATGTTGAATCCGCCCTTCGCCATTCATCACCTCCTGCTGTCGGCACCTCGATAACCGAGCTACAAGCGACCGAGGCCTCCCAAATTCGGAAACTGATTGGAGCATACTAAACCTAAGTTGCTCGTGGGGCCAGAGAACGCGCCAAGGAAGAGGAAAAGAGGGACCAAGCCCAGGCGATCTACAAGGCGATGATGACCCGATGGCGATTCCTATGGGCACCGCGCGCGAGCAAAGTTTCCACGTCCCATGGCCGCGTTTGCCGTGATTGTAGGGGTAATCCTGGGTATCAGCGTACCTCGGTTACTCTTCGAAACTGGCAGTGACCTTGCGATGGGATTTCAGATGGCCGGATGGATGGGGTTCATGCTGAACGGCACCGTATTGGGTGTTTTCAACTTACGCGCTAACTAGGCACGGACCAAGTTCCAGCTTTCGCTTAGCTACGTCTAAGCTCAAGAGCTTCCTGGCGCACCTGTTCACGAGAGCATCTACGCTAAGTCGCGTAGATACTCTCGTGGGCTACGAATCGCTCGCGCACCTAGCTAAGCTTGCTCATGCCATGCCGCAGAGGATGCGTAATCGCAGGCCGTCAGCTTCGCCGTAACTCGGAGACGAAGTCAGCTATCCCGGCGAACAGTTGGAACCGGGGTTCATACCCGAGTTCACTGCTGGCCCGGCTGATGTCTAAGGGCTGGTCGCCATGATGGAGTCCTGCTTCGCCAATGATTTCGACATCAGCCCCTGGTACTGCTTCCTTGATCGCACCCACCATCTCTTCAGGTGTGACCATGACCCCTGTGCCGATATTGAAGGCACGACTCTTGAGGGGTTTTTCGCAAGCGAGTGTCACGCCATACGCCACATCCTTCGCGTAAACGTACTCGCTCTTAGCGAGGATCTTGGGGTTTATGCGCGCTGGTTTCCCTTCGACGGCGGCAGCCACAGCGTTGTGCATCGCTTGGCCTCCACCTGACCCACCAGCATAGTGACCCAACCCATAGACCCGAGCGAAACGGAGACACGCCAAGTCGAACCCGTACCGTTTGGAATAGGCTCCCAGGATCCGCTCACATGACGTCTTGCTCGCGTGGTAGAAATTGTCTCCCCCCATCGGGAAGTCTTCTGTGATCGGTTCGACTGGTTCCAAATCGTAGTCGTAGACACCGAAGGTGCTAGCGAAGACGAACCTCGTCACCCCGCTCAGTCCGGCAGCTTCAGCAGCGTTGATCGCTCCGTTGATGTTGATATCCAGCGTGAGGAACGGCCGCTGTTCAGCTTTGCCACCGATCAGTCCTGCGTTGAGGAAAACAGCGTCAATGGCGTGATCGCGCATCACTCCGGCGAGCGCAGGGATGTCCCGGACATCCCCACGCAGAACCGTGACGTCACCAGCCACGTGTCTCACGTACGCTTCATTGGGGGACATGTCGTAAACCACGACCTGGTGCCCTCGTCCCTGTGCTTCACTCGCGAAGTGGCAACCTGTCAGCCCTGCGCCTATCGCCAGTATGTTCATCATGCCTCCTTTACGCCTGTTGATCTATAACAGAGATCCGGGCACGGTTGCACCTAGCTCGCCGATGTAGGCGATGGACGAGCCGGCCGTGAGCGTTCCTCCTCCGTGGACCAGCAATGCAAGCATCACCTCACGTGTTACGTATCCTCCCACGAAACGCACAAACCGCGCGCCCGCGCAAGCACCGATGACTAAAAGATCGCGTACCTAAGACACACATGGGAGGGGTGACCTATCGGCAACCGGCTGGCCCTCTGAATCGAAAGGATCGTCACAGCAAATGTCGTCAAATCCAGCTAGGCAACTGTAACGGAAGACCTCGTCGAAATAGTAACGACCTGCCGGGAAGCAGGCCGTTATGAGATAACACGGGAAGAGGTAATCGGCAGGAATGGAAGGGTTCGAACCGTTTCATTTGCTCGTGGGGAATTGCTGCGCCATCTGCTAGGCGGCGACACAGCAAAAGAGCTGGGCGGAATGCCCAGCTCTTTTGCTGTGTGACCTGAATGCGGTAGAAGGGGAGGCCCTCACTCGCTGCACGCTTACGCGCTCTTGCGCAAACCCAGGCCCAACGTGACAGACCACGCGCTGGCAATCACGAAGAAGATCCCGCCAATCATGGTCCCTGTCTCTCGGAACGAGGAGTCCATCGCGCCATATACGGTCGAGACCAGAGCGACAAGTGCAGCCAGCGCGACTATCAGGGCCGCGTTCTTGTTGAATCCGTCCCTTGCTGACAACGCCAGGCCATAGCACATGATCCCGATTGCCCCGACGATACCGGCGATCGTTCCGATCGCATCCCCGACGGCATATACGGCGCCACCGACTGCCCCGGCCTGTGCACCGGTCATTCCCCCAATCGCGCCGTTCAAAGCTGAGCCTATGGTCCAGCCAACAATCGCAATCAAGAATAGCTGGCCACCGTAACGGTAGAGGCCTTCGCCGTTACCAGTGACGTTAGAGCCAATAACATTCATTCCAAATAGGAACATGATTAGGCCAATCGGAATGAGCATTGCTGTTACTTGGGTGAGCGTCGAATTGCTCATAAGGGCCATTATCGTCGCCTGTGCATCGCTGGGATCTGCTGGTTCGATCAACATCACTCCGGGTTGGGTCAAATAACAAACCACAGCTAGCACCGGACCGATGATCAGCGACCAACTGCCTAACGTTCCAACTGAAATATTCCGCATCTCATCACCTCCTGAGGCTCGTGACATGTCCGTAATATCTCAATTACATTACGAATTCACGAGACCTTCACATATAACAACAATTATTGAAGCAAAGACAAGCGGCTTAGCTCACCGAATGAGTGCACTAAATGGATACACCCGAGGGTAACTACGTATCCCCCAAGTAATCAGATAGCGGGAAGCCAGGTGTGAAAGAAGCCAGCAGCGGCGGACCCGACGTGATTCGAGCCCTTGCCCAACTGGTTTGCAAAGCAGGGCTCTCCCGACTGAACTACGGCCTCACAGTGGTGGCGGTGTGCGCGACGGCCCTGGCGATGAGTATAGAGGCGGCGCAGGTGCGAGCCGCCAACGGGTCATATAGGTGACAGAGCTTTTCGCCTATGGGCAGGAGAGGCCGATGTCGCATACCTGGTGTTCCGGAACCCTATATTGCTCGTACCACTCGGCGTCCCCAATCACCGGTTCCCTAGCCTATCCCCTGCCGGCCAGTTGTGGCATGAATTCGGCCATCCTGGATTTCGCGCCGGCCTTCGTCAGCGTCTCTACGAACCACTGGTGAATGAGAGGGTCTTCGTCTTCGTACTCGATCTGCGTGCCACCCTCTTTGACGCTGACATCCATCTCGCCCTCTATCGGCGAGCCGAGGCTGAAGCGGAACTGCTGGCTGTTCCAGCGGAACGCGAGGTATCGGGCGGGCTCGGCGCCACCGTTGAAATGCTGGTGGAACCAGTTCGTCGGCGGCACCACCATCGAGCCGGCCTTCCAGTCAACCCGTTCGACATCGCCTGGCACGTCGCCGCTCATAGGCCACAGCAAGCTATAGCCTACGCCGCCGATGATGATGACATGGGCGCCAGGACCGTGCCGGTGCGCCTTTTTATACGTGCCCACCGGAAACTGCGAGACATGGGCCGCTTGCGTGTTCTTCGCTAGCTCGAAATTCACGGTCGCTCCCCCGGCCCCACGCTCCTTCCACTCGTAAGTCGTAAACGTCTCGATGTCCGGAATGAAGTTCGTCTCCCACGCATATGTGCGGCCGGCATACCCGAGATAAAGCCTGCCATCACCCTGGTACTGTTTCGTGCTGCCGACGCGGTCCTCGAAAACGAACGGATTGTTGAAGATGAAGTCTTCGTTATGAAAATAGTTCATCACCAACGGAGCGGTGGTAACAGCAACAAACCGAGCAGGCTCTGTACCGCTGCCATTCATGTGCTGGTGCCATGTATTGATGGGGATCGAGAAAACGCTCCCTTTCTTCCATTCGAAACTGGTTTGGCTATTGGGATCGGCACCGACGAGGGTTGCGCCACGCCCTTCAAGGACGTAGATGTTTTTCTCGAAAAGGTGCCGCTCAGGCGCCATTCGCTTGCCAGGCTCGATCACCGCGACATACGCATCATTCGTCTCACCGGTGCCATCGAGGTTGATGTACGTGCCCAGACAGTTCAGCCGAGCCCACGGTTCGACGTCGACTTTGCGAAGGTCGTCGACGGCGAATCCGGTGATGATAGGGATGCCCTCACGTTCCTGGAAAGCGTTATAGGCGGTTACGCGAACGATTTGTTCGTGGTCAATCTGGGGCCTCGCGCTGGACGTCATGGCTCCTCCTCCGAAGTTCGTTCGGGCGCGGTTACGGATTTCGATCCACCGAGCCGCTCGCACTATAACCTAAGGGTGAAATAGCTGAGAGGTCGCCGGAACCTCTAGCAGCGTTTCCATCGCGGCAAACACTCCGGCAGCTGATGGGCACAACTGGCGGCCGGCCATTGCTTCCCCTACACCAAGGGATAATCTTCCCCGGCCAATCCACAACGCCTCCGACCGACTCTCAACTACGCGAGAGCTGGAAGCGTTATTCAGGCATATCCTGGAGGAACCCCTCTAGGGGCAACGCTCTCACCCCCTGATCTCCTCGCTCTTGAAGCTTGTTGAGCAACACCTGCTTGGTCTGGGCTCTTCGCGATGCGGGGCTGGAGCCTGGGAATCACTGGGTTCCTGTTGCCTCTGCCAGGTCGAGATTGCCATCGCCGTGCTCCTGCCCTCGAGAGACCTCTCCCGTCGCGAAGTCGGTCTTGGCTCCAAAGGGCCCTGCGCCGTCACTCAACAGCACCGATACGTATTCGTCGGTCGCCACGGCCTGATCGTGATTCCCGCCGCCTAGGTCTCCGATCGCCCCGGCTTAGCCGTACCTAGCGGCGGGAAAGCGCCCATGTAACATTAGGGCACCGGTCTTCGGAGTGGCTACCAAGCATTTCCAAGTTGAGGCAGTGTTCCCTCGGGTGTCTTCTCCAAGGCCGCTTCCCACTGATACATCTAGGATACGTGCAAGATGCGATTCGCCGATTTCTATGAGAAGGGCTCCCCAATCATTTCCTTTGAGCTGTTCCCCCCGAGGAATGCAAAGGCAATGGCTGATCTTGAAGAGAGGCTACCTAAGCTGATTTCTCTTGAGCCGTCCTTCATCACAGTGACCTACGGCGCTCTCGGCAGCACCCAGGAACATACTCTGGAGATAGCGTCTCGGATTAAGAATGAGTACGGAATGGAGACTGCGCACCACCTTACGTGCTTAGGGTCTAGTCGAGATGAGATCACTGCAATCCTGGAGAACATAAGTAGGCACAACATCGAAAACGTCGTGGCCCTTCGCGGAGACCCATCGCAAGGAGATGAGACGTTCACTCCTCATGAGGACGGCTACAATCACGGTAATCAGCTGGTGGAGCACATCCGCGCTTTGGGTGGGTTCGGTATCGGCGTGGCAGGCTACCCGGAGAAGCACATAGAGGCACCTGATGCTGAGGCAGATCTGCAGAACCTAAAGCGGAAGGTCGATAGTGGAGCTGACGCAGTTATCACTCAGCTTTACTACGACAATAGGCACTTCTATTCCTTCGTGGAGCGATGCCGGGCCATAGGGATTCAACAGCCGATTGTTCCTGGCCTGATGCCCATCCTAAATTTTGGGCAAATTAAGCGCATTACAGGTATGTGTGGAGCTACCATCCCTGAGCCACTTCTTCGCCAGTTGCAGGATGCTGAGGGTGATGACCGAAAGATTCATGAAATCGGCATAGCCCACACGGCCAACCAAGCACAGGATCTTTTGGACCATGGAGCTACCGGGATTCACTTCTATGTTTTGAACCGATACTTCCATGTTGCGGAAATCATGGAACGTATCAGGCCTGCTCTACATAGATAACTGCACGGGTAGGGATCTGCGAGCAGGGCTTCGAATCCCCTCGGCGCCAGCGCTTTGTTGGGCATAGGTCGATTTCAGCCCGAAGGAATAGTTCCGGCTTGAACAGCCTGCGGGCGGTTCACGGCACAATGTATTGTTGATTACCATCCGGGGAGTCCATGCGTGGGATGAGGCATCCTGGCAAGCCTGGCGCGATGGCAGCACGGCCTTCGCCCCGCGCCTCTCTAGAAGGCCAGGATGATCAATCCGAGCACCGCGGCAAGCACACCCGCGACGAGCTTGGGGCTGAATACCTCCAGTCGACGGTTCAGCAAGAATGAGAAGATCAGCACGAACAACGGGACCGTGCGCATCAAAGGGACTACGAGGTAAACCGGAGCAAAGGCAAGGGCGACATATCGTGACATTTGAGCTAAAAAGCCTATGAGCGCTGCCAGGAGGAACCAGCGGTTCGCCGCAGATGCTGAGGTCTCGCTTATTTGAGAGAACCGTCCAGAAGCGACAACCCAACCCACGAGCACAACAGCCGCCGTTAAGTAAATCACCAGTCCGCCAAGCAGCCCCAAGCCTGAGTCTGCCAAGACCCCCCTGGCTAGCACATCGCCGGCGCTGAACGAGATGATCGCGATCAGCCCGAACAACAATCCCTCTCGCATGCGAACCTGAGGAACCGACACATTGCCCTTGTCGTTCGACTCTGGAGCCACACTGGCTTTGGGAGTGCTCTTCGCCAGGACCACCAACATCGGCCCTGCCATCACGAGCCCGACGCCGATGGCAATCTGCAGCCCCAAAGTCTCATCCAAGAACACAAGAGCTATCGCGATGCTGAGCGGTACCTGCAGCGCTTGAAATAGCTCCGCTTGGTTACCGCCTATCGCCTGGATTGACCGATAGAAGCTGTAACGGCCAATGACCATCTGCAGCACTCCGGTGATGGCTAGGGCTACATATCCGCCGGCCTCTATCGCGCTTGCCTGAAACAATTGGCCTGTGACGACAGCGGCCAAGACGAACAGAGGAACGCCTGTTAGCACCGTGATCAAAGTGGCGACAGCCGGCGAGCCTTTGAGAACGCCTCGACGGATTGCTACGACAGTCAGACCAAGACTGGATGAGGACAGAAGAGCGAAGAAGAATCCGATTCCAAGCATCTTATCTCCGTCTTCGTCTATAGAGCTAAAGCGCGCCGGCGCTTGCCGATCCTGAATATCAAGAGAGGCACGGTCACGCCATGACCATCAATCGTGGTTGGGTGAAATGACGAGTCACTGACGCAACCCTAGGAAATATTCTCCAATATTCGGATCGTTGAGGATGCTTTTGGCATTGCTGGTATGAACCACTTTCCCGCTGGCAAATATGTATCCACGGTCCGATCTGGCAAGCGATAGCCTGGCATTCTGCTCTACGAGAAGCACAGCGATCCCTTCCCCTCGGAGCGCATCGATGTTCGCCACGATCTGCTGTTGATATCTCGGTGAAAGTGCGGCGGTCGGCTCGTCCAACAGCAGGAAAGTAGGATCCGAAATCAATGCGCGCGAAATGGCCAGCATCTGCCTTTCTCCACCAGAAAGAGAGGCAGCAAGATCGTTCATACGTGGCTCCAAATCAGGGAACATTCTGCAAGCCCGGTCGATGCACGCGATGAGTTTCATCGCCGAGAGCCGGGTGCCACCCATCTGCAAGTTCTCGCGAACTGATAACGAAGGGAACACATTTTCAACCTGCGGCACGTATGCGATTCCACGACCGACTAGTCTGTCAGTGCGCCATCCGGACACATCAACGCCATTGTGTAAAACCTTGCCGCTACGGTGCGTGGCGAGCCCAAAGAGCACCTTTAAGAATGTCGATTTCCCGCACCCGTTAGGCCCGATGATCGTGACGAACTCACCTTCGTCAACGTACAAGTCGATTCCGTTCAAGATCTGAACAGAGCCGTAACCCCCTTCAAGATCTGTGACTTCTAGAACTCTGCTCATCCTTGCGTCTGGCTCGAGTTGCCTAGATAGGCTTCAATGACGTCTCGGTTTTGCCTGATTTCATCGGGCGTGCCTTCCATCAAGACGCGGCCCGCATCCATGACGATGATCCTGTCTACATCACGACGGAGAATGAAGTCCATGTTATGTTCGATAACCAGCATGCCAATGCCCTTGTTTGATGTTAATGCGCGCAGATTCTGGAAAATTCTCTCTGCGAGTGGCCCCGCAACACCAGCGACTGGCTCGTCAAGCAAAAGGAAACTCGGGGAACTCATGAGGGCGCGACCAATATCGACGAGCTTGCTCTGCCCACCAGACAATTCACTTGCTAGGCTATGCGCTATATGAGACACCTCAAGCAAGTCCAACACAGAATAGGCGTCGGTCACCCGCTGCTTTTCCATCTTCCGTGAATTCGGGCGAAGTAAAGCAAGCAAGAAATTAGGAGCGAACTGCCGGCGGGGAGGTACAAGAAGATTCTCGATCACGGTCATTTCACGCCATAACCAAGTGTGCTGAAAGGTCCTTGTGAGACCGAGGTTTTGGATCTGGTCCGACCGCAACCCTGTAGCGTCGTGGCCAAGCACTTCGATCTTGCCAGAAGTCATTTCCAACAGCCCGGAGATGCAGTTGAATGTGGTTGTCTTGCCGCAGCCGTTGGGCC
>Ga0315338_1004025_pt1 | contig 12102 bp, 5 predicted proteins | sample ASW8metaG_FD_204518 | JGI IMG/M metagenome (GOLD analysis project Ga0315338, IMG submission 204518) | Ammonia-oxidizing marine archaeal communities from Monterey Bay, California, United States - ASW #8 | ecosystem: Environmental > Aquatic > Marine > Coastal | place: USA: California | collected...
TTGCTTCGCTTATGGTTGCTTTGCTTATGTTTTGCCATATCCTTTTTTAGAGCCATTCTATTATATTAAAATTTAATAATTCCTGTTAATCATTTTTTTTATCGTTTGAATACTCATATTTATATCATATTTTTTCATCATTAAATTTTTAATTTGTTTATTTTTATGGATTTTTGATAATTTAATAACTTCTTCAACTTGATTATCATCATATTTTCTTCTTTTTTTAACAATGTTATCTTCATTATCATTTGCACCGCTATTCCCATTATCATTATCATTTGCACCGCTATTCCCATTATCATTATCATTTGCACCGCTATTCCCATTATCATTTGCACCACTATTTCCATTATCATCAATTCGAGTAAAATTTAACACACGTCCTTTATTTGTCATATCCCATCCTTTGATAGTAATTTTTTGTTTATGATGAATATCATAATGACATGTTTTACATAAAGCAACTAAATTCCATCTTGAATTCTTAGAAACATAATCATCTATCAGTCCATCTTTATTTGCCGTACATTGGAATTTAATGTGATGAATTTCCTCAGAAGCAGAATTTTCACATATATCACAAGTTCCTCCCAATAATTGGTTTGCATTAAAATGAGATTGAGATAAAGGGTTTTGCGCCAACTCCTTTTTCCTCTCTCTCCCACCGATTTCTATTGCCAACGTAATTAATTCATTTGGTAAATTCCCGCAATTTTTACAAACTTCTATTCCATAATTCTGTCCCCCTGGACCCTCCATCAATATTCTATCATATACCATTACATCTGTTTCTGGATTATATTTTACTGTTAGATGATATGATGTTATCTTTGGATTTTCAATTATTTCTTTTTGATTCATTATATCATGAAAATGTGTCGCAAAAATAAAATGAGCATCTTTCTTTACAATATAATCTATTGACGATGTAAATATAGCTACCGCCGAATTTTTTTCCGTACCAGAACACAACTCATCCCCTAAAACAATACTCCTTGAACATATTTGATTTGTGATTGAACCTAATTCTGTCATTTCTTTTTGAAAAGTGCTCATACCTTTGAATAAATTATCATCATTAATAATTCTCGTAAATAATTTTTTATAAGGTGATAAAATTAAAGAATCACAAGGAACATAAAAACCTGATTGAGCCATAATTATATTCAACCCAACTGCCTTTTGCAATGAACTTTTCCCAGACGCATTTGTCCCAAATAAAGGAAACCCCTGACAATTTTCATCCAAACAAATATTTGTCTTAATATATTCCGTATCAATAATACGTTCTATTATAGGATGTCGCATACCCTTTATATCAAACCTTGAATATCCGTGGGCATCTGTATCACTATCAAATAGCGGACGACAATATCCATATTTATTTGCACATTCAGCAATACTTATATTAATATCCAAATTCATTATAAATAATTCAATCTTATTCAACACAGGTAAAACTAATTTATATTCAACCAATTTCGATTTCAACATATTCATATTAATTTGATGTATTTCCATTAATAATTCATTTCGTCTATCCAATAATTCCTCCAAAACAGGATGCACAATACGTTTCTCTTTTGTTTTTCCTCCATTGTTTTCCATACGAAAGTCCTTTATATCAAACTCAAAAATCCTCATTATTTGGTTATTATTCCGCGTTTTCTTTTGTGGAACCTGCGTTTTAATTGGTGAAGAAGAATTTTTTCCATAATAATCTTGAACTTTAATCATAAATTTTTTCGCTCTTGCCTCTGTCGTTATAAAATAATTTTCATTTTCCAATGTTTTAAATATAGAATCCATTTGTGTTCCATTTTTTAAACACCCCCCATTTTTATTATTTTGAAACCATATTTTCGTCCAATCCTTATTAATAGTTATGATTGATTTATTGCAATTTACCAACTCTATAACCATATTATCCAATTTCACATGAATTCCTTTTTTTATAAACGTTTCATCAATTAAAGTATTATTCATCAATGTCGGTATTTTATTAATATCAAAATGATGATGAATATCAACTAAACATGTTTTAAATTCTGTAATAATGTCTGATTCTGGTAAATCTTTCCAATCAATATGCGATAATTGAGTTATCATTTCAAGGAATTTATCATATGTCACAACAGCAGAAACAAAATCATTATTTCTTAGTTTATCAATCATCCAACGTCGGTGAATTTGCGATAAATCGGTTTTCATCATTTGTAAATATACTTTTATTTCTTTAATAATATCATCCCCCCGCAAATAATCAATTGTATCATAGTGTTCCTCTAAACATTTTATATCTGTTATTGGATTTAATAATCTTCCACGTAAACCCCGTTTTCCCATCGGTGTATTAGCCTTATTTAAAATAGATAATAACGAATTAATTTGTTTCCCCTCTCCAAAAAAAGTATAATCAGCACCATCTTCCTTAGGAATAATATTTAATTGTTGTATTGAATTATTCGTTAAACATAATTTATCTTCCTCTTCTATTTTGCTGGGGTAATCTATTTTATCCAAAAGAATTGAATTATGAAAAGATATAAAATCAAGAAGATAACATAAAGATATGGATGCCTCCTCCATATATTGTAAACCCAATTGTTCCTCTATCCAATCAATATCTCTATCAAATATCTTTTTTAGAAAATAAGTTCTATATTGTTTTTTCCTGAAATCATTATCATGTAATTTATGTTCCCAATGAATAATAAGTCTATTCGTCTCCTTAATTCCCAGGTATGATAGAATATATTCCTTGTCCAGTTCCAGTTCCATGGAATTTGGACTTTGAATACATATCTCACTTGGTGTATATTGTTGAATAAGACGTATACATTCATCTAAAGGACCCATTGAATATGTGCTATGTGGATTGCTTTGATATTGTGCAAAATATGATTTTCCAGTTCTTGTATCAATCATAGAAACACCTACTTGAATGGTTTGATTTTTTGTAATGATTGATTTATATCCAGCGAAATATAAATTCATTGTCCAATTTTGATTAGGATTGTTATTATATATTATATCTGTACCAGGTGAATAGATATTTGAAACACCACGTGTCACCATTCCATTTGCATCCATTTTTGTTTGTGTTATTTCAACTAAAGAAAAATTCATAGATACTATCTTTGAAAAATATTTATCCGCAGCATGTATCGGAAATCCAGCCATCAAAAAATCCTGTTTTGCCTTTTTCGCTACTTTAAAATTTAATTTATCACATAAATATTCAGCAATTTCCTTATTTTTAGTATTATTTACAGAATCATAATAATATAATTCCATAAAATCCCCAACTTGAATAAAAACAACTGTTCGTTTCCCCAATTTTTCTGTATATTTATCAACATAATCCATATATTGTTTAATAATAGGTACGACAGGAAAAGTCATCTTTTGTTTGAAAGTTATACATATATTTATATACCATTGGTTTTAAGTATAAAAAAATATACTTTTAAAAAGTAAAGTAAAATAACATGAATTGAGATTGTTACAACACCTTGATTTGTTTATAAAATTTGATTCACATTTTTTTTAAATAAAAACAATCAGTATTTAGTAATATACAATTACAATGGCAGAATTATTTCTCTTACACGAAGACGGAACTTCTGAAACCAAAATTGTCAAAGATAAAGCCGATACCCTCAATGTAATTCAAACATTTCTCGGAGGATATTTCGAAATATTATTCCATGATGGAGGTTGTGATAGCAAATGAAAATAGCAATAAATTAGGTTCTAATAAAGTTTTTGACAAAATACATGGAAGTCTTTTGCAATGTCTGTTCCAATGGGATTTATTTTTATTTATATAATTTAATAAAAATTATACACTACGCTCTTCTTCTCCTATTGGAGTGTGCAATTTGGTTCGCAATAATTTCTATTTTGTTAGTTTTGTGTGTGTGTTTTTTGCTTTTCTAACTTTTTTAGATTTTCTGGTTTTTTTAGTTTTCTTACTAGTTTTGCATTTTCTTGTTTTTTTATTTTTTTTCATTTTTTTCATTTTTTTAGATTTATTTTTCTTTTTCATTCCTCCCATTTTTGAACCCCCTGAGTAACCACCGTCCGAGGCTGTATCCATTGAATTACCGTCCGGGGCTGTATCCATTGAATTACCGTCCGGGACTGTATCCATTGATGAATTACCGTCCGAGGCTATATCCATTGATGAATTACCGTCCGAGGCTATATCCATTGATGAATTACTTGAATTACCGTCCGAGGCTGTATCCATTGAATTACCGTCCGGGGCTGTATCCATTGAATTAATGTCCGGGGCTGTATCCATTGAATTAATGTCCGGGGCTGTATCCATTGAATTACCGTCCGAGTAGTTAATATTACTTAAATCATAATTTTTATTTTTACTTAATAAATAATCCAATACTTCTCTATTGGGCAAACTGTCAGTCCATTTCTCGTTAAATAATTCTAAATCACGAACACCATTTATATACAAATAATCAAAAAAATTTTTCCACTCATCTTTTGAAATAATTACGTTATTTACTGTTTTTTGTATTACGTTTTGAATATCTTTATAATTTTGCTTTTTATATAAATCAAATAATTTCCATTTTAATTGACTTAAACTTATATATCCCAGACTATCCGGAAACCTCTCCTTCATTTGCTTCTTTACATATTTTATTGTACTTTCATCTCCTATCCAACTTTCTATATTATTTTCTTTTAATGTATCTTCTGCTTCTTTAATAAAAGGGGTTTCTATAAATTCTTGAATAGATTCATCATATTTTTCCCAGTTTCCACTAATAAAACTTGCACCAATATACCCTTGCTCTCTGTAAAGTTTTGATAATTGACGTTTTCCTTCTTCTGATTTTAATTTTTCGGTGGTGTCATAAATTTTAATTACTTGTGGATCTATTATATATAATTGTTCCCCTTGTTTATAAATTATTTGAGTATGACCATAATAACAAACATTCTCAAGTTCAGAAGTACACTTACGATTAAATTTTACAATATAAAAATGATTTGGGATAGCGGTTTGTTGAAATATGTTTAATAATGAAATAAATCTGTTATAAAACATTTCACTATCTGAAATAATTACATCATTAGAATATAAAAAACTCTCCATTTTAGCATCTTCCAAAAAATTGTATTTTCTCTCTTTTAATTTAAAAAAAGTATTATTATCCCAATCAATTAATCTATTTTTATATACATTTTGAATTATTGCTAATATTTCAGAAAAATTTAATGCTCCTGGATGGTCTAACAATCCACCATATGTTTCTGCTGCTCCAGGAAAAATAACTTCATGTTTTGTTATATTATTATTTAATAAAGAAACAAATACATCACCTTCAGCATAGGTTCTTATAATACCCAAATAAGTCAATACATTAATACTACAACCACGTTCTTTATTTATTTTTAAAAAATCAGTATAATCTATTGTCTCCCAAAATTTGTTCATTTCATCTACTGTAACATTACTGTTTTTAGGTATTGAAAAACTTAAGACATCATTATGTTCTAAATCCGGTATATCTATATCTAGATTTACATAATTTTCTAAAAAAATACCTTTTATTGCTTTGCCATGACTAGTTCTTTGAAAAGAACGGACAAAGTCCCCATTTTTATATTTAAATACAAAGAAATATAATTCTATAATAGATTGCGTCTTTATATATTTTGATATATTTTCAAAACCAAATACTGATCCTCCATTTTGAGGATCTAAAATAGCCAGTGTATTGTCAAGATTTGCAAATAATACACAATGTCCAGTAGTATCCTGTCTCGTGTATGCAGTAAATATTCCATAATTATTTGGTAAAGATTTAAAAATTTTGCGTAACTCTTTATTTGTTGTTACATGTATTATGTCAATATTTATATTATCCAAATTATTACCTTTATATTCTTCAAAATAGGTTCTTAAATCACTTATTACATCGTTATTCGTCATACCTTTTTGTCTATATGAAAATTGTTGTAGTATTTTAAAAAGGTCTTCTTCTATTCCTAATAAACTAAAAACACATGGACAACAATCAACGTCAAACCCATCAGTTGGACTAGTAAAGTTTTGTATTATATCTTCGTGTAAATAGTGTAATAATCCACCTTTTTGATTCATTGTTATATATATTGTACATACATTTTATAAAATTAATTAATAAATAATGTTCCTCTATCTTTTGACATATCAATTAAATGTTTCATAGAAATTTCCCAGGCAGTTTTATATTTTTTCTTTATAAAATCAGATATATCTAATTGTTGATGGTGTAGCTCTTGATGAACCAGGTATCTTAGAAAATACAATGTTCGGTTCGTTTGCTGTTTTTCATGAAATATTATAAGTTGTTTTGCTTTTCTTTTCTTTTTCTAAAAGAAATTTATGGAAATATTTTACATTTTTTATGTGCCATAATGTTATTTCCATATGTTCTTATGAATTTCCATTCTTCCCCTATCACTAACGACGTAACAACCTTATTCGAAATATAATTTTTATATTTCTCATATTCAATTGAATATTTATAATTATTTGATAAATTTGATATATCCTCATAATGCAAATAAATATCTTTATTATATTTTCTATTGTTCTTTAAAAAAGAGATTTTATGTGTTTTTCCAACATATGAAAATCTTATATATTCTTTTCTTTTGCTTATTTTTATTGTCCCAGAAGGTTTTACATACTCTTCAATTGTATAATATGGACTTATCAAATCATCATTAATTTGTTTATATATAATTTCATCTTCCCTATATTTAATAATTTGATTCACTTTTTTATTTATAGAATAATAATAACAAAATCCATGTCGTTTATCGTGCATCCATCGCTCTGTCCAACACATTTCATCATTATTAAAAAACCTTTTTTGATTTCCATTTCGTTCTCCATATACATATCGTGAAAGCTCTTTAATCTTTCCATTTTCATGGAATCTAATACAATTTCCATGTAATTGCCCTTTGCTAAACGTTTCTTTTTCTTTTATTTTTCCATTAGGATAATAATATATCCACTCCCCTTCCTCACGTCCTCTATAATAATATCCCATCACAATTACATTATTATTTTCCCATTTCGTATATATTCCACATAATTTTCCATCTTTATATGTTCGTTGACACACAACTTGTCCATTTGATGACGTTTCTATTTCCGTACCCTCTTTTTTATCGTTTTTATACATTGTCTCAAGATAAATAACATTATTTGAATGGAAATACGAATGTTTTCCATTTCTTATTCCATGTTTATAATTTCTAATGGAATAAGTGACTCCATTTGGGTAATATTCAATATTAATCCCATCCATTTTATCCAAATAATAATTCCCAGAATAACTCGTCTCTCCATTTTCATAATATCTTATAACTGGTCCGTGAAATGAAAACTCACGGATAAAATAAATACTTTTTATGTCTCCTGATTCATAATATACATATTTTTTTCCATAGGGAAAACCATTATTTATCTTAATATAAGAACGCAAACATCCCGAATCATAATAACAATACACACAAGGAAGACATTCATAAATCTCCGCACAACATTTTCTAAAATTATGATAAGATTCCGTATCCTTTAAATGACAGGCAATTTTTTTTATAATTAACAATGGGAAATCCAATAATGAAAATTCCATGTCCGTGTCTGTTAATGATAATTCCATGTCTAATAAATAACAAGATTAATTATATTTCCCTTTGTTTCTTATAAAAAATGATTTTTTATTTTTTATACACCCCTTTTTCAATTCATCATTATATCATGACAGAATACATGCTTATATCAAAACCATTTATTTTAAAGGAACATTGATTCTAAATACAAACAATGAATAACATTTCATTAATTCCTCTAATTTACCTATTTTTCTATTTGGTTCAGCATATTCTTTCCACATAAACCCATTTTCCTCCATTTTCTCTAAAAATAATCTTCTGTTTAGTATTTTATCCTTTTTTACATTTGTATGAACCCAAGAAAAATACATTCCAATATTATAACGAAATAACTCATCATCCATATTAAAACCATCCACTTCAATATTTCTAATAATACAAAAATTCGCTCCATCTTCAAGATATTTCACATCTCCCTTTTGTTTAAATTTACAATTTCCAAATTTCACTGAATCTAATATTCTTATATATATCTGACATCCAGCATTCATTCTTTTTTTCAATAAACATATAAACAAATTCAAATCGGTTTCATCATTAACACAATGCGACAAAGCATCAACTATAAATATTTTATCAAATTTCATTCTTTTCACAGATAATAAAAATCCCATTGCATCCTCATGATATAATCCTACTTGTCTTTTTTTTGCATATTCAATTATATTCCAATCCTTATCAACACCATGATAACGTGCCCCTTTAAAACAAGTGTCTATAAAATTTCTCCCACAACCCAATTCTAATACCTCTTCCCCATTTAATATATTTGTTCCTGTATTAAATAATATATCCGTTATTTTTGTTCTATAATTATTCTGCGGAATGATATCATAATATATTGTTTTCAACTCATCATAAATATCCATTAACGAAAATGGATTATGATGGAAATCTTCGACAATCTCTACAACACAAGTGGGATTGGCCTGGACTTTATCATGCCGTCTTTCAACCGCTTCCCAATCATTATTTTCATTTTTATAACATCTCCATACACCTATTTTTGTTAAAATATTTGGTTTTATTACCGAACATGGTTTTATTACCGAACATGGTTTTATTACCGAACATGGTTTTATTACCGAATATTGTTTATTATCCCTATCAATCCATACATTATTACTGGAATAATATAAATCAATTGTCATATGTTCTTTTGGTTTTATTTTTAATTTTTTCATATTATTTGGTATTACGATTATACCATCTGTTGGAATACAAATTGGAAAAGTAATGCCCATATTTACCCACGTTAATATACTATCTATCCCTGGAGTTGTTTGCACATATAATTTTGGAAACCAACAATGTCTCCCATATTGTTTAGCATAATTTATAATATTTTCCATATCGCTGACACATGAATTTGGAAATTCATAATCTCGTATCATATCCTTAAAAATATCATTTGTCTTTTCTGGACCAATCAAAGTATTTGTTTTATTATCCCATATTTCAAATAAAATATAAGCAATTGTATCATATATATTTACTTTCTCTGCAAAATAGGTGTAATTATCCTCGGGGTCGCTACGTTCACTCTGTTTACATGAGTCACTACGTTTACAAGAGTCACTACGTTTACAAGAGTCACTACGTTTACAAGAGTCACTACGTTTACAAGAGTCACTACGTTTATATGGATACATTTCATTTATATCATGAATCGTTAAAACACAACGAGTACCATCCACTTTTTCCGTCGCCCAACACGTTGTATTTAAAGCATTAATAACATCTTGACTTGTGGCATGAACAGGATAGATATAGATATTATCATTATCATCATTATTATTATTATCCATCAACATGTTATTTATAAATGATTTATATTTAATTTCATTATGTATTTTTATACTTGCATCATATTTATTGATAATATACTTCCTGTTAATCATTTTAACAAACAAATCACCTACTTTATTCCATTTCACAATAGAATTTAATCTACACGTTCTATTATTTTGATTTTTTAAACCATAATAATTTGCCCCCCTCCTTATACAAAAATCTGTCAATATTTCTTTATGTTCTTTAGATAATGTTTTCGTCCCATACAAAAATAATAAATTTACAATTTTATGATGTTTTTCCTTATCTTTGTTATATATTCGTTCCAAAATATAATTATAAAAATACATAATTTTAGAAAATTCAACATAACAACTAAATATTAATTTATGTAAAAAATCTAAAATAATATCATTATTACGTTCTATTAATATATTAAATAATCGATGTGTCATAGTATCCGTTTCCAGACGCATTATTATTTCACTCATAGATGTTTTATTTAAATCATAATAAAATAAATGAAGGACAACAGCATATTCGTCCTCCTTAATATTATCCTTGTTTAATATTATTTTTATAATATCATTTATTTTATTATTAATTTTCATATGTGTATCAAACTGATTTTTTTCATAACAATACGCTATTATATCATAGATTATATCTGCTGAAGAATATTCGAATTTATATTTATTTTTTATATGTATTTCCCCTTTTTCGACATTTATATAATAAGTTAATGTCCATGACATAAAATTAGTGTATATCATATTTAATTTCTTCAAACTATTATATCCAGGACAATAATACATTAATGTATTAATTATAACAGGTATCCAAATAACAGAATAATAATGTTCTAACAATAACTTCATTTTTCTTTTTATATTTTTTAATAAATTTTTATGTTTCCAATCTAAATGATTGTAAGCAAAGGCCAATATGCCATGAATAGATTTTTTTATTATTTCTACATCTAATTTTCTTTTATTATGTTTGATTATATATTCCGTCACTCTTGCATCATAATTTAAAAAAGAACATACAATTAAATCATCATAACTGAAATGCACGAATAAATTATTATTAAACATCGCGTTATTCAGTTTTCCACATATTAATTCAAAGGGAAACTCATCCCATACATTTTTAATAAGATGATACGAACCATATTTAATAACATCAAACATAAATAGTTTATTATTATTAAAATAAGTGGTGTTTTGTAATAACTTATATATCTCTTTAACTAAAGACACGTTTGCCGGAAGAATAATCATCCATGCCAAATTATCATCATAGAAATTAACGATTATCCCATAAGAATTATCGAATATTTTTCTATTATTTAAATTCAAATATTTAAGAATTATTTCACTTTTCTCTGTATATTCCAGACACTTTAATTTATTAAAATCATCATCATATTCAAAATCATTACCAAATAAATTAAAAAAGTTGTTCCAATTATCTTGTTTTTCCCATATTTTTAATTCATTCAATTCCTCCATCAATAACCCAAATTTACTTATTTTTCGATTATATCTAAATAAATAATAAGTTATAAATATTTTATATTGATTTGTTTTTTCACTCATATTCCCAAGGAAATATTCCTCATTCATTTTGAATGTTATATCCAATAAATTAATATTATTTTCCAAATAATCATTATCATCAATCGCTCTTTCTACTAAATATCGATATGACATATTTGCTATAAAGGAATTTTTACATAAATATTTAATTCTATGTTTTGTTATATTTATATTGGTCTCATCACCCATCTGTGTCCAAAACATATCACTCATCTCTATATTTCCTACCAAATATGGAAATATAGATAATATTGTATTTAAATTTTCCGTTATTAAATCCAAAATATTCACATGTTTTTCATCATTTTTCAATCCCATTTTATTTATCAATTTAACAATAGGATAATATGATTTGGAATCCGTTAAATAAAATAATACTTCCGGATATATTCTTATAATACCCATAAACAAATGTTCTTCCTTTTTTTCTTTTTTTTCTTTTTTTTCTTTTTTTTCTTTTGTGTATAAATAATATTCCACAAGTGCTGTCAAATAAAGGGTTGTTTTATGTAGGTTTATCAACGTACCCCATTCCACATAATGCTTTTTCTTTTTTAAAACACACTTTCGGCATTTCATATATGGTTCCAATTGTATTTCCCAATCCTTTTTATCATTTGTCGAATATTGTATATCCTTAACTAATATGTTATAAAGCATATCAACATCGTCAACAAAATCATCGATAACTTTCATTAGAACTTATTTTACTATCTATTATAATTATTAATACATCCCTTAAAGTAAAAAAAATACAAAATAAAATTAACTATTTATAGAGTTAAATGTTCGTCGTTGTTCTTCCTTTTCACTGTCAAGTGTAAATGTCATTAAAAGCAATGCCAGGATACCTATAATAAAATATCCAGCTTTAGATGAAGATTCTGGAAGCGGTCTGTCTCCATATCCTTTAATGCTTCCTTGTCCCCTATCATATTGTTGTCCTGGTCCCCTATCATATTGTTGTCCTTGTCCCCTATCATATTGTTGTCCT
>Ga0315338_1004029_pt1 | contig 12094 bp, 6 predicted proteins | sample ASW8metaG_FD_204518 | JGI IMG/M metagenome (GOLD analysis project Ga0315338, IMG submission 204518) | Ammonia-oxidizing marine archaeal communities from Monterey Bay, California, United States - ASW #8 | ecosystem: Environmental > Aquatic > Marine > Coastal | place: USA: California | collected...
CGCTCAACACCGCGGGGCTGTTGGAACAATCGATCCCACCACCGAAGCCTTGCGAAATCGCGTTACCCGAGATTGTGCAACCGTTGAGTACGGGGTGGCTGTCCGTTGAGCAGCGAAGCCCACCGCCATCGTAGGCGGCCGAGTTGCCTGTGATCACGCAGTTGGTCATCGTTGGACTGCTGCTGTGCCAGCATCGGATACCGCCACCAATGCCTGGAGAAACCGTGTTGTTGTTGATCGTGCAGCCACCAAGATCCGGGCTGCTTTCGTAGCACTCAATGCCGCCGCCAGAGTTGGCTTGGTTGCCGGAGATCGTGCAACCTGTGAGTGTGGGATTGCTGTCACTTGCGCAGTAGAGTCCGCCACCATTACCATTGGCGATGTTGTCCTGGATCACACAGTTGATCAACGTGGGGCTGCTTGCATAGCAATTGAATCCGCCGCCCCAACTTCCCTCGTTCCCTTCAATCACGCAGCTGGTCAACTCGGGGCTGCTGCTGAACTGGAGAAGGAGCCCCCCGCCGCTATTCGCAGCGGTATTGTTCGAGATCGTGCAGCCGCTGAGTATGGGGCTGCTGCCGTAGCACCAGATCCCGGCACCCTTGTTGTCGGCCGTGTTGTTCTGGATCACGCAGTTGATCAACGTGGGGCTGCTGTCATAGCAGTACACACCGGCGCCTTCATAACCCGAGTTGCCTGAGATCGTGCAGTCCGTCAGCGTAGGGGCGCTGCCAACCCAGCAGACCACTCCGCCGCCATCGTTGTCGTTGGTGTTGTCCGAGATCGTGCAGCCGTTCAGCGCCGGGCTGCTGTCGTAGCAGTAGATCCCGCCGCCGCCAGCGTAATTGCTAGCTTCCGTGTTCCCGGTGATCGTGCAACTGTTCAGCGTGGGGTTGCTGCTCAAGCAGGAGATGCCACCGCCATCACTTGCGTATCCACCGGTGATCGTGAAGCCCTCAATCACCGTCGCCGAGGTTTCGCCCGCCATGCACTGCACCACCCGACGCTGGCCTTCGCCATCCAGAATCGTCTCCGCTACCGAGCCGCTGGCGAGAATTGTGATGGGCTTGCCGCTTGGATTGATCACCCAATCACCGCTGCCGGTCCAAGTGCCGGGACTCACCAGCACGGTGTCGCCGTAGCCGGCGGCCTCGATCGCCGCCTGCACCGTGGCATACTCGGAAGGCACTTCATGAATGCCGTCACCAATGCTGCCTTGGCACTTATCAGGGACGCCATCACCATCCTCGTCATTGCAGGAGAAGGCGATGCAGGTACCGCCACCGTCGGTCCATGATCCATTGATCTGATCTGGGGTGTTGCCACAGACTTGGGTGTTCGTCAGCGTTGGGTTGCCGCCGGAGCAACAGATCCCCCCACCGACGCTGGTTGCTGCGTTGTTCTCAATCACGCAGTTCAGGATCGTGGGGCTGCTGCTGTTGAGGAAAAACGCCCCGCCGTAGCCTCCGTACCCATTGCTTTCGTCGGCGAAGCCACCCCTGATTGTAAAACCATCGATGATCGATGCAGAGGTATCGTTTCCCACGAACCAAAAGACACGATGGGCACCCTCCCCGTCGATGATCGTCTCCTCGGGCTCACCACTGGCTCGGAAGGTGATCGACTTGCTGTGCACATGCACCACCTCATTCCCGGTGCTGCCTGTGCCTGTGTACGTCCCGGGTGCTACCAAAATCTCGTCACCATCACTAGCTGCATACACGGCTGCTTGAATGTTGCTGAAGTCGGCCGGCTCATCATCATCGACGGTCCACGTTGCAGCGCCAGCGATGCCAGCCATTCCCAACGCGATGCAAGACCCAATCAAGCGATGCATGGTCTGCGGTCTCCTGCAGGCGACCTGCGCAGGCCGCACGAAGACCATTAGAGAGGGGGCCTTGGGGCAAGTCAACAACGAAGTCCCAAGGGCCAAGGTGTACCGATTGAGCAGAGAACGCGTGGGTGTCCAGAATTCCCCCCACAAAACTGCCGAAGGTGCAACACTCGATGCGTTTGACTTTTCGGATTGAGCCTTAGGTTGCCACTCATCGTGGCCCGGAACATCGGGAGAACAGTGGAGTCAGCCGGGAGCCCAACGGGTGAGTGAGGCCCAGTACGCGGTTCTTGCATACCTGCTCTACTCATCCTCCCTTGAACGCACTGACAGGCGACATCCTGCTGCTCGACGGTGCTACAGGCTCGGAACTTGAGCGACGCGGCGTCGACATCGGCCTGCCGCTGTGGTCGGCGAAGGCCATCATCGACGCGCCCGACGTGCTCAAAGACGTGCACACCGCCTACCTCGACGCCGGCGCCGGCGCCATCACCACGAATACCTTTCGAACGCACGAACGCTCGCTGGCCAAAGCGAACATGGGGCACCGGGCAGCCGACTTGACCTGCCAAGCCGTCGATATTGCTCAACGCGCTCGCGACGAGATCAACGCCGAAGCACTGGTCTTCGGCAGCGTCGCACCGCTGGAAGATTGCTACAGCCCGAGCCTTGCTCCAGACGAAGCAACATGCCACCGTGAACACATCCAGCTCATCTCGAACCTCGTCGATGCCGGCGTTGATTGTGTGCTGATCGAAACCATGTGCACCGCGCACGAAGCACGCGCCGCCGCGGCGGCCGCGCAACATCTCGCCCCCGGGAAGTGGGGGATCTGCTTCTGCTTGTCACCCAGCGGGACACTGCTCGACAGAACGCCGCTGTCTTCGATCGCGGACGCACTCATCGACGCACAATTCGTGGGAGTCAACTGCGTCGGCGCCTCGGTGCTGGCTGATCATGTTCGATTACTCCGACGTGTGCTGTCGCCGAACATGCCCATTGCCGCCTATGGAAACGTCGGCATCGCCGACGAGCACGGCGCGTGGGTGTGTACCGATGACGTCGAGCCCGAACGTTTCGCAGCCCGAGCCCAGGAGTGGATTGACGCCGGCGCGACCCTCGTCGGGGGCTGCTGCGGCACGACACCCGAAACTATTGCGGCCATCAGCCGACTGCATCGGGCGTGAGCCAACACGGCGCGGGCCGCGCTCGGTGCTCGACAATTGGATTGAACATCCTGCGGGTTCCCAGTTCGGCAGAGATGCAACCACTCGGCGGAACGCACTATCGATCATCACCAGTACCCACGCCTCCACACACCAAGATATGCAGGGTGATGGTGCGCATATACTCGCGCGGTCATGAAGGATGATTTGCCTGAACCTGTCGAGCAGAGCGAGGATCAAATCTGGCCTCCAGTGCTGGTGGTCCTTGTTGCGGGCCCGGCAGCGGTGTTCGCAGTCGGAACGTGGTGGATTTGGCAACCATATGGCGAGCCCATCGAGGGGGGGGGAGTGTTTCTTCCATTTCTCCACTTGGACAAACTCGGCCCGACGTTTGCAAACTACTTCACGGGAGTGTTGCTTGGCGTGGCATGGGCACTTCCTGCGGCAGCGATCGCGTGGTTCATCCAGACTGTCATTCGACGTATCGGTCGCTGAGATTCACATCACGAGTGGTCGGTCTTGGTTTGTTCGCAGATGACCCGCACCAACACTCCATCACCTGGAACCAAGCCGTGCCGTTGGATGCGAGATGTGTGTGACAGGGAGGGGCCACTTGGCCCCGACCAGCCTCATTTCAACGACAATGATTGCGTGCGGATCCCTCGCTGTCGGCACCGCCCCAGTCACCGGAATCGATCACACAGACGCGTGCAAACAGCGTAGATTGTGGTTGACCTCCGTTGGTTTTCAGTCCGCTGCCGGGAGTTGCTGCGAACCCGATCACAAAGGAGCAAACGATGGTCACGATCACGCAACATGCCTGGATGGCGTTGGCCAGCACCTGCCTGCTCTTGCCGTGTGCGGTCGGTGACTACATCATCGTCAATCAGGATGGAACCGGGGACTACATCACGATCGCCGATGCGGTCGCAGCCGCAGTCAGCGGTGCCGATGAGGTGTTGGTGTATGGCGGGGTCTACGAGGAGACGATCGACCTCAACGGCAAGGAAATCGTGATCCGCGGCATCGACATCGACCAGGACGTCGTCATTGACGGCCTCGGCCTCAATCGATGTGTCCTGTGCGACAGCGGAGAGACATCGGCCAGTCAATTCGTATCTCTGGTGTTTCAAAACGGCTATGACGCCATGGGTGGTGGTGGCACCTACATCGAGAGTGCATCACCGGTTTTCGAACAGTGTTCGTGGCTGGATTGCGACGCCCATTGGGGTGGCGCACTGCGGATCTACGGCGTCTCAGCAGCGCCGTACTTCGACCATTGCATCATTTCGAATTCAACGGCAACGCAGCATGGCGGTGGTGTGTCCATCGCCAATGCGGCTGGAATTGTCTTTGAAGACTGCGAGATCACGGGCAACTCGGCCTCAAGCAGCGGTGGCGGCGGCATGGCAATCCTCAACGGCACGATCGTGTCAATGATCGATTGCGAGGTGTCATGGAACACCAACGGAGGCATCGACTGCATCCTCCTGGGCGAACTCTCGCTAGACGACTGCGACATCGTCTCCAACACGGGCCAGGGCCAAGGTGCCGGCATCCGTTTGTACGACACATCCGGAACATTCACCGACACCGTGGTGCGTTCCAACACCGGCGGAAGCATGGGCGCAGGCATCGCCTTGCAGGCCATGGCCACCGATGTGTCACTTGACATCGTTGGCGGTTGGATCGCCGACAATGCGACAAGTGGCTACGGCACCTTTGGTGCAGGCCTCTATGCGTACGAACAGTCCGGCAACAACGCAACCGTGACGGTCGAATCATGTGAGATCTCGGGCAACTACTTTGCCGGAGGCGGAACGGGTGCGGCCATGTATTTTGACCCGGGTGTCGACGCCACGGTGAGCACGAGTTACTTCTGCGACCATGACTGGGGTAATGAAGTTTCGGGGTCATTCACCGATTCCGGCGACAATACTCTTGCCAATGGTTGGTGTGTCCCGGGTGATGTCGATGAGGATTTGGCGGTGGGGACATCCGACCTCCTGGCGCTGCTGAACCTGTGGAACGACAGTTCCGTCGATGAGGATGACCGAGCCGACGTCAATCGGGACGGCGACTTGGACATGCTTGACCTGCTTGAACTGTTCCACTGGTGGGGCAACTGGGGCTGAGACGCAAGAGTCGAGAGTCGAAAGTCGATCCGCCTTTGACGGTCGAACGTTGTCCGTTTGGGCTGATCGTGGCCGGATTTGGGCAATTTTCGACCCTCGTCGCGCATGAACCACGCGGCCCCGGCCTCTCTCCTTGTGCACACCCCTCACTCGGAGCACTGCCCAATGATCCATTCCACATCACTGCTGTCCCTCGGTTCGCTTCTTGCTGTTTCGTCCATGGCATCTGCCGCGGACATCGACTGGCTTGGATACCACGATGTCCACCGCGGTGTCGCGTGGGAGGGCGGCGTCGTGCCGGGTCCGAACGATCTAGCGTACGTGCCTACCCAGACGCAATACGGCGGCTTCATCTTCAGGCTCGACTCTGCCCAGCCACTGGATGTCCTTGGCCTGCAGATCGATCGCCGCGCCTCGTGGATGGCGGCTTCGGATGGTGTACTCGACTCCCCCAGCCTCTTGGCTCGCAGCATGACGCTGAACGGTGTGACCCACGCGCAGCTCTTTGACGTGTACGCCTCGGTCGGTTCGTATCGCCAACACGGTTATATGGGAAGGCTTGAGATTTCCGATGCGAAGTTCGACGTGGAGACAACGCTGACCATCGAGTCAGGCCTCCTGTGGCTCCGCGGCGGGTCTCGGGTGCGTTCGTCCATGGTGGAAGTTGGTCACGGATCCTGGCTTGAGTTGGACGAAGACTCACGACTCGAGGTTGGGCAATTTGAATATTCCGCAGCCACCCCACTACGCATGGCGGGGCGGCTGGAGATCAACGGCCAGTCCAGCAACATTGTGAACGGCCGAATCGAGGTGTCGCACAGCTCACGGGCGATAAGGTCCGGGTTGTTTGTCTCGGGCGGCTTTCTGAAGTGCGGTCAACAAGTCAACATTGGCAGTGGTGATGTCCCCGAGGGCGGGTGGGCCGCAACCTTGCACGTGCACAACGGCGGCTTCATCGAGCTGCTCAATGCGCTGAACATCGACCATGGCTCGGTGGCCTGCAACGCGAACTCAACGCTGATGGTGCGAGGTCCAGTCACTTCGAATACGGGGCGACTGTCCATTTGGGGCGATTTCGTGGCGCTCGACGACATGGTGTTGGATGGTGGAACCACCAGTGTGTATGGGTCGATTGGCTCCGATGGCTTGATACATCTCAAGTCAGGAGCCTTGTCATGTGTCGGTGGAGGCCGCATCGACACGCCGCACCTGATTTGCGAAGGCACGCTGATGTTCCGGCAGTGCAACATGGTGTCCAGCACCGTGCCCGAACTGGCGATCATCCACGCCGGCACGTTCGAGCGAGGCGGCACCATTGTGGTTCGGGATCCAAGCAATGCGTACCCCGGCATGGTTCGTGAGTTGGTGCACGCGAACGAGATCACCGGAACATGGAACTCCGTCTTGCTTGAGTCGTTCGACGAAGACCTGCATGTCAGCATGGAACTTGTTGAAACGGATCAGTCGATCACCATTCGGTTCGACAGTGAGAAGCCCGGCGACGTGGACGGCAACGGCGACGTGTCCTTCGATGATCTGCACACTGTGTTGTCTAACTGGGGCGAGATGTCAGTGCCAACTCGTTGCTGGCGACACCCGGCGGACATCGATGCCAGCGGTCGAGTCAACATTTCCGACCTGCTGATCCTGCTTTCGAACTACGGCAGTTGATTTGTTGAGTGTGTGCTTCGAGGGCAGACGCCCATCCCTCGACTTTCGACGCTCGACCTTACGAATACTTGATGTCGAGCCGTACATCGAGCAGGCCCGTGCTAATTGAGAGGCTTGCGGCCATCTGAATCAAACATCGGTGCATCCTCTGCCCCCCCTGAATCGGTTTCGGGACCGAGGAACGAAAGTCGAGCGTCGATCCGCCTTTGGTGGACGAGTGCTGGCTGAAGATGCAGTATCGTCGGAAGCATGAGAGTCGTCGATGTCACCAACCGCTTGGGCATGCCAATACTCACTCTGGCAGTTCCCATGGCGAGCAGCCTCGGTGCCACGCCCATCCACTTCAACCAGGACATTCGACCCATCCTGTCGGCGAATTGCTTCAATTGTCACGGCCCGCACGACGACGCCCGGAAGGTCGGCCTTCGCCTCGACACGTCAACAGGGCTCTTCGGCAAGACCCGAAACGGCCAACCTGTCGTCGAACCGGGCAATGCCGCGGCCAGCACATTGGTGCAACGCATCAATGCCGCCGACCCGGATGACCGCATGCCGCCGGCGGACGCCCTGCATCAACTCACGAACGACGATCGTGCGTTGCTCCGTCGTTGGGTTGACGAAGGCGCGCCGTGGTCGAAGCACTGGGCCTTCATTGCGCCGCAACGCAGAATTGCGCCATCCACGCAGGGCGGCTGGAACTGTCACGACGACATCGACCGACACATTCAAGCCACGCTGCGCGAACAAGGCCTGTCCCCGTCGCCACCGACTGATCGCGAGACGCTGCTGCGTCGGGTGACACTCGACCTGACGGGCCTGCCGCCCAGTGTCGACGAACTGGATGCCTTTCTGGAAGATGACAAACTGGGCGCGTTTGAGCGCACCGTCGATCGGCTGCTAGCGTCCCCTCGGTTTGGCGAACGCATGGCGACGGCGTGGCTCGACCTCGCCCGATACGCCGACACCTATGGCTATCAAAACGACGTCGGCCGCTCGGTGTGGCGATGGCGGGACTGGGTGATTCGTGCCTACAACGACAATCTGCCCTTCGACGACTTCATCATGTGGCAACTCGCCGGCGATCTGCTGCCGGAGCCGTCTCGTGATCAACAGTTGGCCACCACGTTCAATCGACTGCATCGGCAGACCAACGAGGGTGGCAGTATCAACGAGGAATATCGCGTCGAGTACGTCGCTGACCGTGTCGACACCTTCGGCAGTGCCATGCTCGGTCTGACGACGCAGTGTGCTCGTTGCCACGATCACAAGTTCGATCCGATCAGTCACCGCGAGTACTACGAACTCTTTGCGTTCTTCGACAACATCGACGAGTCCGGCCTGTATTCGCATTTCACATCAGCGGTGCCAACGCCGACGCTGACGCTGCCGACTGCGGCGCAGCAGACGCAAATCGACGCACTGGCAGCCGGCGTGGACACCGCTGCGGCGAACCTTGCGCACACGCGGAGCACCCGCGACGCGGCCTTTGCCGCATGGTGTGCCGAGTCCGCATCGCCGTTGTCCATTCCGGGCCTGGTCGCCCACTACCCACTTGATCCAACCGAAGACGGGATGCTGGACAATCTCGTCGATGAAACAAGGCCGGCCAAGACAAGCCTCTCGCCGGCTGCCGCACCGGGCATCAAGGGTGGCGGCATGCTGCTCAACGGCGACAACAATGTGCACATGCCCGGCGTCGGTGAGTTTTCGCGAAGTACGCCGTTCACCCTGTCGCTGTACGTCAGTGTGCCGGAGGTCACGGCGCGTGCCGTGATCATGCATCGATCTCGCGCCTGGACCGATGCGGGCAGTCAGGGCTATCAACTGCTGCTTGAGGACGGCCGACCGAGTTGGTCGCTCGTGCACTTCTTGCCCGGCAACGCCATCGGCATTCACGCGATCGACGCCATGGCGACGAATCAGTTCAACCATCTTGTCGTGACCTACGATGGCTCGTCGACCGCGGCGGGGCTGGCGATGTACATCGACGGCGTGCAAGTGCCGACAGAAGTTGTCAAGGACAATTTGCACAAGGGCATCAAGGGTGGGGGGCCAGGGGCATTGACGATCGGCCAACGCTTTCGCGACAACGGGCTTGCCGGCGGGACGGTTGATGATGTCAAAGTGTTCGACCGCTGTTTGACCGCTTTTGAAGTTGCGCACCTGCATGATGGCGTCACGCTTGATCGTGCGCTCGCCGATGCGCCAGAGACGCTGGCCGACTTCTACTTCGCGACGGTGGATGAACCTGTTGCTGCGGCACAAGCCAAGTTGCTGTCGGCCCGGGCGGCGTTGGACAACGTGCAGAACCGCGTTGAAGCAATCATGGTCATGCGAGACATGCCCACGCCACGGCAGACCTTTGTGCTCGGTCGCGGCAGTTATGAGCATCCGACCGATCCGGTGCGGCCGGGCACACCCGATGCCATCTTTCCGTTCAGTGCCGCGCTGTCCGGCAATCGGCTTGGTCTCTCGCAGTGGGCGACGGATCCGGCGAACCCGTTGACGGCGCGCGTCGCTGTCAATCGACTGTGGACGCACGTGTTCGGTCGGGGCCTCGTGGCGACGCCCGGGGATTTTGGCAGTCAAGGCATGAGGCCGAGTCACCCGGCGCTGCTCGATGCGCTGGCTGTGGACTTCATCGAATCCGGATGGGACGTGAAGGCGATGGTTCGACGAATGGTGTTGTCGGCGACGTATCAACAGGCGGCCGATGCAACTGCCGACGCTTGGCGACGTGACCCGGACAATCGTTGGCTTGCTCGTGGCCCGTCGCATCGGTTGACCGCCGAGATGGTGCGTGATCAGGCGCTGGCGGCAAGCGGGCTGTTGGCCGAGCGTGTCGGCGGCCCGGGCGTCTTTCCATATCAACCACCGGGGTTGTGGAGCGAGAAGAGTGGGGCCAAGTATCCGCAGGGTACGGGTGATGCCCTGTATCGCCGGAGCTTGTACACCTATTGGAAGCGGACGTCGCCCCCGCCGTCCATGATGATCTTCGATGCGGCCAAACGCGATGTCTGTGTGGCACGTCGCGGTTCCACGGCCACACCGTTGCAGGCACTGGTGCTGCTGAACGATGTGCAATTCGTCGAGGCGGCACGGGTGCTCGCGGAACGTGCGTGGCATGCAGGTGGGGGCGATGTCGCCGCGAGCGTGGTGTTTGCGTTCCGATCGTTGACGGGTCGGCATCCGACCGATGGGGAGCGTTCGGTGCTCGTCGAATTGTTCGAACAACAGCAGCAGGCCATGCGAGCGGACCCGACGGCCGCTGCGCTGTTGGCCGATACAGGGGAGTGGCCCCGGGATGAGTCGTTGAATGTGGTCGATGTCGCGGCGATGACGGCCACGTGTTCCACCATCATGAGCGCCGACGCGGCGACAATGCAGCGGTAGGCTCTGTGTGATGTGTGACCTCCACGACAACCCGTTGATGCAGTCGACCCGGCGTCAATTACTCGGTGGCATGATGATGGGGCTCGGCTCGATGGCGTTGGGCGGCATGGGTGCCGCGCCTGTAATGTCATCAAAGGGAGGTGTCGGCGGGTTGGGGCTGCTTCCACATCTGCCGCCAAAGGCCAAGCGAGTGATCTTTTTGTTCCAGAGCGGTGGACCGTCGCAACTGGATCTCTTCGATCACAAGCCCTTGCTGCAGCGGCAAAACGGCGAGCAGTTGCCTGACGCGGTGCGGAAGGGGCAGCGGCTGACGGGAATGTCCGGCAACCAATCAAGTCTTCCACTGGCCGGTGCTCAATTCGATTTTGCTCGGCATGGCAGGTGTGGCGCGTGGGTGAGCGAGTTGTTGCCGCACACCGCGGATATCGTGGATGAGTTGTGCTTCGTGCGGTCGATGTACACCGAGGCGATCAACCACGATCCGGCGATCACGTTCTTCCAGACCGGCTCGGAAATCGCGGGTCGGCCATCGATGGGATCGTGGGTCAACTACGGGCTCGGCAGCATGAACAACAATCTGCCGGCGTTTGTGGTGCTGGTGACCGGTGGCAAGGGCGGGCAGCCTCTGTATTCCAGATTGTGGGGGCAAGGTTTTCTTGATGCGCGGCATCAGGGCGTGCAATTGCGTGCGGGCAAGGACCCGGTGTTGTACTTAACGAACCCGGAGGGCGTATCCAAGCACGGACGCCGTCGAATGCTCGATGCGTTGGCGTCGCTGAACAGCGAGCAGCAGGTGCGCACCGGCGATCCAGATATTGCATCGCGCATTGCGCAGTACGAATTGGCGTTTCGCATGCAGATGTCGGTGCCGGAGGTTGCGGATTTGTCGGACGAGACCGACGAAACGTTCGAGTTGTATGGCGACGATGCTCGAACGCCCGGCACCTATGCGGCGAATTGTCTGCTTGCGCGTCGGCTTGCCGAACGCGATGTGCGGTTCATTCAGTTGTATCACCAGGGCTGGGATCAGCACGAACAACTGCCGAGCAAAATCCGGGTGCAGGCGAAGGAAACCGATCAGGCTTCAGCGGCGTTGGTGCTCGATTTGAAACGCCGCGGTCTGCTTGAGGACACGTTGGTCGTCTGGGGTGGCGAGTTCGGGCGCACGAATTACTCGCAGGGCACCTTGACTGCGACGGATTACGGTCGCGATCATCACCCGCGGTGTTTCACCATGTGGATGGCCGGCGCAGGTGTGAAGGGTGGCTTGACGCATGGCGCGACGGATGACTACGGCTACAACGTCACCGAAAACCCGGTGCACGTGCATGATCTACAGGCGACCATGTTGCACCTGTTGGGATTGGACCATGAGCGGTTGACGTATTCGCACCTCGGACGCGACTTCCGCTTGACGGATGTGTCCGGACGCGTCGTGCATGAGTTGCTCGGCTGAGCGAAAGGGTGTCAGACACCGTTTCTCCCCCTGAAAGATGGGCTGCACGGTGCTATCCCAGGTGCGAGGCTTCTCCCCCTGAAAGATGGGCTGCACGGTGCTATCCCAGGTGCGAGGCCTAATTCCCGAGGATCACGGGGTCCGTTGTTGAATTGTGTACGGTTCATGGCATCATTGGTGACATGAAGGAGCGGGGACTTGCGTACTCCGACAATTCAGTCCGCGACGGTCTTCGCCACCATCACCATTGCAGCCGAACAATTGTCCGGCGGTGCACTCGGTGGTGAGGTCGTGCTCTTGGATCACATCATCCCGAATGACGGGTCGAGCATCGACACCTGGGATGCTTGGGCCAACTTCTACGACAGCCCGGACGAGGCTGCGCTGCGTTTGGTTGGCTACAGCAACGCATGGCAAGCGAACCCCGGCGACGGATTCG
>Ga0315338_1004030_pt1 | contig 12091 bp, 11 predicted proteins | sample ASW8metaG_FD_204518 | JGI IMG/M metagenome (GOLD analysis project Ga0315338, IMG submission 204518) | Ammonia-oxidizing marine archaeal communities from Monterey Bay, California, United States - ASW #8 | ecosystem: Environmental > Aquatic > Marine > Coastal | place: USA: California | collected...
GGATGGTGGCCGGATCGCGACCCTTGCCCATACCGGCTCGTTGGCCGGCGCCGTGGAGGCATTCGACGCTGTTGCCGGCGAAGCCGGGGTGATCCGCGTGAAAAGCGCTGATGAAGCGATAAATTTGATGGAGTTATTGGTGCGCGCTGATATACCGCCGCTTGACGGTGTCGGCGTGCTCGTCAATTCGGGTGGCATTCGCGGGTTGTCAGTTGATGCAGCTGATCGCCATGGCGTGCCGGTCCCGGCATTCGCGCCGGAAACCGTCAGCAAAATAAGAGCGTTGATGGGCGAGGGTCCCCGTATCAGCAATCCGCTGGATGCTGCCCAGTTTCTAAACCAGCCCACTGAGACGGTCCTGGATCTCATCGAGATTATCCGAAACGATCCTGCCGTCGGCATGGTTCTCTTCCAGGAGGATTTGCCCCCGACCGAAGGGCTGAATGATGCAAACAAGCACCGCGCCAACCGTGTACTCAGCGTCATGAAGGGTATCGAGGCCAGGCTTCTCAAGGACGGAGGTAAGCCGGTCGCGCTGACATCGCCGACCTCTTACGATCTCACGGATTTTACCCGCGGGGTGCGAAAAGAATTCCCTCATCTTGCCGTGCTCAACGAACCTGAGCGTGCCTTTAAGACCATCCGAATGGTGCTCGACTACCGTGATCGTAAATCACAGGCTGGCCTGATCTCCGATCGAAACCCCCCGCCGTCGACTCCACGAGAGCTTGAGCGGATCAGGAAAATATCGATGGACGCCACCGCGCCTGTGGCGATAAGCGAACCAGAGTCTAAAGCGCTTCTACGCTGCTACGATATTCCCATGCCGAAAGAAGATGTCGCCTCGACCGCCGAGGAGGCAGTTTCGATGGCTTCGCGTATCGGCTATCCCGTGGTGGTCAAAGCGGTCGCGGCGGCGCTGACCCATAAATCCGATGCTGGCGCTGTCCAGCTGGGGCTGGAGAATGCCCAAGCTGTGTCGCAGGCCTGTGCAGCAATCGCCAGGAATGTGGTGGCCTATGATGCGGCAATCGAGCTCGAGGGGTGGCTGGTGGCACAGGCCGTTCCAGCCGGCCTTGAGCTGGTTATTGGTATACAGAACGACCCGGAAATGGGCCCCGTTGTCATGTTTGGCGCCGGCGGTGTATGGCTGGAACTGGTCAAGGACGTTGCTTTCGCCGCTCCTGGATTTGATCATACCAGGGCAGAGCAGCTTATCGAATCCACTCGGGTCAATGCACTCTTGAACGGATACCGCGGCGATGGACCCTATGACCGGGCGGCTGTTGTCGATGCCCTGGTCGCCGTTGGGCGGCTGGCTGCCGAAGCCGGTGACGCGATCGAATCGCTGGATATCAATCCCTTTGTGGCTTTGCCGGCCGGGCAGGGCGCTTTCGCCCTGGACGCGTTAATTATAGCAAAGGGATCAGGCGCCAGTTAACCGGTCATTTACAATAGTTTAGTAGGGTTCCCGGTGGGGAGACAGCGTGTTGGAATCCTGAGGTCCGTTGCCTGTCATGAACCTGCTCGAGCAAGCCAAGAACATCGTCCGCAGTATCTTTGCCGTCGCACTCGACGACAAAATTTTCCAACGGGTCGAACGGGAGTGGTCGGTGGCGAAACTGTTGTCGTTCATGCGAAACGGCGACCAGTCCCTGCAGGACTGCGCCGAGAATTCAGTTCAAACCGCCTTTACATGCCTCGCCGCTGCCGTGTCCAGTAACGAAAATCCATCCCCTTAATAAGTCGCGTCAGCTAACCGCTCCATGCTTTCCCTCCTGCGTTGTCTCTAGTAGTTTCGCGGATAGGGTAGACGTCGACAGGGTGACCGAAAGGGACATGAGCGATGAAATTCCTCGTTTTACCAGGTGATGGTATCGGACCGGAAATTGTTGAATCGGCCACGGACGCGCTCGAAGCCCTCAATCGGCGATACGATCTGAAGATCGAGCTTGAGCGCCATGACGTGGGCTTTGCCAGCCTGGAAAGAACCGGTTCTACGTTGCCGCCAGACGTTATGGCTATGGCGACGCGGGTCGATGGCGTGCTCTTGGGGCCGGTATCGACGGAAGAGTATCCGCCGCTTGAAAATGGCGGCATAAACCCGTCTGCGTGGTTTCGAACGCACCTGGATCTGTATGCCAATATTCGGCCAAGTTACGTACGTCCCGGTGTGCCTTGCCATGCGGCTGAAATGGATCTGGTCATCGTTCGCGAAAATACTGAGGGGTTCTATGCCGACCGCAATATGGCGGTGGGGTCGGGCGAGTTTATGCCGACACCGGAGGTGGCGCTTGCCGTCGGCAAGGCAACCACGGAAGGGTGCCGACGTATCGCCGTTACGGCGTTTGAGCTCGCGCGCCGGCGCCGCTGCCATGTTACCGCCGTGCACAAGGCCAATGTTCTAAAACTTTACAGCGGGCTTTTCCTCGATCAGGTCAGGCAAGTGGCGGTGGATTATCCCGACGTCGATTTGGATACAATCATCGTCGATGCCATGGCGGCCCTTCTTATTCGCGAACCACAGCGTTTCGATGTGGTCGTTACAACTAATATGTTCGGCGACATTCTGTCCGATGAAGCATCGGAAATTGCCGGCGGGCTGGGACTGGCGGGGTCGTTGAATGCGGGGGATAAATTCGCGGTCGCCCAGGCGGCACACGGCTCCGCGCCCGATCTGGCGGGCCACGACAAGGCCAATCCCGTGGCCTTTCTTCAATCGGTGGCGATGTTGCTTGAGCACCTTGGCGCAAAGAAAGCAAGGCGCGATCTTATCGATGCCGCGGAAACTCTGAAGGTTGAAACGGACGCGCTTTTGGCGTCACCGGCGACACGAACGCCGGATCTTGGGGGAAGCAACGGCACAAAGGCTTTTACAGCCGCCCTGGCCGCGGCGATCAACGCGGGCTAAATCCACACTCTGCTTTTAATGCTTCATTCTTTGGGCGCCGTGGGCGTCCATCGGCTGCATGCCCTCCATGGGGCCGGCGGCGCCCATCTTGCCAACCTTCACGCTGACCTGCATTTTGTGGGCTTTCTCGAAAACCACGGTTAGTGGAAACGAATCCCCTTCCTTCAGCGGCGCTGTTAGCCCCATAAGCATCACGTGATGACCGCCAGGTTTCAGCGTGATTGAAGCGCCGGCGGGCACCACGACGTTTTCAAGGGAGCGCATGCGCATGATGTCGCCGTCCAGTCTGTGCGTATGCAACCCTGCCCGACTGGCGACATTGGTTGTTATGCCAACCAGATTTACCTCGGTTTTCCCCATGTTGATGAGGGTGAAATAGGCCGCGGCGTTCTTGCCGATCGAGGCACGGGCCCATGCCTTGGCGACTGTAACGGCGGAGCCTGAGTGCTTACCCATTTTGAGGTTGTCGGCCGCCGCGGCCGCCGTGGCAAAGATTGTTACAACAAGGGCGGCAATTGTTTGGAAAATCACGATAAACTTACCTATCAGTTTGTTTGCGGATAGCCGCGCGGAGCCGATCCGGTGTGCAGGGCGCGCGTGTAACACGGATTCCCGTCGCCTGGTGGATTCCACCAAAGATGGCTGGCGCCGTAGCGCACAGTGCCGGCTCGCCGACGCCCTTCGCCCCCCAGGGCCCGGTGGGCTCGGGCTCCTCGATGATATACGTATTGATCGGTGGCACGTCCCCGATGGTGGGGATCAGGTAATCGTGCAGATTTTCGGTTTTGCCGGGGACATATTCTTCCATGAGGGCCAGGCCGAGCCCTTGCGCGACGCCACCATGAATTTGTCCTTCGACCTGCTGTGGATTGAGCGCGCGCCCCACGTCATGGGCGGCGGCGATGCGGGTGACCTTTACCGTGCCCAGATCTAGATCGACCTCCACGTCGGCGATCTGTGCGGCAAACCCGTAGGTTCCGTATGGTTTTCCCTGGCCACATTCGTCAAGCGGCTCGGTGGGGGGATCGAAATACCCTTCGCCGATCAGGACGTCGCTGCCGTCCAGTTCTGGCAGGGTATTCAGGTCAATTTCACTAATGTTACCACCGTCGGAGGCAATGACACGGCTGTCGCCGACCTGTAGCACCGCACCGGGGCCGACATTGGCGAGGCGCAGGATCTGTGCCCGTAAATGCTCGCCCGCCAGCTTCGCCGCGTTGCCCGATACATAGGCTTGTCGCGAGGCGGAGCTTTTGCCGGAATCCGGCGTTCGGTCCGTGTCGCCCCAGACCAGATTGATCCGGTTCATCGCCAGGCCAAGCCCATCCGCCACCGCCTGAACCATGGTCGTATTGGTACCTTGTCCGATATCCTGCGCGCCGGAATAAAGCGTGACGCTGCCGTTTCTGGCGATGCCGATCTTCATGGTCGACGGGTTTGGAATGGACGTATTTCCGCAGCCATACCACATACAGCCGATTCCGACGCCACGGCGCAAATTTCCCGTAGCCGCCGCGTTGTATTGTTCGGCCGCGGCACGCCACGCAATCCACTCGCCGCGGAGCGCTGCCAGACATTGATCAAGTGGCGCGCTCTGTAGGGTTTGGCCTGTGGCGGTCGGCGTGTCAGTGCGTAGAGCGTTGAGAGAGCGAAATTCCAGCGGATCGATGCCGGTTTCCTCCGCCATCATGTCCATCAGCGCATCATGCGCGATGGCCGTCTGGGGAACCCCGAATCCGCGGAATGCGCCTGCTGGTGTCTCGTTGGTGTAAAAGGCACGGGAATTGGCGCGCAGAGCCGGCACGAAATAGGGTCCGGTTGCGTGGATGGGGACACGGTCCTTCACGGTCAGGCCCCAGGAAATGTACGCCCCGGTGTTGAAATCGCCGGAAAAATCATAGGCCTTCAGCTTGCCGTCCGGTGAACAGGCATATTTCGCGGAAATCCGTGACGGGTGGCGTTTTGTCGTCGACGACATGGTCTCAGTACGGCTGTAGATACACCGCACAGGTCTGCTCAGTTTCCACGCCGCGATGGCGATGAGCGGCTGCACGGATATGTCTAGTTTACCGCCAAAACCGCCGCCGCAGGCTGTAGGGATTACCCGGACCTGTTGGGGCGCGATCCCGAGGATCAGGGCAATTTCGTCGCGATCCATATAGGGCGTTTGGGTGGTCACCGTGACTTCGATGCGATCGTCCACGCGTTTTGCCCAACCCGCTTCCGGTTCAATATAGGCATGCTCGACAAAGCCTGTTTCAAAGCTGCCCTCGACGATTATCAGACCTGGCGCCGCAAAGGCCTCGTCCAAATTGCCTTTTTCCACCCTGCCGTGGGCCATGATATTGCCGGGCTTGTCCGAATGGATTCGGTGGGCGCCGGCGGCGAGCGGCGCGTCGAAACCCTGCACCGGGTCGCGTTCACACCAGGTTAGGGGCAGGTCTTCGTCGCGTATGCCGTAGACAGTCTCCCGGTCGCCAACCAGCGCCGCGATTGCTTCGCCGCGAAACCGCGCTTCGCCATTGGCCAGAACCGGTTGATCCTTGACGTCGGGGTAGATGCCGAAACCATTTGAGCCCGGTACGTCTACCGCTGTCAGAATTGCGGCCAGACCGGCGTGTTTCTCATACAACTCAGACAGATCGCCGATCTCGAAAGTGGCATTCCAGTAGGGTGACCGGATGGTTCGCAGCCATAGCGCATCCGCCGGCGCCTGATCCGCGCCGTAAAGCTCGCTGCCATCGATTTTCGGCCGCCCGTCGGTTTTCGCTACGCGGGCGCCCACGGCCTCACCCGCCGGCGGCTCGACGATCGCCGCGCCGGCAAGGCTCCCTACGTTCAGCACCGCATCGATGATCTTGCGGTAGCCGGTGCAGCGGCACAGAACGCCGCCCAGGGCATCAAGAATGTCCGCCTCGGAGGGTGTTCCGTTGCCGTTCAGAAGATCGCTCGCGGCCATCAGCATGCCGGGAGTGCAGATGCCACACTGGGCGGCGCCATAATGGTGAAAGGCTTCCTGCAGGGCGCTAAGTTTGCCATCCGCCGCAAGCCCTTCAATTGTCACGATCTCCCGGCCGGCTGCCTGCGCGACCGGTACCATACAGGCACAGATCTGCCTGCCATCCAACAGGATCGTGCAGGCGCCGCAATCGCCGGCATCACATCCCACCTTGGTCCCGGTGAAGCCGAGATCTTCCCGCAAGACATGCGCCAGTCGACGGGCCGGCGCGGCATCGACGGAAGCGATATTCCCGTTCAGGCGGAAGGAAATCGAGATTTTATCAGGCATGCGGCGCACCCAATTGCGAAAGGGCTCTGGCAACCAGCGTCACGGCTGCGTCAAAGCGATAATCGGCGGTACCGCGAACATCGTTGATGGGCCGTAGGATTGACAGATAGTCCGGCGTGACTAGGGCGCCGAGATCAGCGGACATCGGCTGCCCGACCAGGGCCCGTTCCAAAAACCGCAATCTTTTAGCAACGGTCGAACAGGAACCGACCGCAATCCTGGCCGCGGCGATAGTGTTGTCTGGGCCCTGTTCGATGGTCGCCGCGACCATGACGATGGATATAACCAAATATTTCCGCGCACCGAGTTTGATGAAAGTCGAACTCGTTGGGTTGGCGGGTTTTGGAATGCGCAGGCCCGTGACGATTTCGTCCAGACCGCGCCGCGTCTCCCGATTACTGATGATGAAATTTTCGAGGCTCATGGGCCGCGTGCCGCGGATGGATTCCAGGTCAACTTCAGCATTCATCGCCAACATGGGCGGCACCCCGTCGGCGGCGGGCGAGGCGTTACAGATATTACCGGCGATGGTGCCCGCATTCTGGATCTGCACCCCTCCCACTTCACGGGCTGCGAGTTTGAGCCCGTTAAACCATTCCGGGAGAGGGACATCGATAATGTCGGTCCAACTCGTCGTCGCACCAATCCGGAAATATTCATCGGTTTCTTCGATACCGCGCAAGCTGCCGATGCGGGATATATCCAGCACGTCGTCGTCGAGCGGCTTGCCGACCCGGGCAGGGTAATAATCCGTGCCACCGGCGACAATGTGCAGCGACTGGCGGGCCAGCGCGGCAATGGCATCGTCGAGATTGTCAGGTTGCAAATAGACCGGCATCGAATAGGCTTATCACGTTACGGGAAAGATGAGAATTGCCCGTCAAACCTTTCACATTTCCGCAGGACACGTGCCGCGTCGGCTTTGATGGCGGCGGCGATCAGATAGTCCTGGAGCAGAGCGGTAATGTTGGCGCGGTAGCCGCCAATTCGGGAGCGGGCGGATCAGTCCCATGTGATCACCACGGTCAGCCGCAGGGTCGGCACGACATGGATAAACTGGCCGCCGAAACCGTGTGCATAGTAAACGATGTGGCTGCACATCCGCGTTTTGAACCAGCCGTATCCGTATTTGTGGCCTGAGAAAGGTGAGTGTGTACGTGGAATCCATGAAGCGCGGATCCGGCTTTCTGGAAGGATCCGCCGTCTCCGTTAAAGGCCGCGGTTTCGGTATAGTTCGCCGATGCGCAGCAGCGCACGCGGTGACAAGACCATGTTGTTGCCGCCCATGAAAATCCCCTGCGCTTCGCACTTCGCTTGGCCGGGATGACAGTAGTGCGTGAAACTACGGAATGATGCTAAACGGCTTTGCCAATGTAGCAGAAGAAGAGGCAATCACATGGTGATGACGGTCAGAATTCATGAATATGGCGGGCCCGAAGTGTTGCGCTACGAGGACGTGCCCATAGGATCGCCGGGTCCTGGTGAGGTATTGGTCCGCCATCGCGCAATCGGTCTTAATTTCGCCGACATCCATACAAGGGAAGGACGCTATCCCGTCGATAGCCTGCCGCACGCCATCGGTGGTGAGGGCTGCGGTGTGATCGAAGAGATCGGCGACAATGTAGATTATGTCAAACTGGGCGACCGGGTCGCCTATTCCACCGGCGGCCATGCGCTGCCGCGTGGCACGTATACCGAGGCCCGGGTGCTGAGCGCCGATCGGATGATCGTCCTGCCCGACGCCATCGGTGACGAGACGGCCGCCGCCATGGTTACCAAGGGCCTGACCGCGCAATATTTATTGAAAGACGTCTATCCGGTGGGGCCGGACGACACCGTACTGATCCATGCCGCCGCCGGCGGTGTTGGGCTGATCCTGAGCCAGTGGGCGCGGCATCTGGGCGCGCGGGTCATCGGTGTCGCGGGTACAGAGGCAAAGGCGGCGCTGGCCGCCGATCACGGCTGTCATCACACCATCATCAGCGGCGCGGAAGACATTGCGGCAAGGGTTCGCGAGCTGACCGATGGGGAAGGGGTGCCGGTGGTCTACGACGCGGTGGGCCGCGACACGTTCGATGCCTCGCTTCATTCGCTCAGGCCGCGCGGCATGCTGGTGTCCTATGGCACCGCGTCGGGCCCGGTGCCGCCCCTCGACATTTTTGAGCTGAATCGGCTGGGGTCGCTCTATGTAACCAGCGCCGCCTTTTACTGGCACATGCGGACCCGTGAAGAAGTCATGGAGCGCGCCGCTGATCTGTTTGAGGTGGTGTTGACAGGCGCTGTGAAAATTCTCGTCAACCAGCGCTATAAGCTGGTCGACGTGGCGCAGGCCCACCGCGACATGGAATCACGAGCTTCATCTGGCATGAGCGTGCTGATCCCGTGAATAAGTGGTAAAAGAAGTAAGAAATCGGCTTTTTGAAAAACAAATCCATACATTAAGGATAATTCGCAAGAAATAGCTACAATAATCACACCTTGTTTATTAGAGACGCCACTGGCGTGGCAGTTCAGATCGCTGCATACCCGCCATCCACATAATGATCGGCGCCGGAGGTGTAGCTCGCTTCGTCGCTGGCCAAAAACACGGCGGTAGCGGCGATTTCCGCCGGCTGGCCGAGACGGGCGGCGGGCAGGTGCGGGCGGTGGCGGTCGATGACGGCGTCCATGTTGGGGCTGGCGATCAGCAGGCGGGGCGTTTCGATGGGACCGGGCAGGATAGAATTGGCGCGGATATTATCGGCCGCGTAATCGATGGCGATTGATTGGGACAGCAGGCGGACGGCGGCCTTGGCGGCGGAATAGGCCGGGCGGCGCTTGGCAACGCGGGCGCCATAGATCGATGAAATATTGATGAACGACCCGCCACCTGCCGCGCGCATGTGAGGGATGGCGTATTTGGCGACTATAAACATGCCGGTGACATCCACATCCAGCGTCTTGCGCCAGATTGCCACATCCAGCTCCTCGACCGGCAGAAGCGGATCGGGATAGGCAGCGGCATTGAACACCACGTTGAGCCTGCCGAAGGCTTCAACCGTGCTGTTGATGGCCGCTTTCACCGCGTCTTCGTTCGTGACATCACACACCAGCGCGATGGCGCGCCCGCCCGCCGCCTCGATATCGGCGGCGGTTTTATGGACGTTATCTTCCACGATGTCGACGCAGGCGACCGCCGCCCCTTCGGCAGCGAAGCGCCGCGCGGTCTCGCCCGCGATTGCGCCGCCGGCGGCGGTGACAAAGGCGATCTTTCCGTCAAGTCTTCCCATGCCCTGTCCTCCTCAGAATGCGGTGTAGCCGGCATCGACAAAATGGTCGGCGCCAGAGGTGAAGCTGGCCTCGTCGCTGGCGAGAAATAGGGCGGTGCGGGCAATTTCTTCCGGTTTTCCCAGCCGGTTCATATGCAGACGGGCGCCATGCCGCGTGACGACCGCCTCGATGGACGGGTTACGGGCGAGCAGGCGTGGCGTCTCGATGGGGCCCGGCATGATGGAGTTGGCGCGGATATTGTCGACGGCGTAATCCACCGCAATGGATTTCGACAGCATCTGGACGCCGCCCTTGGCGGCACAATAGGCCGGGCGTTCCTTGGCGCCCACGACGCCGTAGATTGACGATATATTGACGATTGATCCCCCGCCGGCAGCCTGCATACGCGGGATGACGTGCCTTGCGACGATAAACATGCCGGTGAGATTGACCTCGATGACGTTTTTCCACATATCGAGCGGCATGTCAGCCAGCCGGTGCCGTTTTTCCGAATAGGCCGCGGCATTGAACAGAACGTTGAGCTTGCCGAACGCGGTGACGGTCTTCTCGACCGCTTCCTTTACCGCCTCGTCATCGGTGACGTCACAGACGAGGGCGATCGCCCGGCCACCGGCCTGGTTAATATCGGCGGCGGTCTGTTCTACATTTTCCTGAGCAATATCAACGCAAGCCATCGCCGCGCCTTCGGCCCCGAACAGCCGCGCGGTTGCCCCGGCGATAGCCCCGCCGGCGGCAGTGACAAACGCTACTTTTCCCTCAAGCCGCCCCATTGTTTTCCTCTCCCAGGTTGTTCAGATCATCGTAAAGCCGCCATCGACTACCACATCGGAGCCGGTCATGAAGCTCGACTGGTCGCTTGCCAGAAAGGCTGCCGCGTTGGCGATGTCTTCGGGCTGACCAAGGCGGCCGATGGGATGCAGCGGCACCATTCGTTCACGAACCTGGTCCATGGTCGGCGTCCGCGCTAAAAGCCGGTTTGTCTCGGTAGCGCCGGGCAGAATGCTGTTGGCGCGAATATTATCGCTGGCGAAATCCAGCGCGATGGAGCGCGTGAGCTGCCGCACCGCGCCTTTGGTCGCCATGTAGGCCGGTCGATTTGGCCAGGCGACGGCGCCGAAGGTAGATGAAATATTGATGAACTGTCCGCCGCCGGCTGCCTGCATATGAGGTATGGCGTGTTTGGCCACCAGAAACATACCGGTCAAATTGACATCCACGACCTCCTGCCATGTATCGAGCGGCATGGTAGCGACCGTGTGAAGCGGCTCCGAGGCCGCGGCCGCGTTGACGACGACGTTGAGCTTGCCGAAAGCAGCGGCGATCTCGTCAATTGTTCGTTTTACTGCCGCCTCATCGCTGACATCGCAGATTTTGGCGATCGCCTTGCCGCCCGCCGCTTCGATGTCGCTGGCGGTCTGCAATACGGTTTCCTCAACCACGTCGACGCAGCAAACCGCCGCCCCCTCGCGACCGAATCTTCTTGCGATGGCGCCGGCGATGCCGCCACCTGCGGCGGTTACAAACGCAAATTTCCCGTCCAACATTCCCATGTATGCCTCTCAGCATTGAGCGGGGCTTCAGCCCGCTAGTGGATAAAATCTAACTTATGGTACCCATAGGATCCCGTATCCCGGTTTCTCGGTAGGAGAGAGCCCGAGAGCGATGCTGTCGCATCGATGAGTGTCTTCAACGCACCGAGAAGCCGGGATACGCGGCCCGGAGGACGGCTTCTCGAGCGCATCGCGTGGCTAACCGGTAAACTCTGGAAGCCATCCTATGGGTACCATATGTTAAATTCTATCCACTAGTTAGCCCCTGAATTCGATGGCCTCGCCATCCGGTCCCTTGAAGACGACGCGGCGCCAGCCCAGTTCCCGTGGTTCGCGCGCATCGGTGCTGTGGGGCGGGGTCATGTAATCGATCCCAGCGCTTTCCAGCCTGGCGACGTCTCCGTCGAAATCGTCGGATTCAAAGCAAAAATGAAACCCGTTCATGCCCCCGGAGGCACGATGGACCAGCTCCAGCACCGTATTGCCGAGTTTCAGATACGCGATCCTGAAGCCCGCGCCAGATTTGTGTTCATAGTAATGTTTGCAGCCAAAGTGAGTTTCGTAAAACTCAATCGAACGATCGATATCGGCGACATCCAGTGCAACGTGGTCTATACGCTTAAACATTTTTTCTCTCCCGATCTTCTAGCATCGAACGTGCATGGCGATGTGTCAAATAAGGATACCTCGTGGTTGTTTGGTCAAGAATAATCATCACACCCCATCTTTGCTCGATAACATAAGCTGTATAACATTTTGGATGATATGACACGGTGGTCCTCGGCACCCGATGTGCCAACATTGGGGAAATATTCATGGAAAAGATTCTGATCGGTGTCATCGTCATTATGATCGTTATCGGTGGCGCCGGTGTTTATGTCTTCTTGAATGCCGGGGGAATAATCAAATAGATTGTTGAGGAGGTCGGCTCTAAAGCGATAAAATCCAAAGTGCCGTTGAGCAAGGTCGATCTATCCATGCAATCGGGCGAAGCCGCGCTTACGGGCTTCCAAATGGGCAGTCCGAGTGGTTTCAAATCTCCGAAGGCCATGAGTTTTGGTATTGTTAGCG
>Ga0315338_1004031_pt1 | contig 12089 bp, 9 predicted proteins | sample ASW8metaG_FD_204518 | JGI IMG/M metagenome (GOLD analysis project Ga0315338, IMG submission 204518) | Ammonia-oxidizing marine archaeal communities from Monterey Bay, California, United States - ASW #8 | ecosystem: Environmental > Aquatic > Marine > Coastal | place: USA: California | collected...
CGGCAGCGCCAGGGTCGCACCCACGCCACGGAGGAACGTCCGACGGGGTAACGCCAGCTTGGTGATGATCATGACGCAGGACCTCTCCTCATCTGAAACGGCACGCTGCGGGCGATACCCGCGATCAACGCGGACCAGCGGTAGTCGTCGTCCGCCGCTTGGCTGACGATCTGACGCACCGCCGGAGCATCAAAGTACTCTACACCGCGCCCCAGCGCATACGTCAGCAGTTTCTCGGTCACGGTCGTGACGAAACTCTCGGGGCGCTTCAACAGTGCCGCCGTCAGGGACCCGGGCCCGTTCACCAGTGTCCCGTCCGCCAGTTCACCCGCAGCGTCAACCGGCGTGCCCGCCTCGCTGGTGGTCCGCCAGCGGCCGATCGCGTCGAAGTTCTCCAGCGCGAACCCCAGCGGGTCCATCACCCGGTGACAGCTCGCGCAGACCGGATTCGCGCGGTGGGCCTCCATCCGCTCGCGCACCGACTGAGGGGCGGCGCCATTATCGTCATTCTCGGCCAACGCCGGCACGTCCGGCGGAGGGGGTGGGGGCGGAGTCCCTAGAATGTTCTCAAGCAGCCACTTCCCACGCACCACCGGAGACGTCCGGTGCGCGTAGGAGGTCACCGTCAGCAAACTCCCTTTGCCCAACAGCCCACGTCGTGGCTCCAACTCGCCGTCGAGCGTGATCCGGCGGAAGTGGTTGCCATACACGTTTGGGATACCGTAGTGCTCCGCGAGTCGCTGGTTCACGAACGTCTGGTCAGACGTCATCAGCTCGAGCACGCTGTGGTCCTCGCGCATCTGGCTATCGAGAAACAGCTCCATCTCTCGCGCCATCGCTCCACGCAGGTTCGCGTCGAAGTCCGCGAACGCATACGGGTCTGGCGCCACGAGCGCCATGTTGCGCAGATAGAGCCATTGCCCGCCGAAGTTGTCCACGATGGCCCCCGCCCGAGGGTCGGCGAGCATCCGCTCGACCTGCGCCTCCAGCACGCCAGGATGTCGGAGCTCGCCGCGCTCGGCGAGGTCGAGCAGTTCGTCGTCAGGAATGCTGCTCCACAGAAAGAAGGACAGCCTTGCCGCGAGTTCCGACTCGTTGATCGCGTAGGTCGCCTCCACCGCCACTCCGTCGGGATCGCGCTCACGCCGAAACAGGAAATCTGGACTGACCAGCGTGCGCCGAAGCGCCATCTCGATGCCGGAGTCGAAGTCGCGCTCCTCACGACCGAGGTGAAAGAATTCGAGCAGCATGTCGAGATCGACGTCCGTGACCGGTCGCCGAAACGCGCGCCGCGCCAGACTCGCCAGTATCTCGCGAGCGCACGCCACCTCTTCGGGACCACCCGGGGTGACGCCGGCTGCCGGGTGACACGTAAACAGCGCCCGACGACTGGGCGTATCGCCCCGCCCCGTTACGTCATAGGGTCCACGCAACTCGACGCGGCCGAGGCCAGGATCGACCGTCTGGTCGCCGGCGTATTCATAGCTGGTGACCGCGTAGTGCGGCCGCCGCATACCTTCGAGCACCGACGCCTGGCCGACAAAACTCACAGCCAGAAGATGCGGACCGGCCGGGCTGGCGAACCGAACCTCCTGGCCATCGTCGGCCGAATTCCGGTAGTCGCGACGCTGCGGATTCCCGTCAGCATCAACCACCGGGCCACCCACGGCAATCGTGTTCACCAGGGCGCCGTCCAGCCGCACCTCGATGTCGTGGCGATTCGCCAGCCCACGGAGCCGCCCGTCATAGGTGCGCGACAGGTAGACCTTCACGACATAGTCGCCGTCGACCGGAAACGTGTGCCGCACGGCGAGGCCGCCACGCGACCCGAAGGGCAAGTCGTCGCTGACTCGTGCGTCCTGCTTGAGATATTTGTCGACGGCGAAGATTTCGGTGGTCGGCGCCAGCGACGGGTCCCCCACCGCCAGACGACTGACCTTCCTCGCGGCCGACAAGTAACGCTCGGTCAGCATCGGCGAGACCGACAACACGTCCGCGATATTGTCGAACCCGTATCCCGAGTCATCGGCCGGCAGGAACGACCGCACATCGATCTCCAGGGCCAACAGGTCACGGACGGCATTCGCATACTCGGCCCGGTTCAGCCGGTGGACGGCGGGTCGTCGGCCCGGGTCGGGAGACGCCTGCGCCACAGCATCGACCGCGGTTTCCAGGCGGGCCGCCATCCCTTCGTACTCGGCCTCAGACGGTTTCGGCCGACCGGGGGGTGGCATGGCGCGGGTGCGCAGCTTCCGGACCACCTTCTCCCAGAGCTCGATTTCGTCCGGATTCCGACCCGCAGTCTCGATGTCGATCCCCTGCAGCGAGAGCCCCGCCGCCAGCGTACGGTCGTTATGACAGCCGAGACAGTGACGCTGAATCAGCGCCTGGTCATCGCCGGCAGTGCCGGTGGTCTGTGCCGCTCCCGCGCTCACATCGAAGCACAGGACAGCGACGGCGACGGCGAACAGCTGGCGTGGTGTCATCGGGTGGCGGAGTCCAAAAAACCACCGCTTGGGTCTTGTGCGCGAAAGCGGTTCAGGTGAATTATCATGAGGGCGACCAAGGAGAGTCAAGGTAGCGGCGGCTCCCATCGGTGCCGCTTGAATCACCGGAACAGCCGGAGCGGCCGCAACGCATGGTCAGTCTTGAACTGCCCCAACTCTTGTTCCTTTTCTTTTCGGCCCTGCTGGTCTACGGCAGAGACGGCCGGCGGAACCCTCAATAAGAGTAATGATGCATCAGCCGAATACGCGCCAGTCTCTCGTGCCCCGTCGAGGAAGATTCCGAACCGTCGCGCCAGTGTTGTGTCTGGCGATGGCGGCCGGGCTGCTGCTTGACGCACTGCCGGTGCGCGCACAGACATCCCCGGACGGTCTCCAACTCATCACCGCGGCGCGCCAGACCGACACCGCCGCGGTCCGCCGTCTCCTGACCGCCGGTGCCGATCCGAACAGCCGGTATGGCGACGGGACGACCGCGCTCCATTGGGCGGCACACCGCGACGCTGCAGCGCTGGTCACCTTGTTGCTCGACACGGGAGCAGCGGTGAATGCCGTGGACGATCACGGCACCACTCCCCTGGCCCTAGCCTGTCTCAACGGCAGCCTCCCCGTGGTTCAGATACTGCTGACGGCCGGAGCCGACGCCAACCTGGCCCGCGGCAACGGCGAAACCCCCCTCATGACCGCGGCGCGGGTCGGCAACTTGGAGGTGGTACGCAGCCTGCTGGCGGCCGGCGCCGACCCCAACACGGTCGAGGCCACATTGGGCCAGACAGCGCTCATGCGAGCCATCGCCGAAAACCACACGCCGGTCGCACGGGTGCTGCTCGAGGTGGGCGGGTCCGTGTCGGCGCGCTCCACGAATCGGTTCACCGCGCTCCTGTTCGCGGCGCAGCAGGGCAACATCGAGGCGGCCCGGCTGCTACTGTCGGCGGGGGCCGATGTGAACGAGGCAGCGCCGGACGGTATTGGTGGCAACACGAACGCCCGGAACCGATTCGTCGAGGAGACGGAAGCGGCGGCGCTGCTGGTGGCGATAGACAGCGAGCACGCCGAGATGGCGCTCTTCCTGCTGGAACAGGGCGCCGACCCGAATCATGCCGGCGCCGGGCGCACAGCGCTTCATGCCGCGGTGCAACGGGTGATGCCGGAGGTGGTCACCGCGCTCCTCGAGCGTGGCGCCGACCCAGACGCCAGACTCGAACGGCGGCTACCGTTCGTCTCGCGGCGGATCTACCAGGACAACGGACTGGCACCATCGAATATTGGAGCAACGCCGTTCTTCCTCGCCGCCAGCTTTGGCGATCTCGAGATCATGCGCATCCTGGCGGACGCCGGCGCCGATCCGATGCTCCGGGCCAACGACGGCACCACCGCCTTGATGGTCGCGGCCGGGGCCGACTACGTGGATGGCGCCGACAAATACGGCCGCCGCTGGTTCGGCGACAACCTTCCGTTACAAGAAACCGCGCTCGAGACGGTCACCTACCTTCTGGGCCTCGGTCTCGACATCAACGCGACCAACGACTACGACCAGACTCCGCTGCACGGCGCCGTGTACATGGGCGGCACCCTCCTCGTTCCTTATCTCATGGACCGCGGTGCGAACATCGACGCTATCAACGCGCGAGGCCAGACGCCGTGGATGATCGCGGCGGAGGGCGAGTACCGCTCAGGCTCCTTCTATACGCAGGAAGAGGTGGGCCACATCCTCGAACGACTCGGCGCCGACACCACCCTCGGCGAAGACCTCGGCAAGGATTTCAAGCGGCTGCTGGCCGCACGCGAGCAGCAGTAACCGCGTTCCCTCTTGTCAGACAGCTGGTCAGCCGTGAGCAGGAGGCAGGTAGCATGGACAGACGATCATTCTTGAAGCTCGCGGCTGCGAGCCCGGCCCTGGTGAGCCCCGCCTACGTCCGACGTACACACGGGAACGCTCAAGGCTACACGCTCGGCTCGCAGGCACCCACCCAGTCCGATTTCACGTTCTACTCCCCTCTCGCGGAGGCATGGCATCGCGACGGAGAGTACTTCGAGTGGACGTCGACGACACGCAACAACCAGGGCCGTCGAGTGCAGGTCTTCTACCGGACCTTTGGCAACCGTTCCAACCCGGCGCTCGTGCTCCTCCACGGCTATCCCACGTCGAGCTTTGACTTCCGGGAGATGATCTCGTTCCTGGAAGAGGATTACTTCGTCGCCGTGCTCGACTTCCCCGGGTTCGGCTTCTCGGACAAGCCTCAGGATGGGTATTCGTACATGCTGGAGGACGACGCGATGCTCGTCGACCACTTTGTACGCGAGATCGTGGGCCTGTCGCGGTTCCATCTCCTGACCCACGATCGTGGCGGGAGCGTCGGCTTCGCCTTGTTGGGCAACTACCTTGCACAGGCGGAGAGGCAATACGAGATCACCTATCACTTCATATCCAACGGCGGGCTCTTTCTCCCTCTGACCAACCTCGGCCAGGGTCGGTACCAAAGAGAGGCGCCCCAAGGCGGGCGTCTCGGCCACATGCTGGGAGCGGCGGCCCCGGAGCGACCGGCCCGACCCCGGGTGACGGAAGGCACGCCCCGGCAGGTCGCCAACGCTGACATCCAAGAGTTCAACGACGGGGTCGGCGCGCGCTTTTACGTTGGTAAATACCTGCTGGAACGGGCGGCCAATGAGTACCGCTGGCTGGACAACCTTCGCGAGAGCCCGATCCCCACCGCCCTGATCTGGGGCCTTCAGGACACGCCGAACCCGCCACGCATCGGCAATCACATCTGGTACAACTACCTCGACAAGAGGCCGGTGGAGAGCAGTTACTGGCTGCTGCCGACGGCCGGCCACTACCCGCAACGGGACGAGCCCGAAGAGATGGCCGGCATCGTCCGCACCTGCCTCGAGGTGGGCATCCCGGCCCCGAAGGACGAGGACGCGTTCATGCGGACCTTGGCTCAGAACAGGACCGCGTCGTCACCCGTCTACATGGGGCGATCCATCATCGAGAACGTCTACTTCCCTGGGGCCGTCGCATACTCACCGGACGGCTACAGTTTCTGAGCCGCTCAGTTACTCTGACTTTTCGCCCATCAAGAGGACCGCTACGAGGTCAGGCTGGCCAGCAGGGCGTCGAGACCAGCTTGGGCCACCACCTCGTCCTGGTCTGGCGAACCAGAGCTGCACCCGATACCAGCCACGATCTCGTCGTTGACGAACACCGGCAACCCACCGGGCACAATCATGAACCGGCCCTGATTGCTGGTGTGAATGCCGAACGCGGGCCCCCCGGCCGCGCCCGCCACCCCGTAGTCACGAGTCGACTTGCGCGCGGCGGCAGCGGTAAACGCCTTGCTGATCGCGACGTCTATGCTGGTGATCCGTCCGCCATCCATGCGATGGAACATCAGCAGACTGCCGTTGTCGTCGGTGACCGCAATGTCCATGTCCACGCCGATTTCTACCGCCTTGGATTCGGCGGCGGCCATCATCACCCGCGCATCGTCGAGCGTCAGTTTCTGTGCCGTTCTCATAGTCGATTCGACCTCCGGGGCGAATTATAGGGCCCAATCGTCGTTCGGCTCTCACCTCGCCGCCGTTGCTTCCTAATGAGATGGACATACACACCGTTCAATGCCCCTACTGCGGCGAGCACCTCGAGGTCTTCATCGACCGCTCGGTGCCCCGGCAGGAATACATCGAAGACTGCCAGATCTGCTGCCGGCCGATCACCCTCACCGTGACGCTCGACCTCGATGACGACACCCAGGCCCACGTCGAGGCCCGATCCGAAGAGGAGTAGCCGTGTCGGGTGCCGGTCCAGAGGTGATCGCCGGCGGCACCCGCATGGTAGGATTCGGCATTATGAGACAGCAGTGCCGGAAAGCGGCTCTTTACGCGATTCTGGCGGCGGTGATGCTGGGATTCCCGACCCACGCGATGCAATCAAGAACCCCCGTCAACGTCGCTTCACTCGGCCCCCAGGTGGGCGAATCTGTACCCAACTTCACGCTGCCTGACCAGAACGGGCAGGAGCGGACGCTTGAGTCGATTCTGGGACCGAACGGAGCGATTCTGTTGTTTCACCGGTCGGCCGACTGGTGACCGTATTGCAAAGCGCAGCTCGTGGAGCTGCAAGACCGGGCGGAAGAGTTGCGAGGTCAGGGTCTCGGCGTGGCGGCGATCAGCTACGACTCCGAAGAAATCCTGTCGGACTTCGCGCAGCGTAGCGGCATCAGCTTTCCGCTGTTGTCAGATGACGACTCCGCCGTCATCACGGAATTCGGCATCCTGAATACGGTCGCGGCTGAAGCGGTCGGACCCAACAAAGACGACCCAGACGTGGTGGCGGACGCTAGGCAGTATGTCTCGGTATTCGGGGCCAGCCAGATGATTGTCGGCACACCGTTCCCGGGCACCTTTATGCTGGATGCCCAGGGTCGCGTCACGTCACGCTTCTTTGAGGAGTTCTACCGCGAGCGGAACACCACCGCCAACGTGATGCTGAAGCTGGGCGCCGGACTGTCGCCAATTGCGGCGATAGAAGGCTCGACGGCCCACATGAACATCACAGCCTATCCCAGCAACCCGAACCTCACCGTCGGCACCAAGTTCTCGCTGGCCGTCGACATCGAACCGAACGAAGGGATCCACCTCTACGCGCCGGGCGCCGAAGCGATGGGTTACCGCGTGATTGGACTCACGATCGATCCGGTGCCACATATCCGCTTCGAGCCGGTCGAGTTCCCAGCCTCTGAGATCTATCACTTCGAACCACTCGACGAGCGGGTTCCGGTGTATCAACAGCCCTTCACATTGCTGCAAGAGGCCGTCGTCTCTGGTGAACCCGAGGCGGAAGAGGCACTGAAAGAGCTGGACGCGGTCACACTGTCTGGAACGCTCAACTATCAGGCCTGCGACGACAAGCTGTGTTTCGATCCGGTCGCGGTGCCGTTGTCGTTCACCCTGGACGTGGAGACCTTGGACCGACAGCGGGTAAATCGGTAGGAGGAGCCTCGTGGAAGAGTTCAGCCTGGCGACGCTGTTGCTGACCCCGGCCACGCACGAGCCGTCACACGACGGCCGCGGGCCGCTCCGAACCCGCGCAGGCATACGTTGACCACTTCGCACAGACGACGGCCGTCCCGCCGACCGCTCGTGGCGCCGGTCGTGGTCGGGTTGTCGATATCACTCGGCTTATTGAGCCACGCGTCCGCGCAGGTCGGGCAGTCAGACCCGGCCTTCACCGAACACGTTGAACCGTTGCTCGCCGAATACTGCGTGAGTTGCCACAACGACGAACTGCAAACCGCCGACCTGAGTTTTGATCCGTTTCTGGCCGGCGCCGATGTGTCCGAAGCATCGGCGCTGTGGCAGCGGGTCTCCGAGCGCCTGCGGGCCGGCCAGATGCCGCCGCGGGGACGCCCGCGTCCAGCGGAACCAGCCGTGGAGCAAGTCCTCGCCTGGGCCGACGCACTCGTTGGCAGCGCCGCGACTGATGGGACGCCCAACCCCGGTCGGGTCACCGCCCGCCGACTCAACCGGACGGAGTACAACAACACCGTACGGAGCCTGCTCGGGGTGCACGGCAGCCCCGCCGATGAGTTCCCAGCCGACGACTCGGGCTACGGGTTCGACAACAACGGAGACGTGCTGTCGATCTCGCCCCTGCTGATGGAGAAATACATCGCGGCAGCTCGCAGTCTCTCGCGCGATGCCGTGTTCGGGCCACCGCTGCCGGACGAGCCGTTCCAACTCGCACACTACATGGCGCGCCGCTCGCACGACGCCGACGGCAGTCTCGACGACGCCGACACGCTCCCGTATTCGATGCGAGGCGCACTGTACGGCTCGCACCTGTTTCCCTGGACGGCCGATTACGAGTTGCGCTTCCGGGTGGCGAACTATCGCCAGCGGGCGCCCCGACCAGAGGGCGCGCCACGCCGCCCTCGCGACGCACCACCGCTTCCGCCTGAGCAGTTCCTGGAGGAGATGCGGCTGGCAGCGCCGCCGGTGCCGGTGGTGGCGACCCTCGACGGGGAGGTCTTTGCCGAGGCGATCATCGAAGGCGTCAACGCGTTCGGGTATGAGCGTGGCGAGCTCGTGACCCGGGTGACGGTCGAGGCGGGCGAACACGACTTTCGGGTGTCGTATCCCCATATCGCCGATATCGTCGACCCCCGCGAGAACATGCTGCCAGACGGCCGTCGCGTGATGTATATCGACTATCTGGATATCGTCGGGCCGTTCAAGGTGAGTCCGACCCCTCCGGCGAGCTACGACGAGATCTTCATCTGTCGTCATCAGCCTGGCGCCCATAACGAGAGCTGCGCCGGCGAGATCGTCACAAATCTGGCCCGCCGAGCGTATCGGCGCCCAGTCGCGGCGCACGAAGTGGAACGTCTGACCGGCCTGGTCACCCAGGCCCAAGATGCAGGCGACTCATTCGATGAGGGCGTTCGCGTGGCGGTACAGGCCGTATTGCTCTCACCGCACTTTCTGTTCAGGATCGAGCGTGACCCGGGGACGACGTCGGACAACGCCAGTGCCGACGCGCACCTGATCAGTGACCACGAGCTCGCGTCACGGCTGTCCTACTTCCTGTGGGCCGACATGCCGGACGACGAGTTGCTCGGCCTGGCCGACACGAACCAGCTGGGGCGCCCTGACGTGCTCGAATCACAGGTCCGGCGTATGCTCGCCGACCCGCGCGCGGCGGCGCTGGTTGACACGTTCGCCGAACAATGGCTTCAGCTCCGTAATCTGGATCGGGCAAAACCGGACCCGTTCCGGTTCCCGGCGGTCGACGACGAGTTGCGTCATGCGATGCGACGCGAGACGGATCTGTTCCTTGGCGCCATCATCCGAGAAGACCGGAGCCTCCTCGACCTGATCGACGCGCCCTTCACTTTTCTGAATGGCCCGCTTGCTCACCACTACGGCATCACCGGAGTCACCGGTGAAGCGTTCCAACGGGTAGAGCTAGACGGCTCGCAGCGCAGCGGCCTGATGACGCAGGCCAGCATTCTGACCGTCTCGTCTTATCCGACTCGCACATCGCCCGTGCTGCGCGGAAAATGGGTGCTGCAGAACCTGCTCGGCGCCCCGCCACCCGACCCACCCGCCGGCGTGCCGCCACTCGATGTAGCGGCGGTCGGCACCACGATGTCGCTGCGAGCCCAACTCGAGGAACATCGCGCCAACGTGACGTGCGCGGTCTGTCACGACCAGATCGATCCGATCGGGTTTGGGCTGGAGCGCTATGACGCGACCGGTGCCTGGCGCACGCATGACGGACCGTTCGAGATCGACGACTCCGGCACGTTGCCAGACGGCACCACGTTCCGTGGCTCACTCGAACTCAAGGGTATTCTGCGGAGCCAGCACGACGCGTTCACGAAGAATCTAACCGAGAAGCTATTGACCTACGCGCTGGGGCGCGGGCTCGAGGTCTATGATGCGAAGGCCGTCGACACGATCACCGAGCGAGTCGCCACCGCCGACCACCGATTCTCCAGCCTCGTCCTGGGCGTGGTCGAGAGCCAGCCGTTCAGGATGCGCCGCCCGGAGTAAGGAAGCTGACGATGATTTCATCCAAACATCTGCCCAGACGAGCCGTCCTCAAGGGGCTTGGCGCCACGCTGGCGCTGCCATTTCTCGATGCTATGGTGCCGGCGTTCGCCCGAGCCGCGCAGGTGCACGCCGCCTCGCCGACACGGATGGCGTTCGTCTATGTGCCAAACGGCATCATCATGGACGAGTGGACCGTCGCCGGGCTCGACGGCGCGTTTCCGTTGCCGACCGAGTTTCCCAGAATTCTCCAACCTGTTGCCGGGTATCGGGACCAATTCTCCATCCTATCGGGGTTGATGCAGGACGGCGGCCGGGCGCATGGCGACGGCCCGGGTGACCATGCGCGCGCGGGGGCCAGCTATCTGACCAGTGCACACCCGAAGGAGACGGCCGGGGCCGATATCCAGGCTGGCGTCTCGATGGACCAGGTTGCCGCACGGCACATCGGTGGCCAGACTCGTTTCCCCTCGCTGGAACTCGGGTGCGAGGAAGGGCTGTACGGCGGCAATTGCGATGGCCGCTACAGCTGCGCCTACAGCAACACCATCTCGTGGCGCACGCCGTCGGCGCCGATGCCGCAGGAAACCAGCCCGCGTGCCGTGTTCGAACGGATGTTCGGCAGCGCCGATCTCCATCCCGATCCGGTACGCCGCGCCCGGCGAGCCGCGTACGACCAAAGCGTGCTCGACCTCGTGCTGGACCAGGCCAAGACGTTACAGGGCACGCTCGGCGCCACCGACCGGCGAAAGCTGGATGAGTATCTGTTCTCGATACGAGACATCGAGAAGCGAATCGTCCAGGCCGAACAAGCCGCCGACGTCGCACCGCCCGAGTTCGCGCGCCCCAGACCTGGTGTGCCGCAAAGTTTCATCGCACATGCGCGCTTGATGTTCGATCTGATGACGGTTGCCTTCCAGACGGACATGACCCGCATCATCACCTTCATGGTCGGGCTCGAACTCGGCAACAAGGTGTACGAAGAGGCCGGGGTCTCGGAGGCTCACCACGGATTGACCCATCACCGCGGTGACGCCGGAAAGATCGAGAAGATCACCCAGATCAACCGCTTCCATGTCGAACAGTTCACCCATCTGCTGGAACGGCTCTCGACGACCAACGACGGCGACGGCACGTTGCTGGACCACTCGATGGTGGTCTATGGGGCCGGCATCTCAGATGGCAACCGCCACCATCACCACGACCTCCCGACGCTGCTCGCCGGTCGGGCTGGAAGGCGGATCACACAGGGTCGACACATCTCCTACGCTCCGGAAACCCCGATGGCCAACCTGTTCCTGACGATGCTCTCGTATATGGGCGCGGAAAAAGAGTCGTTGGGTGACAGCACTGGCCGCGTGGCTATCTAGTCTAAGGTTTCCGCGCGAGGCGTCTGTCTGGCTGCGTCGGTCACAGCTGCCCGTTGCAGCCGTCATCGGTCGTACTATGACTCGTCCATCGACCCGTCGCAGTCAGTTCCGAGGCAGCCGTTGACAGTATCGCAGCCGGCCCCCTCGGCCGAACGTCTCCGCATGACCCAGCGACTCGAAGCACGCGCGGTCGCGACATCACCCTCCGGTTCCTCAGTATCTACCGCGCGTCCGGATTGAACCGTCGACACTCTCTCGCGCATAATTGGCAGCGCGGATATGACACCGCGTGGCAGGCGACAGTAACGGGCGAATGAACCATGAGACGCCAACGTGTGTACGGCATGATGCCGTCGTTGTCTGTGCTCGCACTGTGGCTGGCTTCGAGTGCGCCCGCCCAGGGCCAGACCCCGCGCGACTCTCCAGACACGACGTTCTACGTCTCGGCCGACGCCAGACCCAACGGCAACGGCGGTAAGCGAACCCCGTTTGTCTCGCTTGCTCAAGCAGAGGCGGCGTCAGCCGCCGGCGATACCATCTTTCTGCTCGCCAGTGAGCGCGGCTCGGTACTGGACGGCGGCATCGCGCTCAAACCGCGGCAGAAACTTGTCGGCGTGAACGCCGATGGGGAACTGCTCGAGCACGCGGCCGACCGCGTGCG
>Ga0315338_1004032_pt1 | contig 12085 bp, 10 predicted proteins | sample ASW8metaG_FD_204518 | JGI IMG/M metagenome (GOLD analysis project Ga0315338, IMG submission 204518) | Ammonia-oxidizing marine archaeal communities from Monterey Bay, California, United States - ASW #8 | ecosystem: Environmental > Aquatic > Marine > Coastal | place: USA: California | collected...
CGTTCAAGCAGCAAGCGGTGTAATGAGTGTAACCGGGGAACCTGACGGCCAGCCGGTGAAGTGCGGGGTTCCATTTGGTGATTTCTGTGCCGGCCTTTATGCCTCCTACAGCATTTTGGCCAGTGTCATGCAGGCGAGGGAGACCGGCAAAGGGGTTTACATCGATTGTTCGATGGTTGGCTCTTTGATGGGCGTATCGGCCCTCCAGACGAGTGAGTTTTTCGGAACGGGGCGCGCGCCTTTAAAACTCGGCTCTGCTCATCCTCGCAATGCCCCCTATCAAGCTTTTCGAGGGCGGGATCGATACTTCGTGCTTGCCGCGGGGACGGATCGATTTTGGGCTGAGGTATGTGACGCCGTGGGCGAGCCGAACCTGGTGAATGATCCGCGCTTTTCGTCGGTAGAGCTTCGTGCAAAAAACCAAAAAGAGTTGGTTGAAGTTCTTGAACCGCTGTTCGAGTCACGAGTAGCGGAACATTGGCTTGGGGAGATGATCCGTCGTGGCGTTCCATGCTCGCCGATTAATTCTTATGCCGAAGCATTGTCGAATCCACAGATCGAATATATGGATTTAGTGGTGGACCTGGAATTACCCAATGGTGAACGGACGAAGACGATAGCCTTTCCGGTATCGATTTCGGGTTTTCAGTTCGAGGTCTTCCGCACGCCGCCTCGACTGGGCGAGCATACGGATGAGGTTTTGTCGGAGTGGGTGAAGGGATCCAGTTAAAAAAATGCAAGGTCGTGTAGGTAACACCCGTGATGGGCGGTAGTTTTCCTCTGGTGTCCCCGGGAAGGGACCGACGAACATTGTTAGCTAAAACAGTTCTGTGATGGAAAAAGAACTAATTATCAAGCAAGAGGGAGATCTAACCCGCCTCACGCTGAACCGGCCGGAAACACGAAACGCACTGAACGCGACGTTGGTCGAAGAGCTCATCTCCGCCGTGGACGAAGCTGTTTGTGAAGGTTCTAAGCTATTAGTTCTTTCGGGAAATGGTAAGTCGTTTTGTGCCGGTTTTGATCTCAGTGATATCAAGGCGATCTCGGAGGCTGAACTGATCCGCCGGCTGATCCGGATTGAGATCCTGCTCCAAAAAATCCATCACGCTCCAGTAGCTATTCTTGCCATGGCCCACGGTGCCGCCTTCGGTGCAGGTGCGGACTTGGTCGTAGCCTGTGGGTACAGGATCGCCTCACCCAACACGCGGTTTCGAATGCCGGGCCTCGGGTTCGGTGTCGTCCTGGGGACGAGACGACTGGCTAATACAGTCGGCAGTGGGGCTGCCCGGGAAGTCCTCGAAGGACTCAAAACCATTGAGGCACCCCACGCACTGAAGATAAATCTTTTGACGGCTATCGTCGACAAATCCGACTGGGAGACCGTAGTGGATGATGAATTGCATATGGCAATGATTTTGAGCCCATCGGCAAAGGAGACCATGCTCCGAGAGATCATCGAAGACACAAGGGACCGCGATCTCGCTGTTCTCGTGCGGTCCTTGACGGCTCCAGGTCTAAAGGCTCGGATCGCGGAGTTTGTTCAAGGGGAGAAAGGGAACTGATGGAAAGCCCTTGGCGATAGTACCGAGATTACCACCGAAAACCTGATCCCCAGTGAGGCCTAAGACCTTTCGTCCGATATAAACAAAGAGCGCCTTCGGAAACTGAAAGAGATTTACGATAGCAGCTAATAAGCGACGAAGACTATAAGCCGGCATTTCCCAGATAGCCTTCAAATCCATAGCGATCAAAAGCAAATTGCGCCGCCGTTGTATTGGTTTTACCTCCGCAGCCGTCCGATAGCCTGACTTTGGTGAGTTGGACGTGCCCGGAAGGCCATATTCCCAAAATTTCCGCCATCCGGGCACATCTTTCCCGCACTTTTCCTTTCGCCGTCGATTTTCTCGGCCTACGCCGGAACAAGTCTTCGTCGTAAATTATCAATCGGGCCAAGTATTTTTTTGACCAACTCAAAGTCTCGAAAACCAAAGAAGTATTCTTCGATGCCAAGAACACTGGAGTGGCAGCGATTTCATTGGATATGTTCGTGGGCCTGATTTCAATACGTTAAGGAATTATAACTGTGGAGCCAGTAGTCTTTCGGCCCTCCATGTCGGTGTGGGTTTGCGCAATTTCGGCCAGTGAGTACGTCTGGTTGACAGCAATTCTCACGTACCCGTTCTGTACTACGTTGAAGACCGCATTTGCGCACTCGTCCAAAAGCTCCCGAGTCCCGGTATGGGTTGCCAGGGTAGGACGTGTCAGGTAAAGCGACCCCCTTGGGGCCAGGATGGCGGGGCTAATTGGGTCAATAGGACCCGTTGCATAGCCGAAGGTCGCCATTAGACCAAAGGGCCGGAGACAGTTAAGGGAATCCTCGAAGGTGTCTTTGCCGATGGAATCATAAACCACCGGGACACCTTCGCCGTTTGTAATTTCCTTTACACGGGCCGGTACGTTTTCGTCGCGATAAAGAATCGGGTGGTCACAACCGTTGGCTTTTGCTAGCGCGGCCTTTTCCTCCGAACCAACGCAGCCAATTACCGTAGCACCCAAATGCTTAGCCCATTGGCACATTATCAAGCCCACGCCGCCGGCGGCGGCGTAGAATAGGATGGTATCGCCGGGCTTGACCTTATAAGTGCGGTGTAGGAGATAAAATACCGTCATGCCCTGGAGCATCATTGTTGCCGCTGTCTGATCGTCTATGCCGTCTGGAATATGCACCAGTCGGTCTGTACCCATAATCCTTTCTTCAGCGTAGGCGCCCAATTCCATGGCATAGGCGACCCGGTCGCCGACATTGAATTCACTGACGCCAGATCCGACTTCCTCTATGATTCCTGCTGCCTCCATGCCGATGATTGCCGGCAAATCGCCGACCGGATAAAGCCCGATACGTTGGTAGATGTCGATGTAGTTAAGTCCGATGGCAGTCTGGCGAAGACGCACCTCATCGTCCCCAACATTCCCGATATCTACGTCCTCATATTTCAGAACATCCGTTCCACCGAACTCGTGAATACGAACACCTTTTGTCATGGTTCCCCCTTTGGTGCGCTTTTGGTTGTTACATTAGGTCAAGCATTGATGACGGCTTTAATCGAAACCTTCCCCTGCAAGAAATAGGCGGCACACAAAGTAAAACGGATATTGTCGGATACGTAGCCGTTCCGTCAGGTCTGGACGCGGCGCGGTAGTGCGTGGGCATCGACCCGGTCGTCACCGTAATCGGTGGTCTCGCCGGTGGTGTGGAAGGTCTCCCAGGCGACGCCTTCCGGGTCGGCGACCCAGGCCTTGTCGGAAACAACGTGACAGCACTCAGCGTCCTGTTGTTCGACGACTTGTTCCTTCGCCGCCTTCATGCGCCCGGCGATGTCGGCGAGTTCGCTTTCGCTTTCGACCTGAATGCCTAAATGGTTGAATCCGACGGCTCCGGATCCGGGGGTGGAGATGGCAAAATTAACCCGCGGGTCGTCGAGCATCCACTTGGCGTAATCGTCCTTGATCACAGTCGGCGCTTCGCCGAACAGCATCCGGTAGAACCCGATGGAGTTTTCCAGGTCCTTGACCATCACGTGGACATGAAACCGTTTCATGGGTCCGCTCCTTTTGATCCGACATTCCCAAAAGTTCTATTAATTTATGGTTATCATGGTCGGCTCCCACGAACCATACCACTATTTAAGCTACAATCGTAGTCATTGAGAAGGCCCGATCGGACTACAACCCATGGAGGGTAAATGTCCGCTTTGGGCCAAAAGCATACATATTGGTGGGGTAGTCTGAATGTCCGCTAATAGCCAAAAGCGGACATCGGTCCAATCACGCCGCTCCAAACCCCGAACCGCCGAAACGGCAGGCTGCGGTCTCCGCGCTTTGACCGGTGATCAGCTTGACCATCGTCTTGTGGTTTTCGTGGAATTCGATGCCGATGAATTCGTCATCGATCCAGACGATGTCGCCTTCGTAACCGCCGTAATCGGGAATGTCGAGAACGGCGGATTTCGGCAAGACGATTTCCGCCACCTTCCCGGTGTCCAACGCCTGCACCTTGGCGCCGCCGGCGGAGATATGGAAAATCAACACCGCGAAGCCCTCTGCACCGATGGTCACCTGGGCCTCGAGCATCAGGGGATGGCGATCGAACTGCCGCCTGTCGGTTCCGTTCCATGAATTTTCCATTAGGCGGTCTTCCCACCGACGAACAGCTTAGCCGCCGCCGCAACCAATGAAAACAGAACGATGGAGGCGATATAGGGGCCTCCGTAAGGCAGGGGCTCGAACAGCCCGCTCCAGGTACCCCAAGCTTCGAACACTAAATGCTGAAACTTCAAGAACATTTTCGATTTTCCTTTTGGCAACTCCGCCGCCGCGGCTTTCGCCGTAGGCCGGTTGTTTTACGTCCCACCTTTTCCGGTGGTTTGCCTTTTCGGGGGAAACCGGACGGCCCGTTATCTAAAGTCCATGGGGGCGTCGGCCCGCGAATCTCAAGCGCCACTTTAGGCCATAAGGATTATTTGGGATGTGACCACCGTCACATATTTGGAAAAAAACACGGCGGGGATGTATTTTCTTAATATTACAGCTAGTTATGGGGCATTTAGGGGCAGATTTCTGGGTATAAGTGGACAAAAACGATGTATGGGGCGAAGGTCCGCTAATGGCTAAAAGCGGACATTCAGCCACACCCTGAATTACGTCTGCTTGACCCCCAAAAGCGGACCTTTTGGGCAAGCATGAAAAACGTCTGCTTATGACCCATTGCGGACATCGATGGCGCCGGTTGCCTACTGCTTGGCCTGATCGCCCGTGGTCGGGGAAAATATTTTTAAAATTCCGGGTAGAATTCCGCTAATATGTTTGCCTGATGGGGGACTTCCTCATCTGGCAGGTTCTCCTGTCTCGGAACGCAATACATTCGGAGGTAAAAATGACCACTGACGAAAGAACGCCCGACGCGGAAACACAAATCGAGGACGACATTAGCAAGAACCTCCTCATGCAAGTGAAGATTGTCGGCGGAATCGTTCTCCTGGTATTGCTCGCAGTATTTTTCGAAGTGATCTAACCACAAGAAAAACCAGCGGCGGCGGGCGCCACGGTGGCAAACGCCGTCACCGCTACCGCGACCATCAACGCGACGGCCAAACTCCGTGCGAAGTGGATTGGCTTCGGAACACGCATTCGATCCCTCCCCCGAATGACGCAGTCAAGTGCTTGGCCTATCGAGTTTGTCCAAGGTGTCTTGCGGCACCTTGCCGTGCGCTTCAAAGATCGCACGATTCCCGGCAAGCTGGTGCGCCACGAGCCGCGCATAAAGGCCCCTCCTAGCGAGCAAGATATCGTGGCTTCCGGTTTCAACGACTCGCCCATCCGCCATTACGACGATAAAATCGGCGTTGCGGACCGTCGAAAGGCGGTGAGCAATAACGATTGTGGTCCTTTTACTCATCAATTCCCTCAGCGCGGCACGGACGGCTTGCTCGTTGATGGCGTCGAGATGGGAGGAGGCTTCATCCAGGATCAAGACCGGCGCGTCCTTCAGAAAGGCGCGGGCAATCGCCACCCGCTGGCGTTGTCCGCCAGACAAGCGCATGCCGCGCTCGCCGACCGGGGTGTCCCATCCGTCGGGCAGTCCGGCGACGAACGCCGTCAACGAGGCCCGCTCCAGCGCCTCGGCGAGGTCAGTATCGTTCGCGTCCGGTTGGGCGATCAGGATATTGGCGTGCAAGGTGTCGTTAAACAGATAGGTGTCCTGCGCGACAAGCGCGATGCGTTCGCGCAAGTCGTCGAGTTCATAGTCCCGCAAATCCCGGCCGTTCATGCGGATCACCCCCCGGTCCGGATCCCAGAAACGCATGAACAGATTTGCCGTCGTCGTCTTGCCGGCACCCGATGGGCCGACCAGGGCGACCGTGCTGCCCGCCGGCAGATCTAGGGAGACATCTGCCAAGGCCGGGCGATTGGTGCCGGCATAGGAAAAATAGACGTGGTCCAGGCTTAACGACACGCCGCCGCTTCGTCTGGCGGCCGCGTCGTCCACGCCTGCCCCATCGGTGACCGTAACAACTTCCTGCTCTACCGCATGAAGGCGACGGGTGGACCCCAGGGTATCCGCCAACTGGCGGCCAATATTGGCGATTTCGGAGACCGGCAGAAACGCTGACATCGCCAAAATGCTCATTAACGGAAGAATCGTCCGCTCAATCGACCCATCGGCGACAAGCCCGACGCCGATGACGATGACGCCCAGTCCGCCCAACCCCGTCGCGGCTTCGAGGATCGCAGTTTGAATCGTCAGATCGCTGAAAAACGGCAGCCGCAGATCGTGATGCGTTTTGACGCGCTCGATGAACTGGCGGCCTCGTTCGGGTTCCTGCTGAAACGCCGTTATTTCGCCCAATCCCTGAATTGTGTCGACGCTGTGCGCGTTCAAATCGCCAAGCGCTTCACGCGCCCGCGACCCCAACGCATCAATCCGGCCGCGCATGAAAAACGGGCTAAGGATGACGACCGCCAGGAACGGCATCAACGTGGCCGCCATCTGCCAACCGAAAGAAACCAGCGTGACCAGAACCGCCGCCGGCACCAACAGGGCGACGAAGGCCGGCGCTACGGTATGGGCGAAGAAAAACTCGACCGTCTCCACGTCCTGCGTCACCATGGAAACCAGATCGCCAGTGCGACGCCGAATGAGGTAGGCTGGCGCCAGCCTGTCGAGTTTCTTGAAAAGCGCGACACGCATTTCCGCCAGCAACCGGAACGCCATGTGATGCGCGGTCCAGGATTCGAACCAATGGAGGATGCCCGCCGAAGGGGCCATGACCGCCAACGCAATCAACAGGCTGTCGAAAGGCTCGCCCCGTTTAACGGCCGCGACGATCAACGCGCTGACGGCGCCGACGCCGATAAGGGAGGCCACCCGCGCAACACCTAAGCCGAAGGTCAGGGCCATTTCACCCTTGTAGGGGACGATATGCCCGAACAGCGATTTTATCGCCCCGCCCCAACCAAGACCCTCCGCGCGAAGAATGGCGTCGGTCGGCTCTGCCGCTGCCTCGAACTGTCTCGCTTCAGTGTTTTCTGCCTTTGCCAACTGCGGTGCGGCAGCATCATCGTCCAACAACAATGGCTCGGCGTCTCCGGCCTGTTCGGCCTGGCTTTCCATCAATCGGAAATAAACCCTACGCGCGGCCATGAGCTTGGTATGCGTTCCGCTTTCAACGATGCGGCCGCCGTCCAACGCCAGAATACGGTCGGCGCTGATTACACTGGACAGGCGATGGGCGAAAATAAGCGTAGTCCGCCCCTTCATTAGCCGATCAAGCGCGTCTTGGATGATGGCTTCGTTTTCTGCATCGACCGATGACAACGCTTCGTCCAGCACCAGAATGGGCGCATCGCGCAGCAACGCGCGGGCGATGGCGAGGCGCTGCCGCTGACCGCCCGACAGCTTCAAACCCCGCTCGCCGATCACGGTGTCGTACCCTTGCGGCAGTTTTTCGATGAAGAAATGTGCGTTCGCCGACCGCGCCGCCGCCTCCAGCGCCTCGCGGCTCGCGTCCGGTTTGCCGAAAAGGATGTTCTCCTCCACCGTGCCGTGAAACAAGTAGGTGTCCTGGCTGACGATGGCGAGTTGCCGGCGAATGTCGTCAAAACTCAGGTTGCGCAAATCGTGTCCGCCGAGCCGGATGATGCCGGCGGTGGGATCATAGGTGCGCGATAGCAGCTTCACGATCGTCGATTTGCCGGCGCCGCTCGATCCGACAACGCCGATCCGTTCACCGGCCTCGATTTTAAAGGTCAGATCCTCATGCGCGGCGCGACGACCGCCCGGGTAGGCGAACTCCACATGATCGAACTCGACGGTCGGCGCGATATCCCCAACCGGCGCTCTGCGCGCGGCGGCGGTTACACCGGGCTTGGCGTCGAGCAGATCGAAGATGGAGATCGCCGCCGCCTGCGCCACCATGCCCTGGTGCATTAACGCACGCATTTCGCGGAGCGGACGATACACTTCTATTCCCATCATCAGGACGATCAGCAACACCTGCACACTCATCGCCCCGTCGACGACGCGGTACACGCCCAACGCCAAAGTGGCCGCCGCGCCAACCGCAATGCCCGTGTCGGTGATTCCGCGTGACAGGGAGTTTGTGGCCAGCACCCATAAGGTGCTTTGGAAAAGTACCTGTGCCTTTTCCTCCAGTAGCTTCGTACGCGCGGCGCTCTGGCCGAAGGATTTCAACGTCCCTAGACCCTGTATGGAGTCCAAGAACTCCGACGCGAACGCCTTGTACGCTTTCGAGCGCGCCAAGCTGTTCGCGCTATCCCATTTATGAAACAGCGCCGGCGCGACGAACGTTATCAGCGCGAACGCCGTCAGTAGGGCGGCGACGGGCAGGTCGAGAAACGCGACGAAGAAAAAGATTCCGATGGGTGTCAGAATGGCGACGAATAATTGCGGCAGGTATTGTCCGAAATAGGTTTCAAGCTGTTCCGCGCCGTCGACGAGGGACAGGATGACGTCGCCCGTGCGCTGAAGCCCGAAATACGCTGGCCCTAGTTCGACGACCTTGGCGTACAACTTTTTGCGTAATTTCATCTGAACGATGGCGGCGGTCCTGTGCGCGACCATGTTGCGCCCGTATTCCAGGAACCCGCGCAGCGCCATGATCGCCGCAACAAGGATGAACGGTCCAAAAAGCGAATCCGCTGGTTCGCCCGAGAATATTTTCGCCAAAAGCCAGCCCAGCAACCCGAGCCGCGCCACGCCGACCGCCGCCGAAATTAAACCGACGAAAACTGCCCAAAATATCCGGCCCCGGACGGCTTTCGTGAATCCCCAAAGGCGCCAGTCGAAATACAATGGGTTACTCCGTTATGTGTGATGGAATCGGGCGAAAGACCTTAACCGACATTGCCCAGATGCCATCCAACTTCGTGGGATTCATTCTACAGTCCAAGCGCCTAGGGATCTGTTTCCCCTATGCCGACATTATCAAATTTACTAAGCGTGAGCTCCGGGCTGTTCTCTTCTGATGTAGTGAACGGTGTAGACCTCCGTCATCATAATGTCCGCTTATGGCTATTAGCAGACCTTCGGCGGAGCTGTAATTTACGTCCGCTCTGCCCCCGAAAGCGGACATTCAGACGGCTCAGGTTAGTAAAAGGTTAGCAAAAATGACGAGTTGGTCTTTTGTTCCAAAATATACTACCAGCTAAGTTATTGATAACTGGCGGAGAGGGTGGGATTCGAACCCACGGTACCCGCGAGGGTACAACGGTTTTCGAGACCGCCCCATTCGACCACTCTGGCACCTCTCCGATAAGATTTTCGTTCGCCCTCCCTATTACCCCTAATATAACTAAGTATCGGAGGCCGGGCCTCACCGCGGGCGGAGAGTAGCCGAAAGCCTATGCTTCAGCAAGCGGCCGACCCCGGCTTGGGGCCGTTGACAACGGCGGTTTTGCGGCTATAGTCCGGCCTCTCGGGTGAGGCCTGTTGCGGGAGTCGATGGGCTTTTTTTTGTTAACGGATTTCCAGAGGCTTAAATGTTCGCAGTCGTCCGCACCGGCGGAAAGCAGTACCGGGTCGCCAAGGACGACACCATCGTCGTCGAGAAGCTGGCCGGCGACCCCGGCACCATGGTCGAATTGTCCGAGGTGCTGATGATCGGCAGCGGCAAGTCGGCGAGCATCGGTTCACCCTTAGTTGACAAGGCCGCCGTGTTCGCCGAGGTGGTGGAACAATCCCGAGCCGACAAAATCATCGTGTTCAAGAAGCACCGGCGCAAGAATTACCGCCGCACCCGCGGCCACCGCCAGCAGCAGACGGTGCTGCGCATCCTCGACGTCAGCCCGACGGGGGCCAAGCCTAAAGCCGTCGCCAAGGCTAAAGCGGCGTCCCAGGGAACTCCCAAGGCGACGCCAAAACCAGCGGCCAAGCCCGAGCCCCAGAAGGAAACTAAGAAGGAAGCCAAGAAGCCCGAGGCCAAGAAGGAAGCCAAAAAGCCGGTGGCCAAGAAAGCGGCGACCAAGAAGTCGGGGGCCAAGGCACCGGCGAAGAAAAAGCCCGCGGCGAAGAAAAAAGCGGCTCCCCAGGGTAGGAGCAAGGGCAAAGGCAAGTCGAAAGAGTAGGTGAGAGATGGCACATAAAAAAGCAGGCGGCAGCTCGCGCAACGGCCGCGACTCCATCGGCCGGCGGCTGGGGGTCAAGAAATTCGGCGGCCAAATCGTCGTCCCCGGAAACATCATCATCCGCCAGCGCGGTACCAAGTACCACGCCGGCGAAAACGTCGGCATCGGCAGGGACCATACCCTTTTCGCCACCGCCGGCGGGCGGGTGAAGTTCGAGCACAAGGCCAAGGGCCGGGTCTATGTGGCGGTGGACCCGGGATCGTAAGTAAAGGGATTGCAGCCGTTCGTTCGCGCATCTAAGGGGAATGGCTGGCCGTTCCCCTTTTTTCGCGGGTAAATTATCGTTGGGTTTGGGCGAATTTCGATGAAGTTCCTGGACGAAACGAAAATCTTTGTCAAAAGTGGCGACGGCGGCGACGGCTGCGTCAGCTTCCGGCGCGAGAAGAACATCGCCATGGGCGGTCCCGACGGCGGTGATGGTGGGCGCGGCGGTGACGTGGTGCTGGAAGGCTCGGGTTCCCTCAACACCCTGATCGATTTCCGTTACAAGCAGCACATCAAGGGCGGCCGCGGTGATCACGGGATGGGCAAGAACCGAACCGGATCGAAGGGCAAGAGCATTACCGTCAAGATCCCCGTCGGCACCCAGGTCTTAGAAGAGGACCGAAAAACCCTGCTTGCCGACATCACTGAGGCTGGGCAGCAGGTGGTCATCGCTAGGGGCGGCGACGGCGGCTTCGGCAACACGCATTTCAAGTCGGCCACCAACCAGGCTCCGCGCCTCGCCAATCCCGGCTATCCCGGCACCGAATTCTGGCTGTGGCTGCGCCTGAAGCTGATCGCCGACGCCGGGCTGGTGGGGCGGCCCAACGCCGGCAAATCGACGCTGTTGGCCGCCGTTAGCCGGGCGCATCCGAAAATCGGCGATTATCCCTTCACCACCGTGCACCCTAACCTGGGCGTCGTCTATGTCGGTGACAGGACCGGCGGCGACGAATTCGTGCTCGCCGACCTCCCCGGCCTGATCGAGGGCGCCAACGAAGGCGCCGGATTGGGTAACCGGTTCCTCGGCCATGTGGAGCGCTGCCGGGTGCTTGTGCACCTGATCGACGGTACCCTCGATGACGTCGCTCGCGCCTATCAAACCGTGCGCCGCGAGGTCGAAGCCTACGGCGGTAGCTTGGCGGAAAAGCCTGAGCTGGTAGCGCTCAACAAGGCGGACGCGCTGAGCGATGAAGACAAGGCGGAAAAACAAGAAATACTGGCCCTGGCCTCGGGCGCCGAAGTGGCGGTGATCTCGGGGATCTCCGGTGACGGCCTGCAAACGCTGATGGCCGTCCTTTTTGGCGTCATCGGGCGGCTAACGGAATCAACCCAACCAAAACGGGCCTTCGCGCCATGAGCGACAAGCAAAGCCTGGACACAAGCAGCCGGATGGTGGTCAAGATCGGCTCGGCGCTGCTGGTCGACCAGGACCAGGGCGCGGTCCACTACGCTTGGCTCGAGGCCTTGGCCGAGGACATCGCCGGCCACGCCAAGCAGGGCCGGGAAATCATCATCGTCTCGTCGGGTGCCATCGCCGTCGGGCGCCGCTACCTGGACCTGCCGGCCGGCTCCCTGAAGCTGGACGAAAATCAGGCCGCGGCGGCCACCGGCATGGCACGCCTGGCACATGCCTATCAAGAGGTGCTGTCCCATCACGACCTGACTGTGGCCCAGGTGCTGTTGACCGTCGACGATTCCGAAAACCGGCGCCGCTTTATCAACGCCCGCAACACGCTCGACGCCCTACTAAAGCTGGGCGCGGTGCCGCTAATCAACGAAAACGACACGGTCGCCACCGACGAAATCCGTTTCGGCGACAACGACCGCCTGGCGGCCCGGGTGGCGGCAATGATCTGCGCCGACACCTTGGTTTTGCTGTCGGACATCGACGGCC
>Ga0315338_1004033_pt1 | contig 12079 bp, 8 predicted proteins | sample ASW8metaG_FD_204518 | JGI IMG/M metagenome (GOLD analysis project Ga0315338, IMG submission 204518) | Ammonia-oxidizing marine archaeal communities from Monterey Bay, California, United States - ASW #8 | ecosystem: Environmental > Aquatic > Marine > Coastal | place: USA: California | collected...
CTAGCGTCGATATGAAACTTCGAAGGCCGAAACTGTGTTAGCGTACTCGCATCGACGACGCGCTCCGTAGTGCGCAACAATCTCGCCTTCACTCTGCAGTCTCGATGCGAGAGTTGCTTTTTTCTAGAACCGCTGTCAGATATACTGAGTCGAATGCGCTAGCATCGAGTGAATGCCGATAGTTCCTCGAATAGGAGGCACCCGTGGCTAGCGCCAGCGGCTCACAATCCTGAAATCTGCCTCCTGCAATCGGTAGATCGGATACAGTGTGTCCATTGTTTGTGACGCATCGCCAACGATAATAAGAACTTTGTTGCTCACAGACATGTCTCCAAATACGAACGGGCCCGATTGATTTCCGCAGTGACCTCGGCTGTTTTGGGCAGGATGGGGATACCGCGCGGTACGGGGTGCATAAAGATCTCGGTCCAGCCTTGGTAATTGATGCGCCTCAACGCTGCAATAATGGGGCAGAAGTCGAGCGGCCCCCGCCCTGGCAGCTGGAGCAGTTCTTCTTTCTTCGGCAGCTTTTTTGCACAGCCCATGCCGTGTTGCCAGGCTTGGAAGAAGACTAGTTTACTGGCGAAATGCTCAATTAGATCCCCAATCATCTGTGGATCTTGCGGTAGGTGATAGGGTGCCAACGCCAGTCCGACATGCTCACTCTCGATATGGTCGGCAAAATATCGCAGGGAGTCTGGCGAACTGAGTAAAGTGCCGGCGTGATTTTCGATGCCAATAGTAACGTTGTGTTTTTCGGCCTCTACTAGTTGCGGGCGGAGTCGCTTGAGGAAGTTCTGGACGCGCTCCTTTTCGGTATCGCCTGCCGACATGCCTGCGCCACAGACAAGCAACTTTCCGCCAAATCGAGACAGTACAGGGATTTCACTATGAATGCGTTGCGGTCCCAAATCGTACCGGGTAATCACGCCAAGTTGCACATCGTGTTTTTCCAACAGGTCCTGAACGTTTTCAAAACCAAGTTGATCCATTTGCTCGCGATGATTGGCATGGTTTCGCGGCCAGATGTCGATCGTCTGAGCACCAATCTTGGCAGCTTCACCGAGCACTTCGTCCAGTGGAGCCGTACCGTACATGGGCGAACCAAGAATGTAGTTCAGCGAGAATTCGCTGCCGTTTTCATCGGCACGAAGATTGGACGGCTTGACGCCTGCGAGAGCCATCGCCCCGATTGAGACTGCTGTCTGCAAACCAAATTCGCGGCGCGAAATATCCAATGGCAAACAACACTTCCGCATTATGGCACCGTGCAAGTGTCTAACTGGCCAAGTTGTGGTGAAGCTGCGCACTCACTTTAATGCATTTCTGAGCAACGCGGTAGACCGCGCTTCTCTATGCGCCTATGAGTTCGCTTCTCTATGCGCCTATGCGAACGATCCGCTTCGTGATGAGGCTTGTTGGCTTGCAGATACCCCATCGTCGAAACTAGAATGAGTGGCATCTTTTCGCTCTTCACTCGGTCTGCAGCCACAGTACATTCCGCCATGAAAGACTTGCCTGCCTCTCGACGCACCTTTGTGAAGTCGTCGACCGCCGCCATGCTTGGTATTACCTTCGGCGGGCTTGCGGCTCGCGTCTATGCGGCACCTACGACGGCGCAAGCACAGAGTGGCAAGCTTGAGCGGCCCCGCATCGGTTGTGTCGGGATGCGATACCAAGGATCCGTTATTGCAGAGAAAGCTCAGGCGCATGGTGACATCGTTGCGATTTGCGATGTCGATCGCCACGTTCGTGAGCAGGCCCGCGCCGCCTTTGGCAGTACGCCGCGAGTTTACGAAGACTATCGTGACATGCTGGCCCGCGACGACATCGACGTAGTGACGATCGGCGCGCCGGATCATTGGCACACGAAAATGCTCATCGACGCCTGCCGCGCGGGAAAAGACGTCTACTGCGAGAAACCATTGACGCTCACCATCGACGAGGGAAAGCTAATCTGCAAGGTGGTACAGGAGACAGGGCGCATCGTGCAGGTCGGCTCTTGGCAGCGCAGCGATCATCGATTTCGACTGGCCGTGGAACTGGTCCGACAAGGGCGGCTGGGAAAGCTTCAGCGCGTGGACGTCGTGCTCGGCAAGAACAAAGCTGGCGGGCCGTTTGCCCTGGACAACCCGCCACCCGAGTTGAACTGGGATCTGTGGCAAGGGCAGACACCAGATGTTCCTTACATCCCTGAACGGTGTCACTACACGTTTCGTTGGTGGTATGCCTACTCCGGTGGCCAGATGACTGACTGGGGTGCCCACCATCTCGACATCGCCCAATGGGGAATTAATGAGTATCCCGCTCGCATCGAGGCAACATCGCGATTTCCAAACGTACAGAATGGCTACGATGTGGCTCTCGACTTTGCTGCGACCTACCACTATCCAAGCGGCGTAATCATGACCGTGAGCGACACGGGCCGCAATGGCATCCTATTTACCGGGACGGAGGGTCGCATTTTCGTCAACCGGGGTAGTCTTTCCGGCAAACCCGTGGAAGCCCTCCAGAATGACCCGATCTCACGCGAGAACTTTGCAGTTTACGACTTCGATAATCTTGATCGGCCCGAGCGCAGCGGGAAGCTCGATGCGATTGTCAACCACATGGGTAATTTCTTTGATTGTATTCGAAGCGGCAAGCAACCAATCTCGGATGTTGAAAGCCAGCATCGCAGCGTCTCGACTTGTCACCTGGGCAATATCTCGATGTGGACTGGACGACCATTGCAGTGGAACGCTGATGAAGAATCATTTGACGACGATGCGGAAGCCAATGGCTGGCTCCGTCGCAGGCAACGAACCGGTTTTGAAGTAATGTAAGGAGATGCGCATATGAAATGTAGCAGCAACCGTATACTCACCACGCATGTAGGCAGTCTCGCGCGGCCCGATCGGCAGCTAGAGCTACTCTTTGCCAAGGAGCGCGGTGAATCGTACGACACAGCCGAGTTTGAAGAATCGACAAGATCTGCAGTCGACGGGATCGTGGCTCGCCAGGTTGAATGTGGAATCGACGTCGTTTGCGATGGCGAACAGGGAAAAGCGAGCTTCATAACCTATGCAGCCGAACGGCTCGCTGGCTTTACGCCGCAGGACGAGGTAGGAGAAGACCTTTGGGTCGACTCGCGTGAATCCCTCGCCTTTCCAGAATTCTATGAAGCGCACCGCAAAGCCCGCGAGGGACTGATCGCAAAACCGATTAAGCTCGCCTGCACAGAGCCCGTTGAGTATATCGGCCATGAAGTCTTGCAGCGCGATATCAAAAACGTGCTGGCGGCTGCTGACCACCGAGATGTGGAAGAAGTCTTCATGACGGCCATCTCGCCTTCGGACATCGAAGGACAGCAGCCGAACCGGTTCTACGATTCTGACGAGGCCTATCTGTTTGCGATTGCCGACGCGATGCATCAAGAGTACAAGGCGATCATCGATGCGGGGCTCGTTCTGCAAATTGATGACCCGCGATTGCTGACCTATTACATTTCGCGCCCTGACCTTACCGTGGAGGATTGCCGCAGCTGGGCCGAATTGCGGGTCGAAGTGCTCAATCATGCACTACGCGGTCTGCCGACCGATCGAATTCGCTTTCACACCTGCTACGGCATCAACATTGGTCCTCGTGTGCATGAAATGAATCTGGCCGATATCGTCGACATTATGCTAAAGGTCAACGCAGGTGCCTACCTGTTCGAGGCGGGCAATCCCCGACATGAACATGAATGGAAAGTGTGGGAAGATGTTCACCTCCCCGATGGAAAAATACTTGTTCCTGGTGTAATCTCGCACTCCACCCCGCTGGTGGAGCATCCTCAACTCGTGGCGCAGCGCCTCGTTAGATTTGCTGACATCGTTGGCCGCGATAACGTGATAGCTGGTAGCGATTGCGGCTTCGCCACCTTTGCCGCGACTGAGCAAGAAATTCACCCTAGCATCGTTTGGTCCAAATTTGCCAATCTTGCGGAAGGCGCCCGGATCGCATCCTGCGAACTGTGGAGGTAGGTGATAGCGCACGGGCACGGTGGTCGGCGATGCTTAACATTCTTGCTCCGAGGAAAACTCCACTTCTATGATTGTGGTTGGATGTGAAACGACAGCGATTGGTTTATCCGAAGCACCTACGAGTTGGCCCTAACTGCAGTCGGTGAACCACACCTCTGCAGTCTGCACCATCAGATTTACGACAACGCAGTCCTGGCCGTCGTAGCACTGCTCACGTCTACACATTCGCGACACACTAGAACTTGACCTGTGTCGCTTAGGCTGAATGCGTTGGCAACACATGAGGCGTCGTCCTGGGGCTTGAATTTCGGATAGCTAACTAGCGTCGATATGAAACTTCGAAGGCCGAAACTGTGTTAGCGTACTCGCATCGACGACGCGCTCCGTAGTGCGCAACAATCTCGCCTTCACTCTGCAGTCTCGATGCGAGAGTTGCTTTTTTCTAGCACTGGTTTCAGATATACTGGGCCGAATGCGCTAGCATCGAGTGAATGCCGATAGTACCTCGAATAGGAGGCACCCGTGGCTAGCGCCAGCGGCTCACAATCCTGAAATCTGTATTCTGAAATCAGTGCTAGATAGATACCCCTCACGACCGTTCAGAGAACGATTCACCTCGAGACATTTGTTGTCTCTGAGAAGATCGACGGATCGTCTTCGCGAAGCTCGCCATTAGTCGATGGTTCGACTATCGCGCCGTGGTGATGCTGCTCGATCACGCGCATGCTGCGCCAGCTTCCTTGCAGAAATCGCAACCAGAAGACTACGCCCATGGCCCAAACCCAACCGGTAACGACGGTCCAACAGGCGTAGATGCCCAACTGCCAAACTTCGATCGTTAGCCAGCTTAACCCGGCTAGCATTGCGGCCATTACGAGACTTACGTAGAGCACAAACCGCGTGTCCCCGGCTCCCTTGATGGCCGAGACGAATACCATATTCATCGCGTCGAACATGCAGTAGGCCGCCACAAAGCGCAGCAGCACGGTCGCCATGCGATATACCGCGGCTTGTTCGGCGGCCGGATCGGTGTCGTGCATGAAGAACACGTCGAGGAACAACGAGGGTGTAAACACGAACAACAGCGATAAAACCGCGATGTAGCTCATCGCCAATCCCAGCGAAGTCCAAGTAGCGCGCGCAGCCAGATCATCGCGGTCTTCCCCCAGATGTTGGCCGACCAGGACACTGGCCGCCATGCCGATTCCCCAGACAGGCATGAACGCAAACGAGCTGATGCTGAAGGCCATCGTGGTCGCTTCGGTTTCCAGCCCGCCGATGCGTCCGACGAGCATGACGAAAGTGGTAAAGCCCAGCACTTCGAGCACCATCTGAATGCCGCTCGGACCGCCAAAGTAGATCAACCTGCCGAACAGATCGCGACTGAAGCGCATGCCGCCCAGTGTGTTGAACTTGATTTGGTGTTTTCGCTGCAAGACTAGCAGAAGGTAAACGCCAACTTTTATCCAAAGCGAGGCCACCGTGGCCCAGGCAGCGCCGGCGATGCCCATCGCGGGGCTGCCGGCCACGCCAAAGATCAATACGTAGTCGAGCACGACGTTCAGCAGCGCGACAGCGCCGTCGACCAACATTACGACCCAAGTCTCACCACGTCCACTATAGAAGGACGAGAACGCTTGAGTGACAAGCATCGCCGGCCCGCCGACGCAGAGGATCTGGAAATAAAGGATCTCCTGTCGCGAGATCTCGGGCCCATGTCCGGTGATTTGAAAAATGTAGGGAGCCAGCGGAACACACGCCACAGCCAATGGTGTGGATAATAGTGCCACCCAGACGCCTTGCCACATCGAGGGGCCGATTTGCTCGGGTTGCCGGTCGCCATGGTATTGCGAAACGAAAGTGTTGGCATAGGTGCAGATGCCCAACGGCAAACAGAAGACGACGAACCACATCATCCCGGAAGAGAACGCCGCGGACATCGACGTGCCAGAGACCCAGTTGAGGAACATCCGATCGATGAATGTCAGCACAGTCCACGACATGCTCGACACGACCAGAGGCATCGCGACGATAAACACCTCGCGCCCACCCGCCGGTCGCTGCCACCAGGAATACTCTTCAATGCGTGAATCGCTACCCGCTGGCATTCGTTCCCACTTCTCTGTCTATCGAAAGTACGAAAGTTGTATTGTAGCTCAATGGCAATCCCGTGTGTCACCCCGCGGGAGACACGCAATAGTCAGGCAGGGTTCAGGCTAGCGGAGCCACATGGCATCAATCAGGAGGGGCCGTTGGTTGAAGAAACCCTATGGAAGACCTATCATGGGCGTCCGCGAGCTACCCACTCAAGGAGATCTATGTGACATCACCTTCCGTCGACAACCGCCACTTGGGCGATTTCAAACAATTGGACGTGCCGCCCAGGCTGCTATTGGGACCCGGGCCCTCGAACGCCCACCCGCGCGTGCTGGGGGCATTGGGAATGCGACAGGTGGGGCACCTCGACCCCGTGTTTATCGGGCTGATGAATGAAGTTCAGCAGCTGATACGTTACGCCTGGCAGACCGACAACCAGCTAACGATCCCAGTGAGCGGTACTGGCAGTGCCGCGATGGAAGCGGCGATCGCCAACGTCGTCGAACCGGGCGACACGGTGCTGGTGGCGAACAACGGCTATTTTGGCGATCGATTGGTCGACATGGCCGAGCGCTATGGTGCGGAGGTTTGCCAGGTTACGCGGCCTTGGGGCGAGGTGTTCACGCTGGACGAATTGCGTCAGGCCGTCGAACGGCATCGTCCAGCCGTGCTTGCGGTCGTGCATGCCGAAACGTCCACCGGAGCTTTGCAACCATTGGAAGGCGTTGGCCCGCTTTGCAGAGAACACGATTGTTTGTTGTTAGTAGATACAGTTACCAGTTTGGGCGGTGTGCCGCTGTACGTTGACGATTGGCAGATCGACGTCGCGTACAGTGGGGCACAGAAATGCTTGAGCTGCCCGCCGGGCGTGTCGCCACTAACGCTAGGCGAACGGGCCACGGCCAAGCTTCGCGCGCGAGCCAGCAAAGTTCGCAGTTGGTATCTAGATGTCAGCCTACTGGAAAAATACTGGGGCGACGATCGTACCTACCACCACACCGCTCCGATCAATATGAACTACGCCATACGCGAGGCGCTGCGTCTGGTCGCGGAAGAAGGATTGGAGAATCGTTGGGCACGGCACCGAGAGAATGCTGAGTATCTGTGGAACGGATTGGCAGAAATGGGAATCGAATGCCAAGTGGCCGAGCCGCACCGTGCGATTAGCCTTACGACCGCCAAGGTACCCGCGGGCGTCGATCCCAAGGCAGTCTGCCAGCGCCTACTGGCCGAGTATAATGTCGAAATCGCAGGTGGCTTAGGCGAGTTGGCAGGCAAGGTGTGGCGCATCGGTCTGATGGGTTTTAATAGTCGGCGAGAAAACGTCGAGCTACTACTCAGCGCGCTACGCCGAGTGCTGCCTGCCTACTAGTACTACAGCAATTTGTTTTTTTACCACGGAGTCACGGGGGACACGGAGAATTAGTAGGGGAGTGTCAAGGGATGCTATTACTGGAGGAGTTGTCCGGGAACATATGCTCGGCAGCCATCGAAGTCCACAAACTGCTTGGGCCAGGCTTGTTGGAGTCGGCGTACGAGGAGTGCCTCTGTTATGAACTAAGTGAGCGGGAGGTTAGTTTTCAAAAGCAAGTTCCCTTGCCAGTTACTTACAAGAATGTGAGGCTCGACTGTGGCTACCAGATAGATATCGTTGTCGAAGATCAGATTGTCTTGGAATTAAAGAGTGTCGAATTGATTCTTCCTGTCCACGAAGCACAGCTACTCACCTATTTGAAACTCAGTAAAAAAAGAGTCGGATTACTATTGAACTTTAACGTACCACTCATGAAGGATGGTATTATACGACGAGTATTGTAACCTCTTTATGCGACTATAACTCTGTGCCCTCCGTGACTCTGTGGTGAATTCCACTTACGGAGGTCTTGATTGAATCTTCTTTATGGATCTTCGTCGATGACTTCCTCGCCTGCGGCTTCTGCTTCTGCCACGTCTCAACTTCTGCCGGGGGCGGTCACTGAATTCTTGGCGGAGCTTGGCAAGCGGACCGGGGGCGACATCCGCACCGATCGTTATAGCCGTGCGCTTTACAGCACCGATGCGAGTATCTACCAAGTTACTCCCTACGCCGTCGTGTTGCCGCGGAACGCTGAAGAGCTTCACGCCGCGGTTGAATTAGCCGCCAAGCATCGCGTGCCGCTGCTGCCGCGCACAGGCGGGAGCAGCTTGGCGGGGCAGACGGTTAACGAAGCGGTCGTGCTCGACTGCAACCGGTATCTCGATTCGGTTGTAGAGATCAATCCCGAGGAGCGATCGGTCCGCGTTCAGCCGGGTGTCGTGCTCGACGTCTTAAACGAAGAACTTAAGGCCCACGGTTTACAGTTTGGCCCCGACCCGGCGAGCAGCAACCGCGCCGCAATGGGTGGAATCGTGGGTAACAATGCGACCGGTAGCCACTCGATCGTGTACGGAATGACAGCCGACCATGTGTTGGAGTCTCGCGTCTACTTAAGCGATGGCAGTCAGGCTGAGTTTGGTCCGCTGGAAAACGGTCAATTGGAAGCGAAATCGCAGCTCGAAAGTTTCGAAGGCCAGCTCTATCGCGACATCGGCGCGTTGGTTGGTAGCGACGCGAACCAGAAGATCATCCGCGAGGGTACGCCCAGACACTGGCGACGTTGTGGCGGGTACAACCTCGATCGGTTTGTGGAAGGTGGCATTTCGTATCGCAACGAAAACGACCCGCGCTTTAATTTCGCCCGACTCGTCTGCGGCAGCGAAGGTACCTTGGCCGTGATGCACGAGATCAAGTTGCAGCTGGTCCCCGTACCACAGCAAACGGCGCTGGCCGTGATTCACTTCGATGATCTCCACGAAGCACTTACCGCGGTGCCAACGATTCTTGAAGTCGACCCCACGGCAGTGGAAATGTTCGACCAGATGGGGCTGCGTCTGTGTCGCGAAGTGCCACAGTACGCTCGGCTGTTGGATACGTTTGTAGAAGGATCGCCCAACTGCGTGCTCTTTACAGAATTCTATGGCACCAGCGATAGCGAGTTGCGTCACAAGCTAGATCGCCTGAAAGACCATCTTAAGAGCCAGGGTGTGCCAGCAACGGCAGTCGTCGAAGCGCTCACGCCCAAGATGCGTGCCGACATTTGGACCGTGCGAAAAGTTGGGCTCGGTCTGCTAATGAGCATCCGTGGCGACCATAAGCCAATCCCTTTCATCGAAGATGCCGCCGTGCCTGTTGAGCACTTGGCCGACTATGTGACCAAAGTGGAACAGTTTTGCAACGACTTGGGTTCGAAAGTGGCTTACTACGCGCATGCCAGCGCGGGTTGTATTCACATTCGCCCATTGGTGAATGCAAAGGTAGCAGCCGAAGTGGCGAGGCTGCCCAAGATGTCGCAGTTTGCCGTGGAGCTACTGCGCGGCTACGGTGGTTCGCTTTCTAGCGAGCATGGCGATGGTCGATCGCGTAGTTGGCTCAACGAAAGCTTCTTTGGACCTGATCTCTATAATCTCTATCGCCAAGTGAAGCGCACTTTCGATCCACACAATGTGCTCAACCCCGGCAACATTGTCGACGGCCCGTCGATGACCGAAGATTTGCGATTCGGCGCCGACTATGAAGTTCAACAGATCGTCGAGCACATCGACTTTTCGTCCGACCAAGGTTTTCATCGGGCAGTGGAAATGTGCAATGGGGCGGGGATTTGTCGCAAGACGACTACAGGTACGATGTGCCCGAGCTACATGGTCACGCACGAAGAGGAACACAGCACCCGCGGCCGGGCCAACCTGTTGCGCGCGGCACTCTCGGGTGCTTTGCCGCACGATCAACTGACCGACCGGCGGATGTACGAAGCGATGGACCTCTGCATCGAATGCAAGGCGTGCAAAAGCGAGTGCCCGTCGTCGGTCGACATGGCGAAGATCAAGTTCGAGTTTCTGGCTCAGTATTACGAGAAAAACCGCGTACCGCTGCGCACGCGGCTGATGGCCGACATTGCTCGTTCCAGCCGACTGAGCAGTGGCGCGATGGCGCCTTTTGTAAATTGGTTGCTTGGACTGGGTCTTATGCGCTTGCTTATGGAGTGGCTCTTGGGCGTGGGTCGGCAGCGCCGGCTGCCGCAGTTTGCCCGCGAGCCCTTCACCACTTGGTTCGAGCAGCGAAAAGCGAAGCCAGCGGCGAAACGAAAAGTCGTGTTGTTTAACGACACGTTTAATACCTACAACTACCCACATGTGAGTATTGCGGCGACCGAGTTGCTTGAAGCCGCCGGCTTCGAGGTCATTCTCCCCGGCCACCACTGTTGCGGGCGACCGATGATTTCCAAGGGATTGGTCGAGCAGGCCCGTGCTGCGGCGCGCGACTGCGTTGAACGACTTGCGCCTTATGCAGAACAGGGGATTCCGATTGTCGGATTGGAGCCAAGTTGTCTGCTCACGCTGCGCGACGAAATATTGGTTCTGTTGCCAGACGACAATCGCACCAAGGCGATCGCCAAGCAGTCTTATCTGTTCGAAGAATTCATCGCCAAGCTTGATGACGAAGGCGCGCTCGGTCTTAAGTTTTCCGAGCAGGCGCGTGAAGTTCTGCTGCATGGCCATTGTCACCAGAAGGCGCTGGTCGGTACCGAACCTAGCAAACAGACGCTAGCGCTGGCCGGCTGCGAAGTCACGGAGGTCGACTCCGGCTGTTGCGGGATGGCCGGCTCGTTTGGGTACGAGGCAGAGCACTACGAAACCTCGCTCGCGATGGGCGAGCGGAGCTTGTTACCCGCGGTGCGCAAAGCCGAGGAAGACACCACGATCGTCGCCGCTGGGGTGAGCTGCCGCCAACAAATCAAACACGCCACCGGCCGCCAGGCCCTGCACCCCGCTGAAGTTCTCCACGCGGCTCATTTTTCTGATGGTGCATTGGGCGAGTGATTCGCCCCCCAGTGCAAGTCTGTAGGGTAGGTACCGCACCTACCTCTTTTCTCAATCAACTGAGGTGGATATTCTGAACCGAGTAGAAACGAATGCGTGCATGTTGAATTGCTTGATGCTATCTTGGATGGAGACTCTAACTCGGTACGTGCGGCACCTATCCTACATACTAGTGTTGCGACGATGCAAATAACTATAGACGAAAAGGAGAGGATGATTATTCAGTTGGGAGTTGATGGCGGCGTGTCAGAGCGATTTGTCCGTTTGATGGCATTGGCTTTTGCTATAGGACTTATTTATCCTGTTTTCATGGTACCCACGCTTCTCCTAAAGATCGTGCTCCTACCGTTCCTTGGGCCTCTCTCCGCGCTCTTTTTTTCACTAGCAATTCCAGAACGTTATTTTTCTGGGCGTATCGTTATCGAGCGCTCAAAGGGCACGATTACAAAGTTTTCACGTTGGCTAAGCTGGAAACGCAAACACCAGCGACCTCTTAACGATATCTCATCTGTTCTAGTTGTTGAGGACAAGGCTTCCTACGGTAAGGCTGGTATCGCTCCTCGCTTCGGTCTATTTCTTTGCCTTGAACCAAAGGCAATCCCACACCGGGTATTGTTTCTGGAATATATGTTTTCACCATGGGACGGAGACGAAGCTATCGCTGCTGCAGAAAGAATCTGCGCTTTCACAGGCTGGCGGTTGGAGCAGCTAAAATTGTCCCAAATGAACGAGGAATCTGATGTGGTATGGGAGTCATGGTAGTCAGTAACGACTGTATACGCGATTTCTTCAATAATGAAACTATAGCCACAGAGGACATAGAGGTTTCAGAGAACATGCTGAATATGTAAGACTTTCTCCGAGTTCTCTGTGAACTCTGTGGCTACATATTCTCAGGTGTCACTTAAGTGGCCAAGAATCGTTGTGGATTCCCCGGCGTAGTCAGTAGGGTAGGTGCCGCACCTGCCTCATCTTTTGATCAATTGAGGTGGATATTCTGAATCGATTAGAAACGAACGGGTGCTTGTTGAATCGCTTGATGCTATCTTGGATGGAGACTCTTACTCGGTAGATGCGATACC
>Ga0315338_1004034_pt1 | contig 12076 bp, 22 predicted proteins | sample ASW8metaG_FD_204518 | JGI IMG/M metagenome (GOLD analysis project Ga0315338, IMG submission 204518) | Ammonia-oxidizing marine archaeal communities from Monterey Bay, California, United States - ASW #8 | ecosystem: Environmental > Aquatic > Marine > Coastal | place: USA: California | collected...
AAGAGAGTATGACCTATTTGAGAGTGTCATTAAGTAAGGGAGTGATGCGTATTTGTCGAACGCCTCTTCCCTTTAATAATAAGTAGTCACGAATCGAGTTTTCCATATATACCTATATACGGGAGGCGTATTCGTCCTTCGGGACGCGTTTTCGTTTCAATGTTTTTTTATCTCTTATAACAGTCTGTACAAATAACCTTACTATCTCTATAATACCAATCTGCCCAATAAGAGTCTGAAGTATGTACAGTTTGATATACTTCTCTCTTACAGTCTGAGCAATATCTTCTTGGTTTCTCTCTGGGTTGTAGGCGTGGTCTTTCCATAGTCCAAATAAGTATTATACGGCACAAAAAAACCCCACTAATTTATGTAATGAGGTTTTCTCGTTATTCGGTTATTTAGAACCAAACACTTTACTGAAGAATCCCTTCTTCTTTTTCTTTCCACCACCTTTGGTGATCTTCTTTCCTTTTTTCTTCTTTTTCTTCTTTACTTCTTCCATTCCAGCCTTTTCACTATAGTCCATGGCTGATACTACTGGTACTGCTCCAAAGAAGATGGTTAGGGAAAGAATATACTTTAATATGTTTTTCATATTACTCTCCAATATAACGCGTTATAAAAATCTTGCCGAACAGAGCTCGAGATGTGCGGCTTTGTATTATAAATTTTAATCTTCGTCAAACTCTACATCATCATCATTATATGATATGATATTAGATGACCCGTTTGATGTTATATTACCATTCTGTGCCCTTGAAAAATGGTCTGTTCCATTCTTACCATTAAATGAGTTAATTCCCATACTATGTAGATTAGCACTTCCACCACCAAAACCACCTCGTCCATTTGACTTTGTTATCTTTCCTTTTTGTATTAAATTACTCTGACCATTCAAAAGTTTATCTACTAATCCCATTTTACTTCTCTCTATACAAATAAATCGTATACTTGTTTAAAAAATAACCCTACGAAACCTGCCCCTATTACACCACGCCATTTCTTAGTGTCTTGTCTAAATTGACTATTTTGTTTGGTCTCCTGCCATAATCCTTCATGTGGATTGAATAAATTTTCTTTGATAAACTTGATATCATCATGGATTTCAGTACGATCTTTATCGGCCTGTTCCATTCTTTCTAATATCACATTTAAATCTTTTTTGTCTTGTCCGTTCAACGTAAATTTCTCCATGTTATTATACCATTTGGGTGAATCACTCACGGTCAATCTCCATTTATTATTTTTTATTTGTTAGTAGTCACATCAAGTCTGAAGTAGAGCGGGTGTCTATAGCTTTGAAAAAACTTTTACACCTTTATCGCGAACAAGTGTTAAAGAGTATTTCCTCTTTCCTTAATTAATTATGCTCCCCATTCTTCAGGTGATGTGAAATCTTTCACATTCTAATATAAATATAGTATATACTAAGAAATCAGTTTTCCTTGTTTATAAATTTCTTCTTTAATCTTCTGTCCATTAATATCCCAATACGTTAGTTTACCGTGTCTTTCTCCCCTTCTCATAGTTACTTCGTATTCTTTCTGATGATCTCTCGTCTGATACCACCTCACCATTTTACCTTCACCGACCCAGCTATATTCTGTACTCTCCGTTCCATCTGGCGACCACATTTTCCATATTGAACCTTTTCTTTCTTCCCTAATATTTCCATTAGGCCAATACCAAGTCCTTCCTATTTCCTTTCCATCTTCCCATATTCGTTCCATTTTAAAACTACCATCCATATTAAAACTCCTTGATATTCCATTTCTTTTTCCATTTTTATATTCCCACTCATATCGAAGAACTCCGTTTGTAAAATAGGCCTGGAATAAACCATCTTCAGCTTCTCCAGAATTGTCATAATCCTCCATCACCTGATATATCATTTCACCGTTGCCCTCGGATCCACTTTCTGTATCACATCTTTTAATCTCGTCAAGTAAATATTGATATTTACTCATAAAAATTCGAAGTCATAAAAACTATCAGACTTAATCTTGGTTTGTCTATAATTATTCTATCTACTGCATGTTCAATATCATGTTTAGTTAAGTCAATCATAACTACTCTCCCAAATGATGGTGTAATTGTTTCTTCTCCATTATGAATTATTAAATTACCACCATGTTCTTTTTTCCAATCTTTATTCATATAAATTAAAATAGCACATATTCGTGAGTTTTGTCCCTCCCCATAATTTTGACCATCTCTATGATTACGAATATGAAATCCACTCACATGAACATTAACACGAAAGTCTACGTGAGGATCTAAATCTTCTCTTTTTAAGTTATACCCTTCACAAGTAAACTTCCTAAACAAATTTCTTACTTTCTCTATATTTTCTCGTGTATCAGCTTTCTCTCTAACATCTGATTCAAAGTATGCCTGATTGGGAACATTTTCCTGATCTAAATATTGCATTGAATGACCTGGTTTGTGGTAATTTACAAATTTCATAGCCTGCTTATTATTCCTAAAATGTAATAAATGACTTGACCATCTTAAATGTATCCATTCTTTACTATCAAAGGCCCTATTCTTACTGAATTCTTCCAACGTGGCCAAATCTTCTTCATTATCAATTACAAAGGTGCAACAACCCTTTTCTAATAACTTCTTACGATCATTCTCTAACATTTATGTTACTGGAAAAGGAAATGTAAAAATTGCGTATCTACCTAAATCTCCCGTAACTTCCGTTATTCCATGCCAAATAGCATGATTATTTAAATCCATAACAGCAATTGTACCCAATTCAGGAACAATTTCATTATCATTCAAAACTAACAATCCACCATTATCTCTATCATAATTTTCATTTAAATATATAATTACTGCACAGACAGGACCATCTTCGTAACCTGCTTCTGCGTCTAAATGATATCCAAACCTACAATTCTTATTATAATAAGTTAATTGCATTTCGTCATGTTTCATCTCAAAATCTTCATCGAACCCATATAAAAATCTAATTATGTTATCAATTCCATTTTGTAGTATGGCCGTGCATTCCGATTTTATGTGTTCATCCAAATCTCTTAAAAAATACCAAATCTGACTAATATCGTTTTCCTTGTACAATTCATACAATCTTTCCTTTTCCTTGTCTGCCTCTAAATGAGTGTCTTTAAGTATCCAAAAATTATTCTCAACACCACCACCGCCTTCTTGTTGTGCTTCTGAATCGAATCTGAATTCACACATTTTATCTTGAAAATTCTGTTCTTCATTACACTTTAAATTTTCTGTTATAAAACTATGAAATTCATCATCTATTAAATTAATTGGAAAAGTGCACCAACCATTTGTCTCAAATGTGTCTTTTACTTGTAATTTATCTGTATAGTTCATATTAATAAGTAGTTCTCCTTACTTTTTTATTATCATCATAATAGAATCAGTAGTTAAATTTTTTCCATATTGGAGTTTTTTATATCGTAACCACATTTCTTCAATCCACGATGGTTTATCTCTTGGTATATAATCATCACTTATAACCATATCTTTATTATCATGTCGAATCCAATCAATCCAATTAAAAAATCCATATCGTTGAACTCCTATAAACTCAACATCACTGTTGTCGGTTATATTTGCCTTGTCCAATAATACCTGTAAAGTTTTTTTTGTAAAATAACTAATATGTGATGGGAAATGTATTAGTTTTTTATAACTATCAGAAAACTCTTGAAGGTCATCGTCCTCATTAGGAACTTCTATAACAATCAATCCATCTTTTTTTGTTATATCATACATATTTTTTATAAAATCTACCACATTATTAACGTGTTCTAATACATGAAAGGATAGTACTATATCAAAATGTTCATTATATTCTTCAGCAAACAATGAGTCCAATAATCTATGATGAAACGTAAATGTTCTATCTTGATTAAAACTTTTTTTCCCCATGTCCATTCGTTCTTTACTCGTTTCTAATAAATGAACATCTACATTCGGATTATTATTTCCAATATTAAAACCAATATGACCATAACCAGACCCAACATCAATAAATTTAATCTCTTTATCTGGTGGAATTAAACTTTCTACAACTCCACTAATTCTTCTCGTATCTTCTTGTATAACATGGGCCAAATTTTTCATAATGTCTGGTAAATCTACATTACTATTCATTTCCATATCTTTATTAGATGTTTTTCTATATTTGTCTTGTTTGATTGAATTATCATTCGACTCGTCATTCAACTGTACTTCACTATTATTTGGTAATTGTATAAGATTACACTCCTCTTCACTACATTTATAAATAATATTAGATTTATCAATTACAAAATATTCATCAAATTCTTCATTTCCACATAGACGACATTTATCCATATGTTAAATACCTCTCGTGATTCTTTCTAATATAATCAACTGAATATTGTTCCTGTTCCACAAGTCCTGAAAATATAAACGTTATGGGATTATCGGCATTACCATCAGAAATGTCATTTGAAAATGGACTAACCAAGTATTTATCTTTTAAAATATTACCACTGTTGTATTCTTCCCAAAAAATATCCATCTGTGGCCAAAAGTTATCTGGAGTAGCACTTTTACGGCCATCTCCTGAAGGTAAATTTGAAATTACTTCATCTACCCCTTCCCACTTTTCGTCTGTTTCTATTAACCACTGTAAAAACTTTGGGTTACTTAAATCTTTTAACTCTAAAAAATATACATTTGGATGTTGCATATAAATACCTAATTGTAAATCATTAGTATTATTCCATCTCCAAAAAGACGCGTGTTCATTAAACATCCACCAAGGAGGATTGAGGGTGGCGATAGGAACATAACTACCTTCAGGATTGTGTAAAAGTGTCATTATTTCAAGAAATTTTTTAGTTTCGGGTCTATCATTCTGAAACCCACCAATGAAATGTCCAGCGCCCATGAGATGTTCCATTTCAACTGACCAGTTTGGATTATCTCTCAACTCTTGTCTATATCCACTTCTCCACTTATCTAATATATTCCTGATTAATACAATATAAATTTTATTATTATCTACTATAACTCCATCCTGAAATATCATATCATATCCACGAGAACACTCTGATTGATGGCTTATATCTTCTAATAGACTTGAACCCATCCTTGCTCGGACACCTATAACTATTTTTTCTGCGCCTACATACTCAAACTGTATATTTTTCACCACTTACACTTCTAAAGCTCTCTTAAACCAACCAAAATAAAACCTCTCTAAGTCTGGTTTCTTTGTTACTAAATCAGCGTAGTACTTAACCCTATATGCCCTAACCCTATCTAACTCTACTCTTGATTTACCTATTGCTGCTATTGTCATTGGTCCTAGCCCACCATCTACATCTAAACTACCACCTTTACCATTGACTGCTCTCTGTATAATTCTGACTGCTCTACTCTTTCCTTGATTCACACACATATCAAAATAGATATGCCATAATTCTTCAGGTAAACTCTCTACCTTATTCTTATCCCAGTATACTTCCTTATAGATTTCCTTGGCACCTTCTTTGGTCAAGTTCTTTATATCCACATCGGGATGACTTCTCTTGGCTATACCGTAATTAGTTTCACCACCTGGATCTTTCGGGTCGTTTACATAACCACCTTCGTGTTCCAATACTACTTCTATAATCTCATCGAACTTTGACATTTCTTCTTTCTCCTTTGGTATTCCACTATCTCCAACATATTTGCCAGTTTCTATATCAACACCGGCGTCATCTACTACTCTGAATTTAGTATCACTTGGAATACTGATGTTATGAAGTGCCTCCATCGTGGGCCCTTCTTTGTCTTTAATAAATAGACTTTTAAGAAAATCTATTATTAACTTTATCATTTCAATCCTTCTTTTTATTAGACCTAAACCAAAAGTCTATAACTTTACCAAATGAAGCTAAAAATCCACCAACTATAATATTAAGTAAATCTCTAAACTTTTCATCTAAAGTCATTGTTGGTGAAAATAATAAATAAATTATCCAACCAAAAACTCCAAACATGGCAACTGTTATAGCAAATTGCATCCAATCTGGCAATCCATCTCCACCATGTATTTCATCTGGTCCTGTTGGTAAACTAGCCACAATAACTCTCCATTTATATTATAACTATAAATATAAACCTCTTATTTTTTACGATTTTGTGGTCTATAATTTCGTTTCTTTCTTGGTGTAGGTTTGCTCTTTACTCTATTTAACCTATGAATTTCTTCTTTAAGTAACTGTCTTTGATTTCTCAAATCTTGAATTTCATTCTCTAAATCATCAATCTTACCTGATGTAGTAAGTGAAATAGTAACTATTCCAGCTATAGAACCTACAATGATTCCAAGAAAAATCCATAATACTGTTTCCAACATTATTTTTCTCCTTTTTTCTTCTGTTTTTTTAATTCTTTGGCAAGTATTTGAGAACTACTGATGAGAGCCTTATCTCCTAATCTTTCATCCTCATCTTCTAATAATGAACTTAATTCATTAACATATACAACACTGCCACTTTCATGTGATGGATTCTTATCATAATCCACTTTCATTGCGATTGCTTCGGCTTCGATTTCGGCCGATAACTTGATTAACTCCTTCTCTTGTTCGGGAGTTAGTTTGTCTTTTTTACTCATAACCTTCTCTTATTTAATACTTCAATTCACTATCCGTAATTTCCTTATCTTCCTTCCACCATTCGTATTGTTTGTTTTGTCTATGACTTACTTCGAATACGCTATCATATTCTTTACTTGTCATTACTTTCCATAACTTATTAAAATCTTCATCTTTGGGTAGCCGTTTTACTCCTTTAAAATATGTTGTTGCTCCAGTAATACCTACATCACTTGCAAGGTCTACTGAAGTATTAATATTATCATTCTTATCTACAAGAACATATTTCATCATTTATCTCCCTCTTTCTTCGACTTCCGCCGTTTCTTTTGCCATTGTTTTTTAGTAACTTGTCTTTTCTTTTCCTCGTTAATCTGTTTCCAAGTTTTCTTTTTCTTGGTTTTAGAGGGTCTATCAATTTTATTAAATTCTTCTTCCAATTCTTCGTATTCTCTCCAATTTGTCATTGTACTTCTCCGGCATTAAGTTATTACTTTTAACTTAGACAGCAAGTCAAAAAATTCTGTAAGAGTGTAAGATTTCTTATAATCATCAAGAATCTTGATGGTTTCGAGTAATTCAGGTTTCTGATTAACTATGTTGTTCAAGGCTACCATACCTTGACCTGTATAAAACGTTCCAAAACTTTCTTCTCCTAAAACATTTGAGTCAAAATAAACATCCTTTTCGGAATCACCTTCCAGTAATAAATAGTATGTCATTTTATTTTTTTTATGTAATCTTCTATATTTCTTGTAGGTTTCCAATTAAGTAAATCTTGAGCATGAGAATAATCAGCTAATGTAACATCATATTCACCTGGCCGTTGTTCAATATATTCTCTTGGACAATCCTTACCAAACATATCAACTATTTCATTAATACTAAAATTAACACCACGGCCTAATTCAAATATTTCACACTCTTTAAAATACTCTTCTGACGCTCTTACTATCCCATCTACTATATCATCCACGTGGGTAAAATCTCGTCTTTGTTCTCCATCACCAACAATAGTTAATGGTTCTTTATTTTCATATTGATTTTGAAATATTCCTAAAACTGTCGCATAAGTTCCTTCTTTTATTTGGTAGTCTCCATATACATTATAAAATCTACAAATACTTGTTTCTACATCATAAACACTGCTATATAGTTTACATAATTCTTCACCACTAAACTTTGACCAGGCATATGGACTACCATATAATCCATGATGTAATGAACTTGAACCTGCATAGACAAACCTTGTGCTGTTCCTTCTTGCCAATTCTAATATATTTAATGTACTCACAAAATTATTAAATAATGTTTTATATGGATTTTTTAGTGAAGGCTGTATTCTTGCTAAAGCTGCCATATGAAATATTACATCATACTCTACTTCTCTCCAAGACGGATAACTTCCGTGATCTACATATATTCCAAGTGTATGTTGACTTGACAAATCATAATCATGATATAAACAACCTTCTTGATGATTCTCTCTAAATCCAGCTGAATAATTATCTACTGATACTACTTCGTGTCCGTCTTTTAATAATCTCTTTATTAGGTTAGTACCTACGAATCCAGCACCACCCGTAACTAATATTTTCATTCTAATTCTCCAATTATTTTCTTCTTCATTATGATTTAATCCCTTTTATAAATAACATTCTTTTTAATGTATCTTCATTTAAATTCTTACCATTACTAATAGAATCTGAAAATGAATATAACATTCTAAGAAAATGGTCTGAATTTTCCACTTCATACTCTTGACATTTCCCATTATTCCACACTTGAACTGGTACATCACAATTCTTAGGCCTTGTGAAAACTCTATTAGATTTCAAAATTGCATCTTCTCCCCAAATAGTAACTTCATTTCGATAAGAATGTCCAAATCCATATGATATATTAGCTACTACATCTTCATATTGAAAATGAGTATAACCTCGATCATCTACTTCACTTTGTTCATCCTTAAAAATTATACTGTGGTGATCCAAAAACTTATCTCCCAATATTCTAAATACAAAACTAAGAGGATACACAAGGGAATCTAATATTGCCCCACCACCTAAATCTTTCTTATATCTAATATCATTCTTATCTTCAAAATATGGAAACCCAAAATGTGCTTCAACACATCTAATATCCCCAACACTCGGCAATAAAGAATCTATTTGATTCTGTAATGGATGGAACTCATACATCAAAGCTTCCATACAAAATAAATTCAACCGTTTAGCTAAATCAAATAATTCTTTTGCCTGTTCATAACTTTCAGTAAATGTCTTTTCCATCAAAAGATGTTTTCCCGATTCAAGAACTTTCCTTCCCCATTCATAATGAAGTCCGACTGGTAAAGAAACATAAACTGCATCAATATCACTATCTAAAATAGATTCATATGGTTGTCCTTCTCTTGAACCTACCCCAGATAAAACAAAATCTTCACACTCTTTGATGGCAGGAATTACACTCCTTTTTGCTATAGAAGAATAACCTAAGACACCAATCTTTAACATTATAACTCCTCTAATATCTGTTCTTTAAATTCTACTATTCCATTAGCAAGATTCTTTTCCCAATCTTCATGTGATTGTTCATCTGCACCATCAGTAATATATTTAAATGATATAAAACTGATATCATAATGATAACATACCTTTGCTAATGCATATGCTTCCATATCTACTACTTCACCATAATAATTTATTCTATCTTCTACAAAATTATCACCACTACCACAAGTTGCACCTCTACCTATTGGATTAAAATCACTCGTAGACTCAATTACCATTGGAATATCTTTCTCAAATGGTGTTTCACCTCTCATAAATCCAAGACCTGTTACATCCATATCTCGTTCTATAAACTTTGTACAGTCTACCAACTGTCCTTTTTTTATCTTTCTACTACCAGCAGTTCCATAGTTGATTACAAGTTTTGGCATTGGTGGTAAATAATGTAAATGTGCCTTTTGTAATACTTTCGTTAATTCCAAAGTGGCATTTACTTTACCAACTCCCGTGTATAAAACTCTATAATCTTCTAACTGACCCTGTGTTTCTACTTCAAGTGCAGATACAATCAATATATCTTTTTTATTCACGCCTCTCCTTGTTCTTTTACTTTCTTAATTAACTTTTCGGCTCCTTGTAACTTCATAGCCTGTTTACGAAGTTTCTTCATCTTGGGGGTCTTTAAAAACTTATCCAATTTATCACTTTTTTTATATGCTTCCCTTAATGCTGTGAAATCCTCACATCCTGAATATTCACTCATATTTCTATTCCTTTTTTTTCTTTATCAAAAACCTTATTACTATTTTGTTTCTCTCTCAATTCTATAAGTTGTTCTTCCATTTCTACAGTAAGTTTATAAATTCTATTATATTGAACTCTTAACTTAGTCATCTCTGTTTCTATTGTAATCATGAACAATATAAAACCTACAACAACTCCTGCAATAAAATTCAAAACATCTTGTTTACTCATATTGTATTAAACTTCTTACTTCTAAATTAAAATCTTCTACTCTTGGAAGATATTGTAAATCTATTAAAACTAAATTATCTATAACATCATATCCTACCATTTTAGCCAAATCATTGGTTGCCCGTAATGTTCCACCTGTGGCCAAAACATCATCTACTATAACAGCAGTTCCCTTACCTTCTTTCATTTCTATCCACTCCGTTCCATATTCCAACTGATATCTTTTTCGTGTAACGGGAGGTGGTAACTTACCAGCCTTTCTACACATCACAACACCACCACCCCAATGGAATGCTAAAGCAGATGCAAATAAGAATCCCCTTGAATCTATTCCAATCCAATAATCTGGTGGTTTACGACCACGACTAGCTCGTGGACCTGGTGCATCTTCAGGAACATCAATGATTAATGCACCCATCCTATTAATAACTTCTGACAAAACCTCATTGTTTGCCAACAATGGTGATATGTCTTTGAAGTTTACACCTTCTTCTGGAAAATCTGGTACTTCTGTAATATAATCTTTAAATAACATTTACTAACTCCTTCTCATAACTATCGAGCGATTTTACGTGAAACTTAAATATCTCCAATTCCATATCACCGACCTCACCACTTTCTTTAAGTATATCTGATAAGTTCACTAATATCTGAAAATTCTGGGGTGTTAAATATCTAGCATTAAACCTAACTAATATATTATTTTTTGGGTCAGCTCCATACATATATGGTAATATTTTTTTACTTAAATCGAATTGAGTATCAGGCTGTTCATCATCAATATATTTTTGAACATCACAATCTACATAAATATTAGAACACCATGGCTCTAATTCCTTCAGTAAATTTATATCACAACTCTCTACCATAAATCCTATATCATACTTCGGTGGAATGATAGGATACATCAATTCATCATGTCGTACCATATGTCCCCATTTGCGGATGAAATTACGGGTGCTACGAAGGTTTTGCTGCAACCACTCACTACTCTCCCTACCTTTCATAAACACTTGTCCCGCTGGATTTCTCATTGCCCCATCTTTAAATCTTGAACCACGACTTGTCATATGATAGACTAATCCTTTCCAAGTCTGAATCAAATCGTATCCTGCTAATACAAACCGATTGAATATATCTGAATCTTCTTTACTTTGTGGGGCGTATAATGGGTCGTGTCCACCAATAGATTGAAAATCTTCCTTGTACATTGCCCACGGTGCAAATATACCACGAGTTGTTTCATCTTCTCGTGTTCCAACATGGTCTGATACAAACTGTAACAATCCTTGTTCATCAAACTCCTCTGGTTCTATCCCAAAGTCTTTAAGTATCTTTTCGGGCCCGTCTGGATGTAATGGTGGTTCTATACGAGTTGCACTTACTACCTTACCTCGTTCTAAATGTTTAAGCATCTCTGTATCCAAGTTTGGACAGGCATACATATCAGCGTGGTATATCATCACAATTTTATTTGACGAAATCTCTACCAATTTATCATATAGAATTGTATGACCTAAACGAGTGGGACCTTCATTTCGATATAACTTTACATTCGGGTCTTTATCTTTAATCTCGTTCATCCATTCCCAAGTTCCGTCATCAGAGAAATCATCGGCCCAACATATCTCGTGTCTGTATCCTAAATTCTTACGAATACTATTATAAGACCACTTTAGATATTTTAAATTGTTTCTACTTGGTTGTATAAAACTTATTACTTTGTCCATTGTTCATTCCAATTTTCTAACCATTTTTCTTCTGTATAAAACTTCTTAAACATTTCTTGTGAACTGTTACTACACATTTGATAAAAACCGTCATCATTTTTTAATTGTATAGCTAAATGTTTAGCCTTATCTAAATCACCAACTTTTACTGATAAATGTTGATGTAAAGTTTCTTGTGTATCCAATCCTTCATAACCAATACAAGGTATTCCGTGAAATGCACAATTCATAGCAAATGTACCAGC
>Ga0315338_1004035_pt1 | contig 12071 bp, 8 predicted proteins | sample ASW8metaG_FD_204518 | JGI IMG/M metagenome (GOLD analysis project Ga0315338, IMG submission 204518) | Ammonia-oxidizing marine archaeal communities from Monterey Bay, California, United States - ASW #8 | ecosystem: Environmental > Aquatic > Marine > Coastal | place: USA: California | collected...
ACGTAGAGCGTGATCTGGCCGACGCCCGAACCGACATAGCCGAAGTCGGCGTCTGCCATCTCTCCGGGACCGTTCACGATGCAGCCCATGACCGCGATCTTCACGCCCGAGAGATGATCGGTGCGCGCCTTGATTCTCGCGGTCGTTTCTTCGAGATCGAAGAGCGTTCGACCGCAGGAGGGGCAGGAGATGTATTCGGTTCGCGTCGTTCGCTGTCGCGCACCCTGCAACACGCGATAGGCGAGATCCACGGCCGCAGCCGATCCGATTCCGGAACGAATCGACACGACATCGCCGATCCCGTCACATAGCAGCGATCCGAGTCGAATCGAAGCGTGGACCAGAGCTGCCTCTGGGATCTCGAGTGGCCGCGAGATCCCGGGCGTCGGGTCTGGTTCCGAATCGCGCTCGACCCGCTCGCGAAGCACGATCGGCGCCTCGCCGACGCCCGCATCGAGCAGCGCAGAAACGAGCACGCGAACGGAGTGAAGCGGCCTCGACGGGGCGATGCTCATCGCGAAGTCCGAGCGGGATCCGCTCGCACTCCCGACGACGCGCCGCACCAGCTCGGGGATCTCGTCATCCCTGGCGTCGAGCTCCCATTCGATCGCCGCGCGTGCCTTGCGGGCAAACTCCGCGAATCGAAGGATCTCGCTCGCTTCTGTCGCGGTTCGGATCGTGCCGACGCATCGCCCGAGCCGTAGCTCTGCCGGGACCGATACCCGATCGAGCAGGTCGCTCTCCGACACGGAAATCCGAAGGGACATCGGCATCTCGAGCCCGAGCGAATCGAGTTCTCGCCGCAGCACGCCGACGGTCGCCATCGATTCGGCGTCCTCGCACGAAACCAGGAGCGACTCACACTCGATGTCGCGCAGGATCGAGAGTTCCATCGCGAGGTTGGCCGCGAACGCCGCGGGCTGCGAGAGCGCGTCGTCGACCTCGAGCTCGACCCGAACGGGTGCCTCACCGCCGACGTCGAGCCCGGCCCAGTCCATCGGCCGAACGGCGCGACGTGCATGGGCGAAGGGATCCTCGACGTGAGCCGATCGGACGTCGATCGGCACACGCGCCGATCCGGCCGCTTCGAGTTCGAGCTGTGCCGTTTCCGCGATGCGTCGCGCGACGGGCACTTCGCGGACCGGATCTTCGGTCAGCGAGACGCGAATCGTGTCGCCGAGTCCGTCCTCGAGTAGAGAGCCAATCCCGATCGCGCTCTTGATGCGCCCGTCCTCCGCGTCACCCGCCTCGGTCACTCCGACGTGGAAGGGATAGGAGGGAACGCCCGGGCGACGCTCTTCGAGTCGCGCCGCGAGCAAGCGGTAGGCGGCGATCGCGACCTGCGTGTTCGAAGCCTTCATGGAGAAGACCACGTCCTGATAATTCTCGTCCTCGCAGACGTCGAGGAACTCGAGCGCACTCTCGACCATGCCCTGGGCCGTGTCGCCGAAACGATTCATGATCCGATCGGAGAGCGATCCATGATTCGTCCCGATGCGCATCGCGACGCCGTTCGACTTGCAGCGCTGGACCAGCGGACGGAATCGATCAGCGACTCGCGCGACCTCTTCCTCGTACTGCGCGTCGTCGTACTCGCGAATCTCGAACTTCTTCTTGTCGGCGTAGTTGCCTGGATTGATCCGGACCTTCTCGACGACGTCCGCCGCGATCATGGCGGCGTTCGGTGTGAAATGGATGTCGGCGACCAGGGGAACGTCGACCCCCCGCTCGACGAGTGCCTTTCGAATCTCGCGCAGATTCTCGGCGTCCCGGATGGAGGGCGCCGTCACGCGTACGATCTCGCAGCCCGCCTCGGCCAGCGCCGTCACCTGATCGACGGTCGCCTGCGTATCCATGGTGTCGGTGTTGGTCATCGACTGGATGCGAATCGGATGGTCGCCGCCGATCTCGACGTCTCCGACCGACACGACACGCGTCGCCCGGCGCCGAGGTCTGAAGGGATCACCGAAGTGCTCGGACATCACGCGCCCACCAACTCGCAGAACTTCGCGAGGGCCTCGTCGATGCGACTCGGATCCTTCCCGCCCGCCTGCGCGAAGTCGGGCCGACCCCCACCGCCGCCACCGACCACGCTCGCGACTTCGCGAATCAGGTCGCCCGCTTTGAGTTCGGAGACGAGGTCCTTCGTCACGCCGATCGCCAACAGGGCCTTGTCGCCATCTTCCGCAGCGAGACACACGACGCCCGTCCCCATGCGGTTCCTGAAGTCGTCGACCATCGTGCGCATGGCCTTCGCGTCGACGTCGTCGACCCGTCCGGCGAGCGCCTTCGCGCCCGGGATGGACGCGATCTCCTTTGCCGAGGCGAGAAGATCGACCGCGCCACTCGACTGCTTTCGCGCGCGCAGGTCATCGATCTGTTTCTGAGTCTGCTTGCGTTCCTCGAGGAGCTGTTCGACGCGACCGGGCAATTCGCCAAGGGGAACCCGGAGCGAGTCCGCCGCCTGGGTCGCCAGCCGTTCGCGTTCGCGGAGATAGCGGAGCGCGCCGAGCCCGGTCAGCGCCTCGATGCGCCGAACTCCGGCCGCGATACCCGATTCCGAGACGATCTTGAGCAGTCCTATGTCGCCGGTCGCGCGCGCATGGGTGCCGCCGCAGAGTTCCGTGCTGCAATCGCCGAAGGAAACGACGCGAACCTGATCGCCGTACTTCTCGTCAAAGATCGCGATCGCACCCGCCTTCACCGCCGACGGATAATCCATCTCGCGAGTCGAGCCCTCCTGGTTCGCCTCGATCCAGCGATTCACCTGATCCTCGATCGCATCGAGCTCGCTCGCTCGCAGCGGCGCATCGTGCGTGAAGTCGAAACGCAGGCGATCCGGGCCGACGAGCGAACCCTTCTGCATCGCCTGGTCGCCGAGCACGCCGCGAAGCGCCGCATGCAGGAGATGCGTTCCCGTGTGATTGCGGATCGTCGCCTCGCGCGTCTCCACGTCGACCTGCAGTCGAGCTTCCTGATCGACGCGCACGTCGCCGCTCTCGACGATGCCCCTATGTACGAAGAGATCCGTGACCGGCTTCGCGACGTCGCGAATCTCGATGCGACCCGATTCCGTCTCGATCTTCCCGCGATCACCGATCTGCCCACCGCTCTCGGCGTAGAAGGGTGTCTCTTCGAAGATCAACTCGACCTCGTCCCCGGCCGTGGCCTCCGAGACGATCTCGCCGCCGACGAGCATGGCTGCGATCGGCACCTCGAGCACGAGCGACTCGTAGCCGCGGAACGTCGTCTGCAGATCCTTCGCGATGCGGCCATAGACCTCCTGGACGGCCGTGTCGCCACTTCCCTTCCAGGCGGCGCGCGCCCGCGCCTTCTGTCCGGACATCGCCTCGTCGAAACCAGACTGATCGAGAGACATGTCGTGGCTGCGCAAGATGTCGGCGGTCAGGTCCATCGGGAACCCGAACGTGTCGTAGAGTTTGAACACCGTCTCGCCCGGCAGCTCGCCCACACCCTTGGCCTGGAGCTCGCCGATCTCATCCTCGAGCAGCGTCAATCCCTTGGAGAGCGTCTCGAGGAAGCGCTCTTCTTCTCGACGGATGCGATCCGTGATGAACGCGCGGCGGTCGTTCAGCTCGGGAAACGCATCGCCCATCTCGTCGATGACCTTGTCGGCGACCGAGTGGATGAAGGGCGTGTCCTTCCCGAGCAGCTTTCCGTGTCGCGATGCACGGCGCAGGATGCGACGCAGGACGTAGCCCCGACCCGCATTGCTCGGCATGACGCCATCGCCGATCAGGAACGCCAGCGCGCGCGCGTGGTCGGCCGCGACGCGCAGCGAGACGTCCGTTTCCGGATCCGCCCCGGGCTCGACACCCGAGAGCTCCGCCGCACGCGCGATCAGCGGCGTGAAGAGGTCCGAATCCCAGGTCGAACGTTTCCCCTGCAATAGGGCGGAGAGACGTTCGAGCCCCATGCCCGTATCGATCGAAGGCTTCGGAAGCGGCGTCATCTCGCCGCTCGAGTCCCGATTGAACTGCATGAAGACGAGGTTCCAGATCTCCATGAATCGCCCGGTCTCGCTCGACGGGTCGTCGTTCGGATGCTCTGGCTGCGCGCCCCAATCGAAATGGATCTCGGAGCAGGGACCGCACGGACCTGTGTCCCCCATCGACCAGAAGTTCTCGTCCTCGTCGAGGCGATAGATCTTCGACTCTGGAAGGCCGATCTCGTCGCGCCAGATGCCGAACGCTTCATCGTCCTCGCGAAAGACCGAGACCACCAGATCGTCGGGCTTGAACCCGACACCGTCGGTCAGGAGCGCCCAGGCATGTTCGATGGCCTGCTGCTTGAAATAGTCGCCGAAGGAGAAGTTCCCGAGCATCTCGAAGAGCGTGTGGTGCCGACTCGTGCGGCCGACATTCTCGAGGTCATTGTGCTTGCCCGAGACGCGCATGCATTTCTGTGAGCTCGTCGCGCGCACGAAGTCGCGCGTCTCCTCGCCCAGGAAGAGTCGCTTGAACGGCACCATGCCCGCGTTTACGAACATCAGGGTCGGGTCGGACTCGGGCACGAGCGACGAGCTCGGCACGCGACGATGCCCACGCTCCTCGAAGAAGCGAAGGAATATCTCGCGGATCTCCCGGGACGGGAGCGACATGGGGCACCTCTCGCTGAATCACGACCTTGATCGAGGGCCGGAATATAGCGGCCCCGACCGAGGAATCTCGATCCGAGAGGTCTCGATCCGCGAAGGGAATCAGACTGTTTGGGTGGAATCGGTCTAGAAGCGATCGATGTTGAAGTCGTCTTCGTCCTGAAGGCCGTCGACGCCATCGTTGTCGGGCTTGTCTTCGCCCTTCTCTTCGTCGTTCGCGAAGTCGCTCCATTCGGCATCCGAAGTCGATTCGATGCCGCGGAAACGGAGCGCGAAGTCGTCGGGGTTGGACACGTGCTTCAGGGCTTCCTCGTAGGAGATGAGTCCCGACTTCACGTGGCTCATCAGCGACTGATCGAAGGTCTGCATGCCGTAGGTCGTGTGACCCTTGGCGATCGCGTCCGGAAGTTCCTTCGTTCGATCCTTGTCGCCGATCAGCTCTCGCGTGAGGGCCGTCGAGACCAGGACTTCGAGTGCCGGCACCCGGCCCTTGCCGTCCGCACGCGGAACGAGACGCTGGCTGATGACCGCCTTCAGGATCGTCGAGAGCTGCATCCGCACCTGCTTCTGCTGATAGGGCGGGAAGACGGAGATGATGCGGTTGATCGTTTCGGTCGCGTCGAGGGTATGCAGCGTGCTCATCACGAGGTGGCCGGTCTCGGCCGCGGTGAGCGCCGTCTCGATCGTCTCGAAATCGCGCATTTCGCCCACCAGAATCACGTCCGGATCCTGGCGCAGCGCAGCGCGCAATGCGGCCGAGAACGAGTGCGTGTCCACGCCGATCTCGCGCTGGTTGACGATGGAGCGACGATCCCGAACCAGGAACTCGATTGGGTCCTCGATCGTCATGATGTGACTGGTTCGTTCGGTATTGATGTGTTCGATCATCGCGGCGAGCGACGTCGACTTACCGGAACCCGTCGTGCCGGTCACGAGGATCAGACCGCGCTGTTCCCCGGCGATCTTCTCGATGATCTTCGGCAGGAAGAGCTGTTCGATCGTCTTCACGCCGAAGGGGATGACGCGGAAAACGAGTCCGACCGTGCCTCTCTGCTGGAAACAGTTGACGCGGAAGCGACCGAGGCCGGGAATGCCGTAGGCGAGGTCGGCTTCACGATTCTCGTCGAAGCGCGCCTTCTGGAGCGGGTTCATGATCGAGAACGCGATCTTCTGCAGTTCGTCGGGCAGGATCCGTTCGCCGTTCTTGAGCGGCACGAGTGCGCCGTCCACCCTGAACATCGGTGGCAAGCCAGACTTCAGATGGATATCCGACGCGCCGCCCTTGATGGCGACCTTCAAGATCTCGTTGAGTTCCATGCTGCCCCTCGAAGCCCCTGACTCTGCACAGGTTTCTTGACCGGGATCGATCGTCCTACGTGCTCCTGTTTCGACCGGATCGGGGGCTTCCTTGAGGCGGTCCGCAGATGATTTGGCGGCAGGTACCCGAGGCAAAGCGCCTGCCCGGGTGTGCAACTTTCGATCCAACTCTTCGAGATGACAAGGGATTCGCGTCATGCGAAAGTGTGGCGGAGCGGTCGGCGCCGGCCCAGCCTACGATCGAGCGATCTTCGACACGCAGGGAGACGACCGCATGACCCGCAGAATCCAGACGATGCTCGCACTCTCGATGCTGGCGGTCGCGGCCGGCTGTAACGGTCCGCTGCCGTTCATGTCGGGCGGCGCTCTCCACGCTGACGAAGAACGCCCCGCGCCGATGAAGTGGTCCTTCGACGAAGACTTTGCGATCGCCCAACTCGAGACCGCGCCCGACGCCCCCTATTCCGTGAACATTGCCTATACGCAGATCGACGGACGGCTCTATATCCATGCCGGCGATACCCGAACGACCTGGGTAGAACACATGGAAGAGAACCCGGCGGTGCGCCTTCGCGTGGGGGACGTGCTCTACGTCGCCGAGGCCGAGCGCGTCACCGACCCGACGGAGATCACGCGCTTCGCGAGAGTCTGGACGGACCAGTCCATGTTTCATCGCGACCCGGACGAACTCGAGGAAGTCTGGCTCTACCGCCTCGGGCCGCCCTGATCATCGCGTCCCGAGGCTCGGCTCCCTAGAAGTGTTCGTCGAGGATCCGGTTGAGGCGATCGGCGGTGCGCGCCGCTTCGAGAATGCTTCGATGGGATTCGTCCCAGATGCGAATGCTCGCCGCCCGCTCTTGTGATCCGGGCGGCGCCTGACTCGCAACGCTCACGACGCCATCGTTGTAGGGCTCGCCCGAACCCCCGAAGCCAATCATCATGTGATGCTCGGTCTCGGCCGCGAGGCCCTTGTCGATACGTTGCTCCTCGTCCTGGCCGAAGAGCCACTTCATGTAGTCACCCTCTGGGTTCAAGTCGTTGATGGACTTGGGCAGCTCGATGGGTCGTTTTTCCGCTCGCTCGGCCTTTGCATCTCCGCCGAGAGGAGAGCTGATCGTGATGAGGAGCGGAATGTCATTGCGATCGACTTCCTCGACGTAGTGACGAATCGCGCCGAGCGAGACGAGGCCGCCCATGCTATGCGCGACGATGGCGAGTTCGTCGAAGTCGAGTTCCATCTCGAGCTTTCGAATCATCTGCGCGAGATGATTCGACGTGCCTACGAGGCTGCTGCCCGAGGGATAGAAGTAGAACCATGGCTGGAACCGCTCTCGATCGAGCGCCTCGAAAAGGGTCTCGAACTCCTTCGGGTAGCCCAGGGCTCCGTGCACGAAGAGGACGGGCGTCCGATCGTCGTCGTAGCGTTCGAGGAAGTAGATCCCGGCGAGTTCCTCGTTGAGGAAGTCGACGGGTCGCCAGAATCCGAACGTGCCCTGCTCGGCGCCGAATCGCTCCTCATCCAGCGAGTCGATCACCTTGCCCTTCTGCGAAAACGTCCAGAGCGCAAAGAGACCCTGTTCACGGACGTCCTTCTCGACGATTCCCAGGATGTCGACGGGCGGGCCCTGGTGAACCTCAGCATCGACGAGCCGGATGTCGGCCTCGTATCGATCGCCAGGCGCCAGATCCACGAGTTCGGCCGATGAAAGCCGATAGACCCGTTCGCCGGTGTCGAGGAGGCCGTTCGAATTTCGGTCCTCATACGCGCCGAGGGCATACCAACCAGAATCAAGGAAGAATAGGAACGTGCCGGGCGTCGCCCGCGTATACGAATCGACGCCGACGAACTCCCGCCCGGCCCCAGCCGAAGACCGACGACCCCGGCTCTCGTCGACTGCCGCAGTCGTCGCCGTGATGACGACGAGGACGCCCTCGACCGCGCCCTCGGTTTCGATCGTGCCGAAGATCCGAACCTTGGCCTTGGCGACGGCCGCCTGGTCCTGAAAGTCCATGACGCGACGGATCGCCGTGCAGGCGGAGACACAAAGCAGAACGAGCAGCAGGGCGATCGCCTGGAGGCCCGGTCTCCGGTCGCGCTGCGGCATCTCGTCCCTCGCCCCCTTCGCTCGCGTGGCACCAGACCGAAGAGCGAGCGGAGGCGGACTTGATGCTTCGCTCAGAGGATCAGGTCCGCCAACTTCCGGCGATGATACATCGCGTCACCGTACTGGCTCTCCCCCCACATCGCGCGACGCCGATAGAGCTGGGCATCGCATTCGTAGGTGAAGCCGTAGCCGCCATGGAACTGGATCGCGCGATCAGCCGCGAACGCAAGTGCCGGCCCGACACAGGCCTTCGCCATACGCACGGCCACCTCCCCTCCCTCGGTATCGCCGAACGTATGCGCCGCCGCATAGAGATGCGATCGCGCCTGCTCGAGCGCGACGTGGGCGTGCACCGCCGTATGCTTGAGCGCCTGATAGGCGCCGATCGGACGGCCGAACTGCTTGCGCGTGTTGAGATAGTCGACCGTGTAGTCGACGCAGCTGAACCCGCCGCCACACATCTCGGCCGCCGCGAGGAGTGCGCCGGCAAGTTCGAGTCGCGCGAGTCCACCGATCACTCTCGCCGGGTCGAGCAGCGCCGCCTCGGCCACGCTCACCCCTTCGAGTGACAATCGGAACGATCTTCGCGTTTCGTCGATCACGATCTCGCGCGAACGTTCGCATGCGGCGAGCGCCTCTCGGTCGAGCAGGACGAGCGCGACCTCGCCGTCGAGCATCACGGACGCGATCGCCCACTCTGCCACCCCGGCGTCGAGCACGAGACACTTCGTACCGGCGAGCGCGAGTCGACCGGCCTTTCGCGAGGCCGTGCATTCGATTCGCGTCAGATCGAATTCACCATGCGGTTCGGAGAGCGCGAGCGTCGCCGGCGTGCCCCCGGCGAGCTGCGGAAGCACTTCGCTCTTCTGCGCATCCGTCCCAGCCGACAGCAGGAGCTGCGCAGCCAGGGTCGTCGACACGAAGGGCCCACCCATCAAGCGGCGCCCCATCTGCTCCACGACCGGCACGACCTCCGGGAGTGCGAGGCCCGCGCCGCCGTAGGCTTCGGGAATGGCGATTCCGAGCCAGCCGAGCTCGGCCATCTCCGAGAAGACGGCTGCATCGTTCCCGAGTTCGTCGTCGATCAGCCGCCGGACGACATCGACCGGCGACTTGTCGGCGCAATACTTCGACGCCGATTCGAGCAGATCCGCCTGCTCCTCGCTGAAGCCGATCTGTCCAGGTCGCTCTTCACCCGTCTCGAACATCGCGAACCTCCTCAGTGCTTCGGCAGGCCGAGCACGTGCTCGCCGACGATGTTGGCCTGGATCTGACTCGTGCCGCCACCGATCGTCGCGGAGAACGAGTTCAGATAGGTGCGATGCCAGACGCCTTCGTCGATCCCGTTCGGCTCGTCGATCCCGTAGGCGCCGGACTGCCCCTGCAAGGCAACTGAGAATTCGCCGATGCGCCGGTTGAACTCGGTGCTCATCAGCTTGGCCGAGAGGGGCAGCGACATGGGCCGCTCCTGTACGAGGGGACCGATCGCCGCCCTCTGCGAGCAGAGCGCGACGCTTCGGGCTTCGATCATGAACTCGACGAGCCTGTCGCGGATGAGCGGGTCCTCGATGGCGGGCAAGCCACCACGACGGACGCGCCTCGCCATCTCGATCGTCTCGCGATGATCGGGGGCGACGAAGGAGAGCCCTCCCGCCTGCCCACCGCGCGCACTTCGCTCGTACTCGAGCGTGCGCATCGCGACGGCCCAGCCCTGCCCTTCCTCTCCCATCAGGCAGTCTCCGGGTATGCGCGCGTCCGTGAAATAGGTCTCCGTGAAGCCGTACTCGCCCGTCAGCTTCCGGATCGGTTGGGTCTCGACGCCGGGCACAGTCATCGGGGCGAGGAAGAACGACAGACCCGCGTACTTGTTATGCGCGTCGGGTATACTGCGCGCGAGCAGGATCATGTACTTGGCGTAGTTGCCATGCGTCGTCCAGGTCTTCGTGCCATTGACCACCCACTCATCGCCGTCCCGCACGGCGCGCGTCTGGGCATTGCCGAGGTCGCTTCCGTTGTCGGGCTCGCTGAAACCCTGACACCAGATGTCCTCGGCCGAAAGGATGCCCGGGATGTACCGCTCCCTCTCTTCGTGCGTGCCCATGTCGAGGATCAGCGGACCGGCCCAGTTGAGCCCGATCGTGTTCAGCATGATCGGACTGCCCTGTAGACGCATCTCGTCCGTCGCGATGTTCTGGAAGGCCTGATGCAGACCGCGACCTCCATATTCTTCCGGCCAGGCGGCGCCGAGATAACCGGCCTCATACACCTTGTTCTGCCATTCACAGAGGAAGTGAAACTGTTGATCCGTGCCGACCTCCATGAACGTGAGGGGCATCTTGAAGTCGGGTTTCGGGGGCAGGTTCTCCGCGAACCACGCCGACGCTTGTGCGCGGTAGTCGGACAGTTCCTGTTCGGAGGGCCTGGCGGGCGAGTGGGCGGACATCTTGCTCCTCGGCGAAGGGCTCGGGGGTAATATCTCTAGTTCATTGTTACCCTTCGGCCGACGCATTGCGAGCCCGATTTTCGCCGAGTCCGACCTCGCCTGGTCGCATCCGACGGGCCCTCCAGGCGCGGGTCCGAGAGGAGTAGGTCTTTGTATTCCCTCTGTTTCTACGTCCCCGAATCGCATGTCGAGGCGGTCAAGAACGCCGTCTTCGAGGCGGGGGCCGGGCGCATCGGCGACTACCGATCTTGCGCCTGGGAAGTGCGCGGGACCGGGCAGTTCCTTCCAATGCCTGGGAGCGAACCCTTCGTCGGAGAAACCGGTCGTGTTGAGCGCGTGGATGAATTCCGGGTCGAGATGATCTGCGAAGACGAGTCGATCGGGGGCGTGATTCGCGCGCTGCGCGATGCGCATCCGTACGAGGAGCCGGCGTATCACTATTGGCAAGTGAACACGGGCCTGCCCGATGTCGCGCCGACGTGAGAGTCGAGGCGGCGGACGCGGCCAACACGAGGGGACGATTCGGCACGAACGTTCGTCGCTCCCTGGCCGGAACCGACACGCTACGCTCGCGATTCGCTTCGGCGCGCCCCATAAAAGGACTGTCTCGACTCCAACGACCCGCTCGGTGGGCATATTCGCCGGCCGAATCGCTCGGCTCGGTCGAGGCGCCGGGACAGATCGATTCGAACCAGTCGAAAGGAAACCTCCACCCATGTCACTCCGTATGACACAGCAAGAGCGCGAAGAATATCTCTCGGGACTGCACGTTGGCGTCATCAGCATCGAGCAGGACGATGCGCCGCCTCTCTCCGTTCCGATCTGGTACGACTACGACCCGAAAGTCGGGGTCTGGGTCCTCACGGTGAAGGACTCGGCCAAGGGTCGCGCGCTCGAAGCGGCCAGGCGCTACACGCTCGTCGCTCAGGACGAACAGCCGCCGGCCTATCGCTATGTCTCGGTCGAGGGGCCCGTCATCGAAACGCGTCCGGCGGACAAGGAGAAGGATTCGCGACCGATGGCTCGACGCTATTTCGGTGAGCAGCTCGGCGATCAGTACGTCGACGGGGGCTCGGACGAAGGGAGCCTCGTCTATGTGATGCGTCCGGAACGCTGGCGAACGGTCGACTATCGAAAACTCGGCGCGCCCTGAACGGCAGGTCGAGGACTACTGCCCAGGACACCCGCCAGGAAGGCCAACAGGATGTCGACAATCGATCCACGAGCCGAACGCAATGCGCCCTCGCCCGTCCGATTCACGGTCGGCGGCGATGTCCAGCTCATCGGCGACGCGTGGGGAGATCCGCAGTCTCCTCCCGTCCTCCTCCTGCACGGGGGAGGCCAGACGCGCCACGCCTGGGCGGGTACGGCCGAGACACTCTCGCGAGCCGGCTGGTACGCCATCGCGCTCGACCAGCGCGGGCATGGCGAGAGCGACTGGGCAGAAGACGGAAACTACGAGCGCGAACGTTATGCGGACGACGTGATCGAGGTCGCCTCGGAGCTGTCCGCGCCGCCGGTCCTGGTCGGCGCTTCGCTCGGCGGCATGGCTTCGCTGATGGCGGTCCATCGCGCAAAGCAGCCGATC
>Ga0315338_1004036_pt1 | contig 12068 bp, 14 predicted proteins | sample ASW8metaG_FD_204518 | JGI IMG/M metagenome (GOLD analysis project Ga0315338, IMG submission 204518) | Ammonia-oxidizing marine archaeal communities from Monterey Bay, California, United States - ASW #8 | ecosystem: Environmental > Aquatic > Marine > Coastal | place: USA: California | collected...
GCGGTTGCAAAATTGAGCGAACCAATCAAGAAAACACCAGAAACGGAATTGACATTCAGAGTTAGACTAGATTACTAGAAGTTTATTCCAGCAATAACTATTTATCTTTGCAATGCCTTTTTATAAGTTCGGTAGAAATGATGTAATTAGAAATGTTGTAAGGGCTTACCCTTATAATGAATTTTATGTTTATAATGGACAGATCTATTATAACAATACCCCCAATCTTCAAGGCGAATTCCACGAAAAGCACCTACACGTTGATACCGGATATATCAGTCTTCATGAAATCAATGTTGATCAAGACACTTTGATTTATCCATTTGTCGTAAAAAACGGTACCTTAAACGCATTTAAGACGGTCAGTACTAATAGTTTCAACACAGATAATGAATATGGAGATGAAATGCAAGGGACTTATCCTCTTTCTGCCAGCATTTCCAGGTCATATTTTTCAGAAGGCCAATCAAGAACTCAAATGAGGGCTTTGAAAAATACTTTAGATTTTTATACACATCATAGTATTCATTTTTCTGCTTCGTATACCGGAGACACTGATATTGTCGGCGGTTGGGACAAATATGAGCAAGAACTTGGTCTCATAAGCGTCCCTTCTATTTTTTATGGCTCACATATTAAAAAAGGAACGATGGAACTTAATTTTTATGTGACAGGATCTTTGATCGGTACTCTAAGAGATGAGAAAGAAAATGGAGAGTTGATTCAAACTGGTCCAACGGGCAGTAACGGTTCTGGCAGTGTGGCAGGTGTCGTCTTATATGGTGAGGGCTTCCTCGTTCTGACAGGTTCTTGGGATTTGTCCAATGGAGATCATCAAGAAGGTTATGAGGGCACAGCCGAATCTCCTTCTTGGGTTCACTTCGGTGCCGGTGCTGACGATGGACAAATGACAGGAACAACTCATACTGCATCAAGCTTCCAAATGTCATTTAATGGAATGACACAAACACCCTCTGTTATGATGTTGGCCCACGCAAAACAAGGCGCATTAAATTATTCCAATAATCCGACATATGTCCAGCATGGTCAAATGACTGGCAGTGATCAAGACCAGACAGGATATAAGGAAAGAGAAGAGATTAAACTTTATAATCACGTTTCTGGTGCTCACTCGGACACGACGCCAGATTTTGATCATCAGGTTTATATTTCTAAAGTCGGAATATATGATGAGCATAAAAACTTAATTGCAATTGCAAAATTAGCCACCCCAGTCAAAAAAACAGAACAAAGAGATCTAACATTTAAACTTAAACTAGATCTATAGTATACTAGCTATATGATTCTTGGTCTAGATATCTCCACCAGTATTTGCGGCGCAACAATACTTCACAATGATGAAATCATATTCTCCGAAGCTTGGGATATGAGAAACAAGAATAAGTACCCAAACATGTTTGTTAAAGCAGCATTTATAAAAGAAAAACTGGGCGAAATTGACCATAAATATGCGCCGGATGCTGTCTATATAGAGAAGAGCTTGCAAATGTTCCGCAGCGGGTTTTCATCCGCAAAAACGCTCTCAACCCTTTCTGCTTTTAATGGTATAATATCCTTCTTATGCTTTCAAGATCTGGGCAAAACACCAGAATATATATCAGCCTCTTCCGCAAGGAAGCAGTGTGGTATAAGCGTCCCGCGAGGCGAAAAGGCAAAACAAGTAGTTTTAAAATATTTACTTGACAATGAACCAGCATTTAATGTAGAATATACTAAAGCTGGCAACCCAAAGCCTAAATATTTTGATATTGCGGATAGCATTATAATAGCGAGAGCGGGACAGAAACTTGTCGAACAGCGAAAAACTAAAAGTTATTAAAGATATCTTTGGGTATCCCTATTGTTCGGGAACAGAATATATCTTTAATTGTCCAAAGTGCAATCACCACAAACCTAAACTTTCAGTCAATATAGACAAAAACGTTTTTAAATGCTGGGTTTGTGACTATTCTGGTACAAACATATCCCGCCTTGTTCGCAGTTATGGGGATTATAATCAAAAGAAAAAGTGGAAAGAATTAGACGGCCAAGTACAATTAGATAATTTTGAAGCACAAATTCAGTCTTTTTTTGAAAACCCTGCCGAAGAAATTGAATCTACAGTTTCATTACCAAATGAATTTATATCTTTGGCAAACAATAATTTGCCTAGATCCGCCTCCAATCCTTTAAAGTATCTTCGTGATCGAGGTGTAACAAAGAAAGATATACTTTATTGGAAAATTGGATACTGCCCAGATGGAGAATACGGCGGGAGAATTATTGTACCCTCGTTTAACATGACCGGGTATACCAATTATTTTGTGGCGAGAAGCTATAGAGAAGATTGGCGAAAATATATGAACCCCAGAGTTAAGAAGAACAATATGATCTTTAATCAACTATATGTTGATTTTGAAAACGATGTGGTTATAACAGAGGGTGTATTTGATGCTATTGTCGCAGGCCCAAATTCTATTCCAATATTGGGTTCCACACTAAAAAAAGGATCCAAACTTTTTAAAGAAGTTGTAAAAAATGATACTCCTATATATATCGCTTTAGATCCAGACGCGGAGAAAAAAGCCCATAAATTGATTTCTAATCTTCTTAAGTATGGAATGGAGCTTTATAAGATTGATCTATCTTCTTATGATGATGTGGCTGATATGGGGCGAGAAGAGTTTTTGCAAAGAAAAAAACAAGCAGCCTTTTTAAATTCAGAAAACTATTTACTTTACAGAATTTCAAATTTCTTATAAGGAAAACAAATTATGGACATAACAAAAGCTAGGTTGCATCAAATTATTCTAGAAGAGCTACAAGCTGTTGAAACAGAAGAGAATAAAGAAAATCTAACTGTAGATATCCCCAAATCACAGTTAATAGAAATGATTCGCGAAGAGTTTAAGAAACTAGTAGAAGAAAAACTTCTAGAAGAAGAATCAAAGGAAGTTTGATATGCCCTATTATACGCGCAAGGGAACAGGAAAAAGCAAAGGCAAGACCTGCGTACATAAGAAAGAGAATGACAAAAAGGTTGGATGCACATCCGGCCCTATTAAAAATTATCTTGCCGCCCTGCACATCCACGCACAAGAAGCCAAATTAAATTTAACAGGTGAAGAACTTCAAGCTATAATTAAAGAAGAAGCTGCTAAATACCTGTCCGAGATAAAATGAAATTTAAAGTAATATCCATATTTCTAATCCTACTAATATCCCCATTAGTTCAAGCTGAGACAAGTAATAGTACAATAATAAGTCCACTTGGAGTTTCTAAAAAGACTGTAACTAACTGGGAAGCAGCCCTAAAAAAGCACGGGGTAACAGGTACAAGCTGGGTAGGAACTGTTCCAGGTAACGGCTATCTTGACAAAAAACACCCAAGAGATCACCGAGACACTATAATTTTTGCCCCCTCAACAATTGATTATAGAGAGCCAGTAGAGTTTGTGTTCTTTTTCCATGGTCTTAACGGCTTTGGCGAGCACGATTTTAATGTTAGGTTGGCAAAGAACATTAAAATCTTAATGAAAGAACGGAAAAATTTTGTTTTAATATTTCCAGAAATGCCTTGGTCACAAAATACATCCACTCCTCGCGGAAGACAAAGCAGAGCTTGGATTGGAAAACAGCCATACGAAGATCTTAGATTGTTTTCAGAATGTGCTTTTGTAGTTATTCATAGAAAGTTCTCTTCTACTGTCTTTAAGCATCCAAATACAATAACTTTGATCGGGCATAGTGCTGGCGGCGGTGCACTCAAACAAGCAGCTTTGAGCGGCTCACTAGACTTTGTTCAGCCCAATAAAATCATATTTTCCGATGGCGACTATAATAATTATACTTTAGTTGTATGGGCGAAATATGTAAAAAACCATCCAGATTGCAATCTTAAATTGCTAGTTCGAAAAGGCGACAAGCCACACAAAAAGACAGAAAAGTTTTTAAAACCTTTTAAGGGATCGTATCCAAAAAATATTGATTTTATAGTCTTTTCTAGAAACTATACTCATAAAAAGATCGGGGATAACGCCCTTCTTTGGATTAAGTAAAAAAAACACTTGCTTTTTTTCCTCACATAAGATAAGATATACATATGAAATTTGCACATATAGCGGATACCCATATCCGAAATCTAAAATACCACTATGAATATAAACAGGTCTTTAAGCAGTTGTACAAAAAGCTTAAGCAGCAAAAGGTGGACTATATTATCCACTGTGGAGATATCGCACACACCAAGACACAAATATCTCCAGAATTTGTTGATATGGCTACTGACTTTTTTAGAAGTTTGGCCGATATCGCACCGACTTATATAATTCTGGGTAACCATGACGGAAATCTTAAGAATTCAAACAGGCAAGATGCACTGACACCTATTGCAGACGCCTTAGCTCATCCAAATTTACATCTTCTAAAAAATTCTGGTGAGACTGTATTGGATGACACTTTTACACTAAATGTGTTGTCTGTTTTTGATGAAGACAACTGGGCCCCGCCTTCCAATCCAGATAAAATCAATATCGCTCTTTATCACGGCTCTATTAGTGGGTGTAAAACAGACATCGGCTGGACAATGGAGTACGGAGAAAATGACATTTCTATATTTGATAAGTTCGATTTTGCTCTTCTGGGGGATATTCATAAAACCAATCAGATTTTGGATGAAGAAAAGAGAATCCGATATGCGGGATCAACAGTCCAACAAAACCACGGAGAAACAAACGACAAAGGATTCTTGATATGGAACATCAAGAGCAAAGACAATTTTACTTGTAAACACCACGTTCTTCTAAACCCCAAGCCGTTTGTTACTGTTGTATTAACACCAGCCGGTAGAATCCCCAAAGGCGTTAGCGCCCCTGAAGGCGCACGCCTACGCCTGGTGACCAACAACAATTTGCCGCTTGACAAGCTGAGAAAAGCAATGGACGTTGCTAAATCACGCTTTAAGCCAGAGGTTGTTACTTTTCTTAATCGCTCTGCGGGAGAGCGGGGTAGCGTCGAGGAATTGACTGGAGGTTTGATTAAAGAAGATCTTCGCGATATTACTGTGCAAGAAGAATTTATTTGTGAGTATTTAAAAGATTATGAGCCGGATGAAGATATTCTTGAAAAAGTCTTCGAGATTAACAGAAGGTTTAATACTCTTGCAGAGCAGGATGAGGAAATCACAAGGAATATTAAATGGAAGCTGGACAAGTTTGAGTGGAACAATCTTTTTAATTACGGGGAAGACAATCTTATTGATTTTACAAATAAAAATGGGATTGTTGGAATCTTTGGCAAAAACTTTTCCGGTAAGTCCAGTATTATTGATGGCCTACTTTATACTTTGTTTAATTCTACTTCTAAAAATGAAAGAAAAAATCTTAATGTAATAAATCAGAATAAAGAAGAATGCAACGGTAAAGTAGAATTCACTGTCGGTAATGATTTGTATGTTGTTGAAAGAGATTCTGAAAAATATTCCAAACGTCTTCACGGAGAAGAAACTACAGAAGCAAAAACAAATGTAGAATTTAACAGTTGTAATGCTATTACTGGCGATCTAATTAGCCACAACGGGCTAACAAGAAATGGCACCGATGCCAACATAAGAAAGATGCTAGGAACGATAGACGACTTCTTGTTAACCTCTATGTCATCTCAGCTTGGATCTCTCTCTTTTATTAACGAAGGCTCCACGAAGCGCAAAGAGATCCTGGCCAAGTTTCTTGATTTAGAGATCTTTGAGAAAAAATATAGGCTAGCCAAGGAAGATATTGTTGATCTTCGTGGTGCGTTAAAGAGGCTAGAGGGCAAAGAATTCGATGAAGATATCGACAAAGCTCGCGTCCAGTTGATGAAAAACGAAAATAAGACCAAGGAGCAAGAGGACAAGTGCGCCCGTTATAAACAACTTATATCCAAAACAGAAGAGGACATTGGAGAACTTGTAAATAAAATTATTTCAATACCAGCAGAAATTATTAATATTGTTGAGGTTAAAAATATTTATTCAATAAAAGAGGATGAAATTACCTCTCTTGTAAAGGAATCTAATCATCTTAGGAAGATCTGCGAAGAAAAGGCTGGACAATATGAGAAGATCACTAATTTTCTTGATGACTTCGATGTTGAGGAGTTGGACCTTAAGAAATCTATAATTCAAGAAAAGACAAAAAAACTCAATGAGTTGTATATGTCTGTACAATCGGAAGAAAAAGAATATGAATCAAGCAAGAAGAAAGTCGGCCTGCTGTCAGAAGTACCATGTGGCGATAAGTTTCCTAACTGTAAGTTCATATGTGACGCTCATACTGCTAAAGAAAGCTTACCAGAATTCGATAATAAACTTAATGTTATCAACAACGAAATAGGCGAGGTGAAACACTTCATTGATCAGCTAAACCCAGAACAAATAGATGATCATCTTGAGAAACATAATCAAGTTTTAACTAGAAAAAACGATTTAGCGAACGAAATCGCCCAAAATGAGCTAAAAATTGATAAAAACACCACGAAAATAGCCCAACTTGAGCTTGAAACAGGACAATTAGACAAAAAAATCAAAGAATATGAAGATAATAAGGAAGTTATCGAGAATCTAGAAAGTCTAATTGAAGAAAAGAGAAAGAAAATAGAGGAGTTAGAAGAGCAAAATAACATTCTAGATATTTGCGAAGGCGAGATTCTTGAATTGTATAAACTCCACGGATCCCTGGGGGAAAAATTAAATCACTTGACTGATCAGAGAAACGAACTAACTCAATTACGAGAGGAGTACGCCGCCTTCGATCTATTCCTTCGGTGTATGCACAGTAATGGTATTTCTTATGATATCATTAAGAATAAATTACCGGCCATTAATGATGAAGTTTCTAAGGTTCTGGCTAATGTGGTTGATTTTGAAGTATTTTTTGAAAATGATGGAAATAAATTAGATATCTTCATCAAACATCCAAAATATGATCCAAGGCCTATTGAAATGGGCTCCGGAGCAGAAAAGACCATCTGTGCCATGGCAATCCGCCTTGCCCTTCTCTCAGTCTCTAATCTTCCAAAGGGTAATCTTTTTATCTTAGATGAGCCAGCTACCGCTCTTGATGAAGAGAATATGGAAGGATTTGTTAGAATCTTAGATATGGTTAAGAATTATTACCAAATAGTTTTTCTTATTTCTCATATCGACGGTCTTAAAGATATTGTAGATATGACAATTGACATTGAAAAAAGGGAAGGTTTTGCGTATGTGAACCAATAATAAAACTATTTATAGCATGAACAAATTTAGAAAACAATATATAAATTTTTTTAAAGGTGTGATATGCTTTACTGGAGGTTTTGGCTTCTCCTGGCCTCTTAATGTTGTAATGTGGTTTGCTGCTGGTATATTTTTTGCTTTTAGTTTGATATCCCAAAAAATGGAGGATTAACATTGAAACACGTATTAGACACAGTATTATCAAAATTAGCTTCTAGAAAACTAATGGTTTGGTTAACTGCCACAGCCCTTATGTTCACAGAAGCAGTCCCACTTCAGTCAGAAGATTGGGTCGCCATTTCACTTGCCTATATTGGCATCGAAGGACTAGCGGATATTGCCTCCCGCTGGAGACACGGTAAATAAATGTTATTTTGGTTAGCTATAAAGGAAATGTTTGCAAAAATATTTGCATTCATTAAAAAGTATTGGCAGTATTTTGTCGCCCTGGTATATGCTTTTGGGGTTTGGATCTATTTCGGATCAAAATCGGGAAGAACAGAAGATTTATTAAGAGTAAAACAGGACAGTTATGATAAACAAATAGAAATTATCAACAGTACCTATAAAGAAGAGATTGAAAAAAGAGATGCCATCATCGAGAAATATAAAAATGTTCTTGAAGCCATCGAAAAAGATTATACAGAGAAAAAGAAAGAGCTAGAAGTAAACAAGATAGAAGAAATTAAAGAGTTAGTTGAGGATAATATAGACAATCCTGGCAATTTGGCAAAACTAATAAGCGAAAGATATGGTATAACATATGTAGAGAGCGGAGAAACAGAATGAAATATATCACATGTCTAGTATTAGTATTAGCCTTAACGTTCCCAGCATCTATTTTTGCTCAAACATCTTTACTTGATCAGCCAATTGTTATGGAATTAAAAAAAGATCAGAAAGCACCTTATGATGGTGTCTTCCTCAATGCAATTGCTGCTGCTCAGATGTTGACTGATAAAAAATATACTGCTGAAGAGTGTGGAATTGAAATTGATTATGAGTTATCAAAAGAGAAGGCAAGATGTAATTTAAGTCTGGAGAGTCTACAAGCAAGTCTAGACTCTGCAGAATCAAAGTATATATCACTTCTTGATATCAAGGATCAGGAGATCGACCGCTTACAAAAAATGGTTGAGGATAGTCCTTCTGATTATTATGTTTGGTGGCTGACTGGCGGAGTATTGGCTGGTATTGCGCTAACTGTTGGTGTTTTTGCAATTGCTGTCGAGATCAAGAACAACTGAACTAAGAGAGGGATTTAATTATGTCAATTGGAAAATATAGTCCCAGTAAATTGGCAACAATTATTAGACAGCAATCAGAAAGACAAGCTCTTAAGATGCATGGAGATCGTGACTTTCCTGGTATAGCCCAGCGAACCACGCAGACAATAACGGCTACTTCTGATGGTACCGGTACCGGGCAAATTCTAGATGGTGTCGGATTCGCATCGGTCGCCGCAGTTGATGATGATGCAAATGATATTGTTACATTGCCGACAATAGTAGCTGGCAAAGAAGTATGTATTATGTGTGCAGTTGCCTGCGAACTGAGAACTAAACTAGGAGAAGCTAGTAAATCAATCAACGGAACAGGAGTTTCGAACGGTTCCGGTGTTCAAGTTAAAGAGTTGGCTTTATCTGCCTCGACACTTTATAGATGCGTTGCTGTTAGTAGTACTGCTTGGTTTGTTACGAAAATCCCCGCCACTGGTGCACCTGCTGGCGGCGGCACCCCCGACTAATTTTACAATCCCATTTCCTTCAATTAATTTAACATTTTAGACTAAATATAGTAAGGTGTTGAAAGTGAAAAAGGATCAAAACTATATCGTAAAGCTTGAGAAAGCCATAGAAAAAAAATATGGCACAGATGCTATACAGAATCCAAAGGCTGGTTGGACCGCCGAAAAAGAAAAAGAGCATATTGAAAATTCCAAGGAATTTTATAAAAAGCAATACGAAAAGAAACAAGCGTCTGAACGCATTGAAAAAGAAGGTTTTTTCCTTTCTAAAAAACTACTTAATAAAGAAAGCAATCGAGTATGCCCCGTTTGCAGCGTTTATTCATTCGAAATGAAAGATGATTTGTATATGGGGAAATATGATTGCTGTTTTAAATGTTATATAAAATGGGTCGAAGGCCGAGAAGAAAGATGGTTCGACGGATGGCGACCAAATATAGAGGAGATAGATAATGGCAACAACGTATGAAATAGTTCAAGGAATTCATCAAGCTGCGTCAAATGCTTATGATGGAGCACTTGACGAAAAGGGTGAACCTGTCAAGCTCGGCTTAAAAAGAGAAAAAGGAAACCCTATTAATGATAGTCGTATGGTAGATGGTTTTAAAATTAAAATTATGGCAGATAAATTATCCATTCTATATCAAAGTGAAATAAGTATGAAAGACGCACATGATAAAAACTTTGAAACAGAAGTCGAACAAACAATTAATGATGTTGCCAGCTTTTTAAAGAAAGAGTTTAAAAGAATCACCGGGGATAACCTCACTCTAACAAAACAAGGTGAAGCAGATATGTTAGTACAAAGAATTTCCACTCGACGTGTTGACTTACAGGCTATGGCAACATATAAGATCGGAGGCCTCAAGGACGTAGATCCACTTGACACAGGAAGTGAAGATAGGGTAGATGACGCAATCAAGAATTTTTTGGCAATCGGAAAAGATAAATACCCAGGTGCCAAGAAGCCAAAAAATGTCACCATTTAGGGACGTTTCATTATGGCATTCGAACCAACCAAAAAAGAAATTGTTAAAGAAATAATCAAATGTGGAAAAGATCCAGATTATTTCATAAACAATTATGCCAGAATTTCTCACCCCATCAAGGGGCTCATCCCATTTAACACTTATGATTTCCAAAGCGAACTTATTGAAAATTTCAATGATTATAGATTTAATGTCATTCTGAAAGCAAGACAGCTTGGTATATCAACTATTACTGCCGCCTATGTTTCTTGGATGATGCTCTTTCACAAGGATAAGAATATTCTTGTAATGGCAACAAAGTTTCAAACTGCTGCAAACTTGGTAAAGAAAACCAAGGGCATTATGAAAAACCTTCCAGAATGGATGAGGATCGCCAATATTTCAATCGACAATAGAACTTCGTTTGAGCTTTCAAACGGATCGCAGATTAAGGCATCAACAACCAGTTCAGACGCTGGTCGTTCAGAAGCCTTATCCCTACTTGTAATTGACGAGGCCGCCCACGTTGAGGGCCTTGAGGATTTGTGGACTGGTCTATATCCCACCCTATCAACAGGTGGTCGATGCATCGCACTTTCAACACCAAATGGCGTCGGGAATTGGTTTCACCAGACTTACGTTGATGCCGACGCGAAAATTAATGATTTTCACCCAACAGTTCTTCCTTGGCAAGTCCACCCGGATAGAGATGAGGAATGGTTTGAAAATGAAACAAAGAACATGTCTAGGAGACAAATTGCTCAAGAGTTTGAATGTAATTTTAATATGTCTGGAGAGACAGTTGTTCATTCGGACGATATGGAAAGAATAAAGTCTCAATTAATGGAGCCAAAATATAAAACGGGTTTCGATAGAAATTTTTGGATATGGGAAGAATACAAACCAGAATGTTCTTACTTAATGGTCGCGGATGTCTCCAGAGGAGATGATAAAGATTATTCTGTATTTCATATTTTTAAACTCGAAACAATGGAGATAATCGGAGAATATCAATCAAGAGTGACACCCGATCTTTTTTCAGATATTTTATATAATGCTGGGCAAGAATATGGGAACTGTATGCTGGTTGTCGAGAATAACAATGTTGGGTTTACAGTTTTAGAAAAACTCCGAGAGCGAAATTATCCAAATTTATACCATTCAATTAAATCTACACACGAATATGTAGATCAATTAACGGCAGAATCAAAATCGAACGCCATACCAGGATTTTCTACAACTTCCAAAACAAGGCCGTTAATTGTTGCAAAAATGGAAGAATTCATAAGAAATAAACTAGTTACGTTATATTCGTCCAGGGTGTATCGTGAATTAGAGACTTTTGTCTGGAACAATGGTCGCCCAGAAGCAATGCGTATGTATCATGACGATTTGGTTATGGCGCTATGTATTGGTTGTTGGGTTAGGGACACGGCACTTCAAACGAATGCGAGAGATTTAGAATATACGAAAGCGTTTTTGAGCACGATGAAAAAAACAAATACTATTATTAATACAACTATTTCTGGCATGAAAGGCTATAATTCTGTAGAAAAAAGTGATAAGATGAAGGAACAAAAAGAATTTTTGTGGCTTCTAAAAGGATAATATAAATGGTAGACAATAGCAGAAAAAACCCAAACAATCCAGACTCACAACTTTTCAGAAGGCTGACGAGACTTTTTTCTGGCCCAATAGTAAACTACCGCGCACAAGCAGTTAGAAATCAGAGGCGCAAACAACTAGACAATTTTTCAAGTAGATTCAAATCTGCATCTGGACAAAACTTCAAGAAAACAGGATATAATCCATTTCAAGATCTTGGCGCAAACTTGATGACAGCGCAAAACAGAGGCCAACGCTATATTGATTTTGATCAGATGGAGTATGAACCAATTATTGCTTCTGCAATGGATATTTATGCCGATGAGATGACAACATCTTCCGACCTACAGCCGTTGTTGAAGATTGATTGTCCAAACGAAGAAATTAAAGTTATTCTTAATTCATTGTATCACAATGTTATGAACGTTGAGCACAATATGTTTGGTTGGTGTCGAACGATGTGTAAATATGGTGACTTATTCTTGTATATCGA
>Ga0315338_1004037_pt1 | contig 12068 bp, 9 predicted proteins | sample ASW8metaG_FD_204518 | JGI IMG/M metagenome (GOLD analysis project Ga0315338, IMG submission 204518) | Ammonia-oxidizing marine archaeal communities from Monterey Bay, California, United States - ASW #8 | ecosystem: Environmental > Aquatic > Marine > Coastal | place: USA: California | collected...
GGAAGCACGCCGGTCGCCGACCATCACGAACGTCCGGCCGGAGTCGCCCTGCCCTCGATCCATTGTCTCTCGGAGTGCCTCCTCGGCGGTCTCGGCACCGACCGCGTCAGCATCAAACGAGAACGAGACACTGCTGGTCAGGTCGTCGAGGCAATCGAGTTCTCCGTCAAGTTCGGGATTCGCGTCGGGCACGAACAACTCGTGGGGGTACAGACCATCGACGACGACGATGTGGACGAACGATCCCGTGCCGAGCGGAAACACGTCGACGAGGCCGCTGAATCCATCGCCTTGTATGTCGAGCGACCAGATCTCTCTCCCAGAAATATCGACCACTGGACCGAGAACGCTGTTCACCGTCCAGCCGCCGCTGAAGGCGTCTGCGAACCGCGCGATGATCGCCTCAGGGCTCAACTCAGCCTCCCCGGCGAGCATCTGCGCATCGCCGCTCCAGAACCACTCCTCGGAGTCGAGGACGGAGGTGTCGATCGAGTCGCCGAATCCCGGTGCGTCTTCACCGACCCCGCCCTCACCGCCATTGATCGGGCCGCGTGCACCATCAGGAACCGGCGGCGGGCCTTTGGTGAAGTCCTGATCATTGAGCACGTCCGGGCACACGTTCCTTGCGCTGAGCCAGAGATCGCTGTACCCGGCCGCTTCACCAATCCACTCACCAATGCCGAATCGGCGCGCTGCGCCGAGAAGCGCATCGGGCGAGTTGACGGCTCCACCACAGACCTCGTCCCGTAGCTCGACATAGTCGCTCAGCGACAGGTGGGGAACTCCCTGGTTGATGAGGTTGAGGCGAAAGAATGCGCCTTCCTCGATTCTCCGCTCGGCCGGATCGTCGGAGAACAGTGCTGCAAGCTTTTCTTCAGCCGATTGAGGTTCCGTGGACGTCGTGGACTCGGCGGCTGACGTGGCGACCGTTGTGGTCGACGCGACCGGACCAGCGTCAACGACTGCATCGCCGCTGCATGCCGCGAGCAGCACGAGCGATGCAAGCAGACAGCCGGTTCGAGCCAGACTATCTCGGCGAACTTGGTCGACTTCGGGAATGACGTTCATGGAACTCTCAGTAGTTCGTCTTGATGTCGTACGACCTCGTCCACACGGTTGATCGCATCGGTGGCGAACGCAACGAATGCGGGGTCGACTTCGCCATCACCTGCCTGCATACCAGTGAGAACGACAACCGCTCGGCCGATCGTCACGACGATGAAATTCGTCGTGCGCTGCATAGGTGTGTCAGATCGCGTGCCAAACGGGTCGTGCATGTGGGTCGTCGTCATCCGGAACGCTGCCGTCAGCTCTCCAGGCAGATCAGGTTCGAACTCGGAATGGACGTCGTTGGGCCACGCGTCACGACAAGAAGCGAGACGCTCACCTACTCCGTGCGGCCTCGCAACCGCCTCGGCCGCTGAATCGAGCAGCACGACGCGCTCCGCGAAGATCATCGACGGCAGCTCAAACACCGGAAACACCCGATGACCATCGACGGGCTCAGCGCCTGGCCAAACGCCGTTCCAGATCTCGGGACACGAAGCATCCGATCCACGCAGGCCGAACTGCGGACTCCGCACCGGATCGTCGAGGTAGTCCTGAGGAAGCACAAGCTCGCGGCTGAACTCGGCCTCAGCGAATGGCACTTGCGCACGACGTGCGTACGTCAGAGTCATTCCGGGCCCGTCGACAACGAGACGTCCACCCGCAGTTCAGCGCTCGTCGCATCCCGGATCCGACCCGACAACAGGCCGGTCAACTGCTGAAGGTCACCGCACCCAATCTCGCTCACCCACATACCAAACTGGCCATTGAACATCTGAAAGCCAAATCCGTTGCATCCGTCGTTGCCTCCCCACAACTCGCCAATGATGAGATCCGGCCTCCAGTCGTCGGACCGCTCGAACAGCACATCGTCGAACACCGCTGTCAACAGGACCCACTCACCGACGAGTTCGGGTGCTTCGATCTGAGCTGGGTGTGGAGCGTCAGGTATCGAGGTCGAAGTTGGTGCCGCGACGGCCTCTGTTGAGCGGGTCGTGGAATGAGAGGGGTCCAGCGGTTCGACAATTCCACTCGCACTCGAGCACGCCGCGACCAGAACTGCGATGGCGACGCTAAGAACCCCGACCCGATACACATCCACCTCCGACCCGGCCTCGACCACCGTAGATCGTCGCTGAGTCGGGCTAGCTTCGCCCAACCCGTTTCATCCTTTGGGCGACGCTGAAGTCACGCGCGCCGTAGCACCAACACGACCTCATCCGACCGAAGGACGGTCCGACCATCGAGCCGCTCCCAGCTGTCGACAAGTCCGAGTGAGTTCAACAACTGAGCGGCGATTCTGCGTTCCGAGCCCCCGAAGTCACAACCAATCGCAGTTTGCAGTCTTGGCGCGATTCCGTCGGCTTCGAGCGAGATGTGATTGCAGCCGTCGTAGTAGCCCCAGCCGTTGTCTCCACGGGCAATGACGACGCTGTACGACGCCTCTGTCGACTCACCGATGTAGACCTCTCCTCGTACCTCGAGATGCTCCACAAACCAGGACCCGACAATTTGAGTCGGGGTGTCAGTTATGAGACGGACACGTCCGAGGGCCTCCGATTCGACGAAGGTGAACTCGGCCCTCGCTGATCGGAGGGTGAGCGTGTTGCCGACGCGGTGTGCCTCCTGGACTTGCACCAGTTCACGCCCGTAGAGGGCAAGTAGCTCACAGTTGCTACGACATCCGAGGAGCGTCGTGCTCATCGTCCCGCCGCTCCGAGACTGCGGAATCCTGTCGACCCCACTCGTGTTCAAGCCATCGAAGAACAAGAACGATCTGCGGAACGCCAACTCTGGCCCCACAACGGGGAGTTCAAGGCGAGGCTGCCACTCGGCCGTCCTCTGAAACTCGACGTTGTCAACGACGAGCTTCGTGAGCGACCAGTCGCCAGCGAGTGGTGGACTCGGTTGAAACAGCAGCCGTTCACCGGCGGACTCAACGCTGGCGAGACGCATTGAAGCGGACTCGGCCGTTAGCAGCAGATCTCCCTCCTCGATTGACCAAATATCTACTTGCTGAAGCGCAGTGCGGAACGCCTCATCCAGCCCGTCGATGAACGGACATACCTCCGAAGTGTCACGGTAGAGAGTTGGCCCGGAGGTGCTGAACTGGTTGCACCCGTCGAGGCCTCTCCAGGCTCCGTCCGATTGCAGCTCGACGAGCAGGCGCCAGCCGAATCGATCGTCGAGTAGGTCGACGCCATCGACGACGAGCGTTACCGCCTGCCACGAGCCAACGATCTCGGAAGGAGTCTCACCGGTCAGCAACAGTGGCACCGGCGCGACTTCGGTGGACGTACTCCCGATCTCTATATCGCTCGATCCTTGGTCGGCCGAGCAGGCAGCTGCCAGCAGCGCAAGGAACGCGGCGGCGACAACATGGCGATTCACGGCCCACCTCCCGTCCTGGCCTGGTCCACGGTAAGTGATGTGCGTGCGATCAATCCGCTCTCACGAGCGCAGCGCTCCATCTAGGTTGCAGGCATGGAGTGGATCGAAGAGAAGACGATCGCCCAGTTGGGTGCTGCGATGGCCAGCGGTGAGCGAACTGCAGTCCAGATCGTAGAGACGTATCTCGAACGCATTGAGCGGATCGACCCGTCGCTGCGGTCGATCGTCGAGGTGAACCCCGACGCGCGGGAAATCGCAGCCGATCTCGACGCAGAACGCTCCGCGGGAACGGTCAGGGGTCCGTTGCACGGCATCCCGATCGTCCTGAAGGAGAACATCGACACCGCAGACTCGATGCTCACCACCGCAGGGTCACTGGCGCTGGTCGACTCGATGCCGACCAGTGACTCGACGACGGCGGCGCGCCTGCGGGACGCGGGGGCGGTGATTCTCGGCAAGGCCGGCATGAGCGAATGGGCCTTCTTTCGCTCGACTGGCGGAACATCGGGGTGGAGCGCTCGCAACGGTCAGGTTCGTAATCCATACGACCCAGCCAGGACGACGGGAGGCTCGAGCTCCGGCTCCGGTGTCGCGCCATCTGCGAACCTCACCGCGGCAGCCATCGGGACCGAGACCGACGGCTCCATTGTTTCGCCTGCGACGGCGAACGGCGTAGTCGGCATAAAGCCGACAGTTGGCCTGACCAGTCGGGCCGGTGTGATCCCGATTTCGGAGACTCAAGACACGATCGGTCCGCTCGCCCGCACCGTTGGCGACGCGGCTGCAGTTCTGTCGGCGCTTGCCGGATCGGATGGACGCGACGCAGCCACGGCAGCGGCCGCAGGGCACATCATCGACTACTCGGGCCAGGCAAGTGACAGTGGACTCGACGGGGCACGCATCGGCATCGCCGAGTCGTTCTTCGGACGCTCGCCGAAGGCCGACGAAGTCATCCGAGCCGCCGTGGAAAAAATGCGCTCGGCCGGCGCAACCGTGGTCGAGGCGCCCGAGCTTGCAACCTCGAAGGAGCTCAGCGACGCTGAGCGAACGGTGCTGCTGTTCGAGTTCAAGGTGAACCTCGCCGACTATCTCGCGACCCGCGACGGCGGACCGAAGACGCTCGCTGACGTGATCGAGTTCAACCGACTGAACGCGGAGGTTGAGATGGTTCACTTCGCAGACGAGCTACACGAGATGGCCGAAGCAACAACGGGCCTCGACACCGACGAGTATCTCGAGGCGAAGGCAACGGCACGGCGGCTCGCTGCCGACGAAGGCATCGACCGAGTGCTCGATCTTCACTCACTCAATGCCATCGTGGCGCCAACCGGTGCCCCGGCCCCGATGATCGACTGGGTGAACGGCGAACACCGCATTCTCGGCAGCTCGAGCCACGCGGCTGCAGCCGGCTACCCGCTCATCAGCGTGCCGGCCGGATACATCGCAGGACTTCCGGTTGGGATCACCTTCATGGGCGCGGCGTGGAGCGAAGCAACACTGATCCGCCTGGCGTCAGGTTTCGAACACGTTCGAGGCCCACGCACCCCGCCTTTGTCACGATGACGATGTCAGACAAGGTCGTCGTTATTCGACGATGATGACGCCTCGATCAGGATCGGCGGCATAGAGACGCTCGATTTCAGTGGCACGGTGTGCCTGCGCAGCAGCCTGATTGATGTAGCCCTTGTCGGTGATCTCGTTCGCACCAGGGTCCGGTGGTGTGTCGAGCAACAAGAACCGCTGGATCCGCTGGGACGAGCCTGGGTTCGCTGCGTTGTGGCGCTGGAGACCGTCCGCGATCGCCACATGGGCTGCCTCGGGTGAACCGAGAGCGTTGCACTGCTCGATGTTCGGCCACAACAACAGTGCAACGTAACGCTCGTTCAGCCCACAGACGACGGCGTCCCGGACATAGGGCGACGTCGCAGTGACCACTTCGGATCGGAGCGAGCCGGCAGAAACCCAGGTGCCGCTCTGCAGCTTGAATTGCTCGGCCACCCGGCCGGCGAACACGAGCCCTTCATCGGGGTCGGCTGGGTCGAACCACATCACTGCGTCGCCCATGCGAAAGAAGCCCTCCTCGTCGAACGACTCAGCTGTCTTCTCCGGCGCATTCAGGTAGCCCGGCGTCGTGGCTCCGGAAAGCACCCTGAGCTCGAATCGCCCTTCGTCGAGCGGAAGGAGCTTGATCGCCGCGCCCGGCTCTGGAAGCCCGATGATTTCCGGGCTCGATACAGGCCAAAAGCGAGCGAGACCAAGGCTCACCTCGGTCGACTTCAACGATGACCCAAGCGTCACGCGCACACCGGTGTACTTCTCTGTCAGATCGGCGATTCGCTCGGCGAGCGCCATCGGCATCGCTGCCGATCCGGAGGCCAAACCCTTCACGTGCGCGAAGAAGGTTCGCGCCAGGTCATCGTCGGCTTCGAGAGCTTCGGCGAGCATCGCCCAGCCAAGCGGCGAACCGACATACGTCGTCGGCTTCACGACCTTCAGGTTGTCGAGCGTGGCTTGATGCTGGCCAGGCACCGGACGACCGGTGTCGAGATAGATCGAGCCCGCCGAGTTCACGATCGAGTTGATCCGCATCACGCCGGCACCGACGTGGCTCCACGGCATCCACTCGAGTACACGCACTTCGTGCTCGGCTGCCCCTCGCGCGCCCCTGACTTCGACGCCAGCTATCAGCCTGCACGCCATGCCATGGGTGTGGATGACACCTTTCGGCATACCAGTCGACCCTGACGTGAACATGTACCGAGTGACCGTGTCATGGTCGATCGTGTCGATGATCGAATCGACGGCAGCGGTCGGCGAGGTCGAGACCACATCGGCGAGTCTGACGCCCGCCCGCTCTCCGAGCTCGGCTGAGATGACCGTCGCCGAATCGAAGTCGAACCCGACGCTCGTGAGCGCATCTTCATGTGTCGCGAGATCTTCGGCGAACACGAACGCTGGCTTGACCAGATCAAGCACCGCGCCGAGCTTCGGGTAGGCGCCAGGAATAGTCGAGTACGACAGGCTGACAGGCACGTACGGCACGGCGGCGAGCTGCGCACCCCAGGCCATCAGGAAGTGGTTGATCGAACTCCCTGAGACGATCGCGAGCGGCCGATCGACTGATCCGCCGTTGTTCAACAGCCACTGCGCGACCGATCGGCTGCCGATCAGCGCATCGGCGTAGGTGAGACGGCGCCATTCGCCGTCATCATCGAGCTCGGCAATGAGCGTGCGGTCGGGAAACTGCTCGGCGCGATCGATGAAGACGTGCACCATGCTTCTGTTCACGTCGCCGAACTCAACCGGGTTCGTCAGGATCATCGACCCGTCTGAGCGTCGGTCGACCGACACCCGACTCAGCGTCTTTTTACCTGCCACAGGACCTCCCCACGATGCGAGCGAGATTCCGAGTCACGGTATCCGCAGAGCCGACCCCGACTTCAACCGCGGCCCGCGACCAATCGGCGTAGCGTGACCCGAATGTCGGACATCTTCGAACTCAGTGACCGCGCCGTGGAACTCATCGCCGACGGCGACCCGATCGGCGCCACCTTCATGGGCATCAACGGACGCGACCACCTCTGGACCGACTACTCACCAGCCGGCCATCAGGCGCGGTCGGACATGTGGAATGCCATTCAGGCAGACGCCATGGCCATCGAAACAACGACCGACATCGACTCGCTTGCCAAGAGGGTCTTGCTGGCCGAAGCCGCCGAGGCCATCGACCTGTTCGAGCATGGCGACCACTACCGCGATCTGAACAACATTGTTTCGTCACTGCAGAACATCAAAGATGTCCTCGATGTGATGGGCCGCGGCAGCGCAGCCGAGTGGGCGAACATCGCTGCTCGCATCGAGACGATGGACTGCGCCATCGGCGGATATCAAATGACGCTGGCCGAAGGGCTGACGAAGGGCTTCGCTGTCGCCCGCCGCCAGGCCGAGGCCGCCATCGTCGAGGCCAGAGTCATGGGCGGAGACGAATCGCCGTTCCTCGGTCTTTTGGAGGAGTTCAGCGAGAGCACCATCGACGACGCCGAGCTCTCGGCACGACTGTCGGCAGGCGTCGAGGTTGCTCGACGCGAGTACTCGCAGCTCGGCGAGTGGCTCCAGGCGACCTATCTCCCGCAGGCCGTCGAGAAGGACGCATGCGGTCGTGAGCGGTACATCTCCGAAGCTCGCAAGCATCTCGGGATGACGATCGACATCGACGAAACCTACGCGTGGGGCTGGGCAGAGGTTGCTCGCCTCCGGGCTCGTATGGCCGAGGTGTGTCGCGATATCGACTCCACCAAGACGGTCGAAGAGGTCGTCGAGATGCTCGAGGCCGACGAGAGCCGTTCGGCTGGCAGCGTCGAGGAGTTCATCGAGACGATGCAGCAGGTGCAGAACGACGCCGTCGAACAACTCGCTGGAGTGCACTTCGACGTTCCGGAACAGATCCTCCACGTCGACGTGAAGGTTTCACCCCCTGGCGGAGCGCTGGCGCCGTACTACAACGGTCCGTCGGAGGACTTCAGTCGTCCCGGATCGGTTTGGTACCCGGTCGGTTCGAAGACCACGTTCCCGCTCTGGGAAGAGATGAGCACGGCGTACCACGAGGGCTTCCCCGGCCACCACCTTCAGGTTGGTGTCCAGACAGCGATGGGAGACCAGCTCTCGCGATTCCACCGCGTTGCTGTGTGGTCAACTGGCGCCGGCGAGGGGTGGGCGTTGTACGCCGAACACCTGATGGGCGAACTCGGTTTCCACGATCGACCCGAGTACGAGCTCGGCATGCTCGTCGCCCAATTGATGCGGGCGTGCCGCGTGGTCATCGATATCGGCTCTCACTGCGAGCTGCCGATTCCTGATGAGGCATCCTTCCATCCAGGCGAGGCTTGGACGTGGGATCTCGCGGCCGAAATGCTGATCACGGTCGCGTTCCAGGGCAAGGACATGGCCGAGTCTGAGGCCACCCGATATCTGGGCTGGCCGGGCCAGGCGATCTCGTACAAGATCGGCGAGAAGGTCATTCTCGAGCTCCGCGAAGAGCTGAGCCAGCGCGACGATTTCGACCTGAAGCAGTTCCACTCGAATGTGCTGAGCGTCGGCTCGATCGGCCTCGAACTCCTCCAAGAACTCGTCCGCGCCGCCTAACGAGCGCGTGGGGACAGAGTCAGGAAACGAGATTGATGGGTCCCTGGCACCCGCAGCGAGATTGATGGGTCCCTGGCACCGGAAACACAGCAATGCCTGGTCAGCGCAACATGCGGCAGATCACGCGTTCACAGAAACAGGGACAGGTGCCTGGCACCTGTCCCTGGAATCCCGAACGCGGGATCGTGTCGAGATGTTCAGCCCTGCGACTCTGTGAATGCGGCGAACAGTTCGCCGAGGACGGGGCGGTCGCTGCCAGCGATGATGCCTGCGTGGCGTTCGGCCATGCGTCCTTGGAACACCTGATCCGTAAAGATCCAGAACTGTTCGGCCAGGACCGCGTCGACCACGAGCTGAGCAACCTCCGCTGGCGGCTTCTGCGTGCTGAAGGCCTCGAGAATTGCGTCGCGTACAGCCTCTTCCTCGTCGCTCCGCTCGGGCATCTTGACCGCGATGTCCTCCGGCAGATTCCGGGCCGAGTCCGCAATCTTGGTGGCGACGAAACCTGGACACAGGCAGCTGACGTTCACACCAGTGTCAGCAGTCTCTTCGGCAATGGTCTCTGACAAAGCGACGACGCCGAACTTGGCGACGTTGTAGGGCGCCATGTTGGTGAAGCACAACTGACCGGCGATCGATGCCGTGTTGATGATGTGACCTTCGTCCTGGGCGATCATGCCTGGCAGGAACGTCTTGCAGCCGTATATGACTCCCCAGAGATCGACGCCCAGCACCCACTCCCACATGTCGACCGTGCACTCTGCAACGGGACCTCCGCCGCCAACCCCAGCGTTGTTGCACAACACGTGCGCCGCGCCGAATCGATCGATGGTCGCTGCATGCATGTCCTCGATTGCTTCGAGGCTGGATACATCGACCGTCAGTGGCAGGACCTCGGCAGTCGCAGCCAGGCGTTTCGCCTCGACCTCGAGTGGGCCCGCTTCCACGTCTGCCATGACGACGTTCATGCCCTCGGCGGCGAACGCCTCTGCGAATGCAAGCCCCATGCCACTCGCCGCGCCTGTGATCACGGCGGTCTTTCCTGACAGCTCTTCCATGTCAAACCTCCATGTGGACGCGCACTTGCCGGAGCAACTCAGCGCTGCGTGCTCGGTCGTGGCCGAACTCTAGGTCGTTGGACCCTGGGCCAACCCCGTCGGAACAGCACCCGTCAACCGGCGGGACAGCACTCGGAATCCGCTGTGGACCGCGTCGCGGTCGACGTTGCAGCTCCGCAAATGACGATCGACGTTCTCGCCGAACGAGGATCTGCCGTGCATGGTCCTGTGGTTGTCGAACGCAAGCATGTCACCAGCGTTCAGATGGATGGCGATCTGGTTTGCCGGCGATTCAAAAATCGCACAGAACGAAGCAAGCGCATCGAGCAGCTCGGTCAACCGCGGAGTTCGAGGGTCGAGCGGGGCGAGGCAACGATGGTTGAACCTGACCGCCTCAATCGATCCGTCCGACGCCAGTGTGATCGGCAGCGAACGAGTCTCGAAATGAACCTCGCTCGCGTGCTCGCGGTGGAACGGGATCGGAGTCGAGGTGAGCACCTCGAATGCCGCTGGATTGACCCGACGCAGCTGATCTGCCGCTGCGAATCCATCGGCGAGGACAGTCGTGCCCTCCCCCACCGGCCCAGACACGACTGAGTGGAAGAACAGGAACCCAGGTGGCGAGTATCGGTACGGCTCGTCGGTGTGGGGATGTTGTGCCTTCACCGTCTCGGCCGCCGTCTTCGGCGTCGATTTGGTGATGAATGTTTGGACCTCGCCGTAGCTGGTGACGCGGACCGGGCCGAACCGGTTGGCCAGTTCGGCAGTGCCATGAGGTGCGGCTGGTGCCCCTGGCATGTGGACTGCGCCGACCTCGTGAAGTGCTGTCTGCGCCGCGAAGAGTGCCGCGTCGTCGGTCAGGCAGTCGTCGTACGTCACCACCGGAACGCCGTCGAGCAGCGACCGACGCGGTGCCCGCCCGGGAATCTCCGAGGTCATCAGCTCAACGAGCTGTTCGGCGTCGAACAGCGAGGTGTGACCGTCACTCCACACAACGTGAACTGCTGCTCCGTCGGCCCACGTTGAGGTTGCCGAGATGTCGCTGCCAACGTCCGAGGGCGAGAACCAACGGATGCCAGCGGTCGAGTCACCGCAGAGCTCGCATCGACAACACGACCTGAGCCAACGCGAATCCATGTCGAGCACAGTGCCGTCGCTCAGCGTCACAGTCGTCATTGGCCGGAAGCTACCAGCGTCAGCGCGGTTGGCAGGCGGGCTCAGGGGCCGAGCGCAACCTCGACCGGCGGCAGTCCGAGATACTGCCTGAGCAGCGTGTCGTCGGGCCTTGGAATCGAGCGATCGGAAGTCGACGACGCGACGAACGCAATCGTGAACAGCTGGCCTTCTCGCGCGTGGGGTTGATCGAACCTGATCCGAGCGAGATCTTCGGTGTGAACGGTGGGGCTCACGTCATCGACGGTGTCCCACTTGAGCACCCTGATCTCGGCTGGCTCACCAGCGCACATGTCGATGCCTTCTTCAAACTCGCCAGTTGGCACGACGAGGACGTCGTCCGAGAGGTGTCCAAGCGACTCGGTGAAGAAGACGCCGAGGGTCGCGTTCTGACCGGCAGCACGTTCGAGGAAGGGATGAATGTGAATGAGGTCATCGCCGTGAGAGTGGATGCCCGTGATGTCCTCGCGGACATCCTCTGGAAACAGCCTGACCTTCTCACCGCACACGTACAGCAGGTATGTCGAGTGAAAGTGGTCCTCATTGACCCGCGGGCGCCCATCGTCGACTTGGGCCACCGTGGTCGTCGACTCGGCGATGGTCGATGTGGTCGACGTACTCGTAATCGTCGTTGCGGCCGTGGTGCCAGAGACGTCGGACGCGTCGGCGCTGCAGGCCGCAATGAGCAGCAAACCGACCATCGACAAGACAAGAGCACGCATCGACCGACGAAGGTACCGCCCGAACTCACGATGGCGACCCACCGAAGGTGAGCCCTACAACCGTTGGTGCATCGACACGCCGTCGCCGATGGGGAGCAGTGTCGAGAAGGTTCTGTCGTCTCGAAGTACGTGCGCATTGAATTCACGGAGTGCCACGGTGTCGGCATCGTTGACGGAATCGTCGATGACTCGCCCGCTCCACAGGACGTTGTCGACGAGAATCACCCCGCCAACACGCAGCTTCGGAACGATCGCCTCGTAGTAGCTGAGGTAGCCGGTCTTGTCTGCGTCGATGAACGCCAGGTCGATGAGTTCGCCGGAAGGGAGCGCCGACAACGTCTCAATCGCTGGAGCGATACGCAGGTCGATCCGCGAGTCAACGCCTGCGGCTTGCCACGCCTCGCGAGCCACCGCTGTCCACTCCTCAGATACATCGCAGCAGATCAGGCGCCCGCCGCTCGGCAGCCCCTTGGCAATGGCCAACGACGAACGGCCAGTGAACGTGCCGACTTCGACCGCGAGCTTCACGCCCATC
>Ga0315338_1004038_pt1 | contig 12067 bp, 5 predicted proteins | sample ASW8metaG_FD_204518 | JGI IMG/M metagenome (GOLD analysis project Ga0315338, IMG submission 204518) | Ammonia-oxidizing marine archaeal communities from Monterey Bay, California, United States - ASW #8 | ecosystem: Environmental > Aquatic > Marine > Coastal | place: USA: California | collected...
GGCCGAGAAATGGCTTGAGGGAGAAAACTCATTACGTCAAAAAATCTTAGCTAGGATTTTACTTGAAAATGACCCCCGCGTTTGCTTTCAAATAGCCCTCAGCCTCGCACCCATGGCTTCGGACGAATTTCTGTTTCTAAGACAGATTGCTTTGCAGGGCGCTGACGACATCTGGACTCGCCGCGCGGTGGCTATAGCTGCGAAAGATATCGCAGTGGAATTGCTGTCAGCGATTCTTGACGATCAGCACTGGTTCCGAGATGGCCTTTCCGGTGGTGAACAGGCGTTGCTTGTTGAAATGGTTGAATTGGCGACGAAATCATCCGGCGGGAAACCACTTTGGGGTGCAGTTCAGCAAGTATTAGATTTGCCTGAAGAAGAGAACGTCGCCAGCTTTAAACGAAAAGCGTTGCGAGCTTTGCTGCAATCGCATCGCCGACGCGGCATGCAACTGACGGCTATGTCGGAAAAAGAGAAGAATGAATCGCTCCGCACAGGCTTGCAGAAGGTTTTCGCGTCGGCTCGTAAACTTGCAGAGCAGAAGGATGCGAGCATAGGAGACCGGCTCGATGCGATTTCGTTGTTAGGGTACGACCCCGAAAGCGAGCCGTTGCTGGCAAAATTATCGTCATCTGAACTCGATCAAGAAGTGCTCCTCGCTGCTGTAGAAGCTTTGGCACTTCAAAACTCATTGGAACCCTGGCAGGCGTTACTAACTGAATTTCCCAGCCTCCGCCCTGCCCTACGCAGCAAAGTTTTGGCGGCGGTGATTGCTCGACCTGAACGAGCAGTATTGTTATTTGCTGCTATCGAGAAAGGAACGATCAAAGTTCACGAGATCGACCGTATCTCGGCTGGGCAGTTGATTCGACATCGTGATCAGGCGACCCAAGACCGGGCCAAGAAAATCCTGGCTACGGCGGTACCTGCAGATCGAGCCAAGGTGCTGGCCGATTACCAAGTGGCTATAAAAATGACTTCCGACCCCATGCGAGGGCGGGAGGTATTTCGCAAACAGTGTTCGAGCTGTCATCTGGTGGGCGAAATCGGTGTCAAAGTCGGCCCCGACATTGGCGACAACTATGCCAAGAAACGAGCCCAAATTCTTACCGACATTCTGCAACCTAATCGGGCCATCGATAGCAATTTCATGAGCTATCTGGTGCAAACCGACGACGGTCAACTACTTAGCGGGTTGTTGCTGGCCGAGAGTGCCGGTTCGATCACTTTGCAACAAGAACAAGGCAAGAAGGTTACGCTAACGAAGTCAGAAATCGAGGAAATACGCTCGACCGGAATATCGTTGATGCCTGACGGGCTAGAAAAAAACATACCGCACCAAGACATGGCAGATTTGCTGTCGTTTCTAAAAAACTGGCGATATTTGGATGGTTTAACTCCTTATTCGGATAGCACGAAAGATAAATAGAATGATACGCACTTGGATTAGTCGTCATATTGCTTTGTCGTTGGCTGTCAGTCTGCTGATTGTTTCTTCAGTGCAGAATGCTACGGCAGCAATGACTTTTCGGGCTGGGGCTCATGCGATTGATATCACTCCGGTCGAGTTCCCCGTGATCGTCAACGGCGGGATGCTCGAACGCGTTGCCACAAAAATTGTCGACCGACTGCACGCCCGTTGTATGGTGCTTGACGATGGAGAGAACCAAATCGCGATTGTGGTCGTCGACAGTTGCATGTTGCCCCGCGATCTGCTTGACGAGGCAAAACAACTTGTCGAAAAATCAACGGGCATTCCTGCCAACCGCATCCTTATTTCAGCAACGCATACCCACTCGGCACCGGCTTCGATGGGCTGCTTGGGGTCGGATAAAGACCAACGTTATAGCCAGTTTTTAATTCCCCGACTTGCTAAAGGCATTGAAAAGGCACAAGCCAACCTAGTACCGGCAAAAATTGGTTGGGCGGTTGGTCGAGACGATAAAAACGTCGCCTGTCGCCGTTGGCTGATGAAGCCTGGCACCGCACCAACCAATCGATTTAGCGGTATCAAGGACGATCAGGCCCGGATGCACCCAGGCTATGGGAACGAGAATGCCATCGAAGCTACGGGACCAGTCGATCCGCTGGTGACGGTGCTCTCGGTACAAACACTCGAAAATCGCCCCTTAGCAGTGCTAGCAAATTATTCGATGCACTATGTCGGGGCACCGGCAGTATCGGCGGACTACTTTGCCGTGTTTTGCCAGGAACTCACTCAGCTAGTGGGCGGCGAAGTCTCCGAAACACCTTTTGTTGCCGCACTTTCCAACGGCACGAGTGGCGACACTTGGTTGTTAGATCATGCCAAGCCGCGACGCACTTTCGATCGCTTTAGTGTTGCAGCCGAAGTGGCGCGGGCTGCTTTTGATGCCTACCAGGGGATTGAATACAAAACTTGGGTTCCAATAATTATGGAAGAGCAGTTGCTAGAACTGGGGGTGCGCATGCCTAGCATTGCCGAGGTAGCAGACGCAAAAGCCTATCTGGCCGAGCATAAAGTAGAGAAACCTAAAGATACCACGCAGGTTTATGCCCGAGAAACGATTTTGTTGGATGGGATGCCAGCGACACGAGAACTAAAAATCCAGGCAATTCGCTTGGGCGAAATGGGCATCTGCGGCATTCCCAACGAAGTCTACGCCAGCACCGGCGTGAAGATCAAAGCGGCGAGCGTCTTGCAGCCGACGATGAATATCAGTTTAGCCAACGGTAGCGAAGGATATATTCCGCCGCCCGAGCAACTAAAACTGGGGGGCTACACAACTTGGCGGGCACGAACCAGTTGCCTCGAACCGGAGGCAGAACCCAAAATTCGGGCAACGGCTTTAGAACTACTGCAAAAGGTAGCCAACTGACAGTAAGAGTTTGTTCAAATGAATCTAGCAAGTTGAATTACATGAGTATCCTACGATGTGTGCAGAAATGAATATAACTATGATACGGGCAGTCGTCATTTCGCTAGCATTCTGTTTTGGGCAGTCCGTAATCGTTGCTGACGAGGGGACAGCCAAACGCGTCGATTTTGGACGCGATATTCGGCCGCTACTTTCAGACAACTGCTATTACTGCCACGGACCCGATGCCAACACTCGCGAGGCCGATCTGCGACTCGATGTGCGCGAAGATGCTATGGCAGATCTGGGTGGCTACGCAGCGCTTGTACCCGGTAATGCTGACAAGAGCGAAATGGTGGCTCGCCTGATAGCTGAAGATCCAGACGAACGAATGCCGCCGATTGACTCCGGCAAAGAGTTGACCCCTGAGCAGATTTCTCTTTTTAAGCAGTGGATTGCCGAGGGGGCCGATTGGCCCGAGCATTGGTCATTTGTTACGCCCCAACAAGAACAACCGCCGGAAATCGCAGACGCAAACCGCGTACAGAACGACATCGATCACTATGTTTTTGCACGTTTAGCTGAAAGCCGGTTATCGCCCTCCCCCGCTGCTGACCGACGCAGCTTGATTCGTCGTTTAACTTTTGATTTGACGGGACTGCCGCCGACTCTAGCGGAGGTCAAGGCTTTTTTAAGCGACGACCAAGCGGGAGCAGCCGAACGTTTAGTCGATCGACTGTTAAGCTCCCCCCACTACGGCGAGCGGATGGCGGTTGCCTGGCTCGATCAAGCTCGGTTTGCAGACACCAATGGCTATTCAATCGACGGCGGTCGCCAGATGTGGCTCTGGCGCGATTGGGTGATTGATGCTTACAACAAGAACATGCCCTTCGATCAGTTTGCCACCGAGCAATTAGCAGGTGATCTACTGCCGGACGCGACTGATAGCCAACGCATCGCGACCGGCTTTAGCCGCAATCATATGATCACCCACGAAGGAGGGACGATCCCAGAGGAGAATCTGGTCAACTATACCGTCGACCGAGTGAAGACGACTTCAGAAGTCTTCTTGGGTTTAACCATGGGCTGTGCACAGTGCCACGACCATAAATACGACCCGCTCACGCAGACCGACTTTTATCGCTTCTTTGCTTTTTTCAACACGTTGGGCGATCGCGGCTTAGATGGTAACGCCGGGCGTAATGCTGGGCCGATGATCAATGTTAGCACCGTCCTAGGACAAGAGGAGCGAGAGAATATCGAACAGCGGCTAGCTGGACTTCGTGAGCAACTCGGACAACCACTAGAATCTCAAGCAGCTTGGGAAGCAACAGCAAAGCAACATCTGGCCGATCGTGGCAAGGATTTGCAATTACATCCATTGCGAATAATTAAGTTCTCGACTCCTAATCGGGCTGTCAATGAACTGGCGGATGAATGGATCGTAGATACGCTTACGTTAAAGGCCCGTTCGCCTTCGATTGTTCTGCAAGCTGATGTCGACAATATCACGGGCATTCGGGTTGAGTTCCTGCCCCATGAGTCACTTCCAAAGTCGGGACTCGGCCATGGCAACGGCCGAGACATGGAAGGAAGTCTACTGCTAACAAGCTTCTCAGCTTCAGCAGGTGTGTTACCTTCGGATCAGGTAAACCGTTACAAGATGCTACCAATTCGCGAAGCCACGGCCAGCGCGTCGCACGAATCGTTCCCACCGGCGGATTGCCTTGACCCCAGAGATCACAACGGTTGGTCGCCGCATCCCCATAACCAAACCAAGCAACATATCACCTTCAATCTTGAAGAGCCGATTAACGCCTCGGAAACACCTTATATCACAGCACTCTTGGTCTGGGGTGGTGGGGCAGACTTGATGGGTGGGCAGTATCGGTTTTACGCACTTACTGGCACAGATGATGGCACGAATTTACCAGAGGCGGTTCAATCGATATTGAATTCGCCTGATGCCGACCGTTCTGCAGAACACAAGCAGCAGTTGCAGGATTATTACGCAACGGTTGCGCCGGAGTTAGAAAATACGCGGTACGAAATCGCAAATCTCACCGAGCAATTGCGCCTGCTGGACGAGGCACAGCCGGTAATGGTGATGAATACGGCCGAAAAACCTCGTGATACTTTTAAACTGAATCGCGGACAATACAACCAACCGGGAGAGAAAGTCATGCCCGGCGTGCCGGCATGTTTGCCGCAGATGGCAGAAGACGCACGGGCAGACCGGCTAGGGCTTGCTGAGTGGTTGGTCGATCCGGCCCATCCGTTAACTGCCCGAGTGGCGGTAAATCGCGTTTGGCAATTGCTGTTTGGAACAGGGATCGTTTCGAGCTCGGCTGATTTTGGTTCACAGGGGCAACCGCCTACGCACCCCGAGTTGTTGGATTACCTGGCGGTCGACTTTGTTGAAAATGGCTGGGACGTGAAACGGTTAATCAAGAAAATTGTTCTATCCGCAACCTATCAGCAATCATCGCAAATCACCCCGGAGTTGCTACACGTCGATCCGAATAATCACATGCTCGCACGTGGTGCTCGTTTTCGCTTACAGGCAGAGTTTATTCGGGATGCAGCGCTGAAGGTTAGCGGGCTCCTGGTCGATCGAGTCGGTGGTCCGAGCGTCAGACCTTATCAGCCTGCTGGTTTGTGGCTTGAAATCAGCCATTTCGGCAGCAGCCCCGCAACATCCCAAGTATTCGTGCAGGACCACGGCGAGAAACTTTATCGACGCAGCATGTACACCTACTGGAAGCGGACCGTACCGCCGCCTGCGATGATAAGCCTTGATGCTCCGAACCGAGAACTTTGCGTGATGCGTCGTGCTTCCACGAACACCCCGCTACAGGCATTGGTGCTACTCAACGATCCGCAATTCGTCGAAGCGAGCCGAGCCCTGGCCGAACGGGCCATCTTGGAAGGACCGCAGTCCGTATCGGATCGGATTGGGTTTATTTTCGAACTAGCCACAACCCGTTTGCCAACCGAGCAGGAAACAGAAATTTTGCAACAAGCTTACGAGAACTCGCTCGCTGAGTTCAAAGACAATCCGAGTCGTGCGGAGGAATATTTACGAGTTGGGGAGTCGGTACGCAACAGTCAGATTGAACTAGCAGAGCATGCTGCCTGGGCAAGTGTCGCAAGCATGATTTTGAATCTCAGCGAAACCATCACCAAAGGTTAAAGGTGAGGGAAAATATCATGAAACCATTATTAGATCATCAGCAAAACGTCACGCGACGGGCTTTTTTGGGCAATAGTTCGTTGGGAATTGGGCGTGCGGCGTTAGGGTCGTTGCTGTTTGGCAGTTCGATAGCCAAGGGAGCAACGCTGGGGAACCGTGCCACCGGACAAGGTGGTTTACCAAACTTGCCACATATGGCACCAACAGCCAAACGGGTGATTTATCTGTTTCAGTCAGGCGGGCCTTCGCATGTCGATTTGTTCGACCACAAATCAGTGCTGAAAGACCTACATGGCACCGAGCTACCTGCCAGCATCCGTGGCGACCAACGTGTGACGGGGATGACCTCCGGACAGGCGAGTTTCCCGGTGGTGGCGCCGTTTTGGAATATGCGGCAATGTGGCGAACGTGGTGCCTGGATTAGCGAATTGCTACTGCATACGCAGAAAATCGTAGATGACATCGCAATTCTCAAGTCGGTGCATACCGAGGCAATCAACCACGACCCCGCAATTACCTTTATCAACACCGGCTCGCAACAGATGGGCCACGCCAGCATGGGGGCCTGGTTGAGCTACGGACTGGGCAATGCCAACGAGAATTTCCCGGCCTACATGGTTCTCCTTTCTCAAGGCACGGGCAAGAATCCTGGACAACCATTGTTTTCACGACTGTGGGGCAATGGGTATTTGCCTTCGAAGCATCAGGGGGTGCAACTGCGTCCTGGTGCGAATCCAGTGTTGTACTTGGCGAACCCGCCGGGGATTAGTGCCACGCGTCGGCGTGAGCAACTTGACGGGCTTGCCAAGCTGAACCAGTTGCAGGCCGAGGCGGTGGGGGATCCTGAAATTCCAGCCCGCATTGCGGCTTATGAAATGGCGTACCGTATGCAAACCTCGGTGCCTGATCTGACGGACCTCAGCCAAGAATCGGAATCGACTATCGAGCGTTACGGCCCCGATGCTCGCAAGCCAGGGAGCTTTGCGGCCAATTGCCTGTTGGCCCGGCGAATGGTGGAGCGAGACGTGCGGTTTGTGCAATTGTTCCATCGCGGCTGGGATCAGCATATCGCGATCAAACAACAATTGCCGGCCCAGTGTAAAGACGTCGATCAAGCCTCAGCGGCTTTGATTCTCGATCTAAAAGAACGAGGGCTGTTGGACGAAACACTCGTCATCTGGGGCGGTGAGTTTGGTCGTACGGTTTACAGCCAGGGTAAACTTGGTGGCGCCAGTTCGGGCCGCGATCATCATGGCCGCTGCTTTACGATGTGGATGGCCGGTGGTGGTGTCAAACCGGGGATCGAATACGGGCAGACGGATGACTTTTGTTACAACATCGCTGAAAACCCGGTCGCGATCAGCGATTTGAACGCCACGGTCCTGCACTGCTTAGGTATCGATCATCGACGATTAACTTTCAAGTATCGCGGGTTGGATGCGAAGTTGACCGGGGTTGAGGAATCGCACGTTGTTAAAGACATTCTTACTTAGGCCTATTCGATCGACTGTTCTAACATCCATTCGTATAGTTTTGGATTGTTGTAGGCAGGTGCCCAGGAATTGTGCCCTACTTCGGGGTAGATGGTCATTTTTGGTTTGCCACCAGCAGTCTGAAGGGCTTCGATCATTTCTTCTGTACGTCTCACTCGAACGGTGGTATCTTTTTTCCCATGAAAAGCCCAGGTTGGTATGTGGGTGATTTTTTGGGCATGTCGAGGCATTCCCATTCCACAAATAGGCACTAGCGCCGCAAAAGTGTGGGGCCGGCGAACGGCCAACCGCCAGGCGCCTTCGCCACCCATGCTGAGGCCGGTGAGGTAAACTCGTTTGCGGTCGACGGGGTATTTTTCTAGCACCTCGTCCACAAAGGCATCAAGCATATCGATATCCCAGCGCTCGTCATGGGGCGATTGCGGAGCTACGATTATCACATCTAGTCCCAGTTTCTTGACCGTCTCGTAGGGGCCGTGAAACGTAAGCAACTTGGTATCTTCGCCTTGCTCGCCCATGCCGTGCAAAAAGATAATCAGCGGATAGGACTTGCTTTCGTCGTACCCATCGGGCTTAACGACCAGATAGTGCGAGCCGACTTTTTTGGTGATCGTGGTTTCAAAGCGGTCAATCTGCTTTTCAGCTGCTTTTAAGTACGGCGCCAGTGCGAGTTGCAGGAAAAATGCGATTGCTAAAGTTGCGAGCGGGCAGTTGTGAGACGCGAGTTTTTTAATAGTCATGTTTTGTGCTGGTGTGTTTGAGATTTTGGACATAATGTTTTGATTGGATGAGTGTTTACAGGGATTTGCTATCGAATCTTGGCACGATTTGCTGGGGGCCCAATGAAGTGGACAAAACAATCGTTTCGCAACGTAAAACAGCAGATTACCGATCGCACGTCATTATGTAGAATTTCGCGAACGATTTCCACAACTATTATTGGCCACTTGCTCATCCCTCTTGCACACGATATGGCCAATTCGATCGGTCTTGTGCTGAATGCTGGCAGTTTGTAAAGTTCTGCAGCTTCATCTTGTTAGGTACTTGAAATAAGGCGAATTGCATGGGTCTGCGGATTTATACTGGCGAGGACGATCAGTCAGAGGAAGAAGAAACAACTCCGGAAGAAAACTTCCTGGGGCAGTATATTCCCCTGCATTACCACTGCAATATGTTGCAGGACAAAGTTCGCGTTGGTGCGTTTCGCGATGCGATAGCACTGCGAGTTGAACCGGGCATGCATATCTTGGAGCTTGGCGGTGGCACGGGGATTCTTTCGTACTTGGCGGCCAAGCAAGGTGCCAGGGTTACTTGTGTCGAGCGCAACCCCGAGCTGGTGCGCTGCGCAAAACAGTTATTAAAGCAAAACGGAATGGGAGACGTCGTCGAGGTGCTCAACGCCGACGCGCGGCACTTCATACCCAATGAGCCCGTTGACGTCGTGGTCTGTGAAATGCTGCATGTTGCCCTATTGCGAGAGAAGCAACTGGAAGTGATTGAAGCTTTCAAGAGCCATTATCAGAATGAAGTCTCGCAGCAGTTGCCGAAGTTTCTGCCAGAAGCGTCGATCTTGATGGTGCAGCCAGTCGAGCAGTCGTATGATTTTGCAGGCTACTGGGCACCGGTGCCGCTGTTCCAAGAGCCTCAGCAAAGTATTGAAGGCACAGCCGAGCTGGGAGCTTTAACCGCGTACTCCACCGTTTTTTATGATGATCATTTCAGCCACCAATTTCATTGGCGCGGTGAATTGCCGATCGAACAGTCAGGCAGGCTAACGGGATTGCGATTTGTTACACAGAATGCTATTGCGATTGATGTCTCGAACCAGCAGAGTATCAATTGGCCCAATCAGTGCATGGTGCTGCCTGTAGAAGAGCCGTTGCAAGTCGTTAAAGGTCAGTCGGTGCGGATCGAGTTTCGGTACTCTGCCGGGAATTCTATCGAGACGCTAACCCAATCATTGCAGGTATCTGTTGTTGAGCAAGCAAGTTCGAAAACGGTACAGTCACGTGTTGCGGGTTGATTTACTGGGAATTGATTCAGTAATTTTCAAATTCTTCTACGTACAAAAGAAATCTCTTTCTTCTTGCCAGCAGTACAGTATAAATGGGTGAAATTCTTTCACCCTTCGGACTGTACTTCCAATGACTTACACTCGTAATTTTTTGTCGGCGGCTTTTGTCGCGATTTTGTTTGCTGTTGAGTGTTCGCCAATGTTGGCAGCCGAGCTTGTTAATACTCAAGCTGGCAACCCACCGTCTGCGCAAGAGGCCGTTAAATCGTTCCAGCTGCCAGAGGGGTTTTCGGTATCGCTATTTGCGAGTGAACCAGAAGTGCAGCAGCCGATTTCGTTGACCACGGATGAGCGTGGTCGGCTGTGGATTGCAGAGAATTACACCTATGCTGAGCATGCGGTGAATTTCGACACCTCACAAAAAGATCGGGTCGTGATTTTAGAAGACACTGACGGCGACGGTCGTAGCGACCAACGCAAGGTGTTTTGGGATGAGGGCCGCAAGCTCTCGAGCGTCGAAGTCGGGCATGGCGGCGTCTGGGTGCTGTGTGCCCCGCAGATGTTGTTTATTCCAGACAAGAACAAGGACGATGTGCCAGACGGGCCGCCCGTCGTAGTGCTGGATGGCTGGGATGAAGAAGCGGTGCGGCACAATATTGTCAACGGGCTGAAATGGGGGCCCGACGGTTGGTTGTATGGGCGGCATGGAATTCAGGCGACTTCGCTGGTCGGCAAACCTGGGGCCGGTGAGTCGCAACGGGTGAAGCTGAATTGTTGCATTTGGCGTTATCATCCGGTGACTGAAAAATTTGAGGTCGTATGCCAGGGAACGACCAACTCGTGGGGGTTTGATTACGACCAACACGGACAGATGTTTTTTATCAATACGGTCATTGGGCATCTGTGGCACGTCGTGCCGGACGCCCATTACCGACGGATGTATGGGGCTGACTTCAATCCGTATTGCTACGGGCTGATTGAGCAGTGTGCCGATCATGTCCATTGGGATACGGGAGAGAAGTGGAGTGAGGCCAAACAAGGCTTAAGTGATACGACTTCACAGGCCGGCGGCGGCCACGCCCATAGTGGGTTGATGATTTATCAGGGTGGTAACTGGCCGGACAAATATCACAACACGATGCTGACGCTCAATTTTCATGGCCGACGCATGAACAACGATCTGCTGGTACGCGAAGGCTCGGGTTATGTGGGCAAGCATAGCGAGGATTTGATTTTTGCCGACGACCCTTGGTTCCGCGGAATCGATCTCATCAGTGGCCCGGACGGGGGAGTGTACGTGGCAGATTGGTCGGATAGCGGAGAGTGCCACGATAACGACGGCATCCACCGCACCTCGGGGCGGATTTATAAGGTGGTGTATGGTCAACCGGAGAAGGTTGTGGGGTTGGACCTATTTAAGCTGAGTGATCGAGAGTTAATCGAGTTGCAACTGCATAAGAACGATTGGTATAGCCGACAATCGCGACGAATTCTGCATGAGCGAGCTGCGGCCGGCAAAGACATGACATCTGCCCGTACGATCTTGAATCGGATGTACCAGGAAGAGAGAGACACAACACAAAAACTTCGATTGCTGTGGTGCTTTAATTTGATTGGCATCAACGACCAAAAACTATTGCCCGAATTGCTGCTCAATGGTGGTGAGCACGAACAAGTGTGGGCCATTCGGCTGTTGATGGATCGAGATGAATGGAATAGCGAGACCGAGAGAATCCTCGCTGATTTGGCAAAAGAGGAAAGTTCGGCGCTGACGCGTTTGTATTTGGCATCGGCACTGCAGCGGTTGCCGCTGAAAGACCGCTGGGCCATCGCCGAGGGATTAGTTAGCCATGCTGAGGACGCGGACGACCGCTCGCAACCGTTGATGATTTGGTACGGCATCGAAGCAGCGGTGCCGGCCGATCCAGAACGGGCAGTTGCGCTTGCTGAGCGAAGCGAGATCCCGCTAGTACGGCAGTACGTTGTGCGACGATTGGCAAGTGATTTAGAAAAGTTCTCGCCGGCCATTGATCGGCTGTTGCAGTTGGCGAGCAAATCCAAAGAGGCGGAATTTCAAACAGACATTTTACAGGGGATGCATCTGGCTTTGCGAGGCTTGCGTAAGGCCCCCATGCCTGCGGAGTGGCCTGCGGCGGCGGAGGCGTTTGCGAATGCTTCTTCGGAAGAAATCCAACAGCTGGGCCGACAGATCGGAGTGGTGTTTGGTGATGGTCAGGCAGCGGATGCGCTGCGTGCGATTGTGCTTGACAAAGAAGCGGGGCCCGAGTCGCGCCAGGTGGCATTGCGGAGCCTGGTGGACGAACGATCGGACAAAACGCTCTCGTTGATGATAGACATGTTAAACGATCGTGCATTGATGAACGAAGTCGTACGCGGATTTGCTTTTTTTGATGCGCCTGAGGTCGCCGATCATATACTGGGGCGTTACCCGGCACTCGACCCAACCGGCAAGGTGTTGGCGATCGATTCTTTAACCGCTCGACCCGAATGGGCGAAGAAGTTGCTCGCA
>Ga0315338_1004039_pt1 | contig 12064 bp, 11 predicted proteins | sample ASW8metaG_FD_204518 | JGI IMG/M metagenome (GOLD analysis project Ga0315338, IMG submission 204518) | Ammonia-oxidizing marine archaeal communities from Monterey Bay, California, United States - ASW #8 | ecosystem: Environmental > Aquatic > Marine > Coastal | place: USA: California | collected...
ATTATTGTTTAATGATAAACAATTTAATTTTTTAACATTAACCTCGGCAGAATATTTTTATGCTATAGATATTTTGAAACAATTTTCTAGTCAAACAAGTATATTGGAAGTTTGTAAGTTTGCTAAAGATTCCGTAACTAAATCTGCTTTAAATTCAGAAAAACTGGGAGAAATTTTTCTTGATGATTTAATTAATGGTTTATTTGATCTAAGATCTCTTAGTAGTTCATTTGAAGGTGCAAGCAGTTTGATGTATTTAATTAATGGAAGCATGAAAGGAATGGATAGTTACATTAAACGATTGATTGATGAAACTAGATTAATTTTAAAGAAAAATGAGTTAAAGGCAAGTAGAACAAAAATTCTTCTTCTCTGGACTCTAGATCAACATGAAATGAAAGGAGAAAAAATTGAAAAACTTCAAGAATTAGAAACTAAACTCAAAGATTACATAGGTGATGTTGAAGCAATTAGTCAACCTTTTGATATATTCCAAAATGACAAAACTACGATTGTAGTTGTTTGTTCAAAATATGATTTTGATTATATGATGAAAAATAACAAAGATAATGAACTAATTTTACTCAAAGCTAATCCTTTATGTCAATTAGTATCACAAAAATAATATGTTCTAAAATTAAGTGATCTATAATGTCCGAAGATAAAGTACCAAATGATGAAAAAACAATGGAGTCACTTGACAAAATAAAAAAAGATGTTAAAAATACTTCTAAAATTCAAGAATCTCTCAAAGATCTAATTATGAATCTACAAGAAGAAAATTCTGATTTAAAAGATAAATGGCAACGTGCATTAGCTGACTATCAAAATTTAGAAAGAAGAACACAAGTTGAAATTTTACAAAGAGTTTCTGAAAAAAAAAATGGTCTTTTACTAAATTTCATTAATATTTATGAAGATTTTATTCGTGCTGAAAAATCTCTATCTAACGAAAAAATTGATACAACTGGAATAATTGCTGTTATAAAAAATATGGAAAATATTCTAGCTGAAAATAATATTAAACCTATAGATGCGGTTGGTGAAATTTTTGATCCACAAATTCATGAGGCTGTTTCGATGATTGAGGATGATACTCTTGATGATGGAACTATTACTCAAGAGGTATCAAAGGGCTACATATCTGGCAAAGCTATTTTAAAACCATCTAAGGTCATTGTATCAAAGAAATAAAATTAAAAAATGTGTGAAATATGGCTGAAAAAATTATTGGTATTGATTTAGGAACAAGTAACTCTGCTGCTTCTGTTATGCAAGGTGGAAAACCAACTCTCATTCCTGCAGCAGAAGGTACAACTGTAGCTGGCAAAGCATTTCCATCAGTTGTAGCATTTTCAAAAGAAGGTGAACTATTAGTTGGAGAGCCTGCAAGAAGACAAGCAGTAACAAATCCTGATAATACTATTCGTGAAGCAAAACGACACATGGGTGAAGATTATTTGTATAAGATACAGGGAAAAGAGTACAAACCACAACAAATCTCTGCATTTATTCTTCAGAAAATTAAACGTGATGCTGAAGCATTTACCGGTGATACAATAAACAAGGCAGTAATCACAGTTCCTGCATATTTCAATGATAATCAAAGACAAGCAACAAAAGATGCTGGAACAATTGCTGGACTAGAAGTTGTAAGAATAATCAATGAACCTACCGCTGCATCACTAGCATTTGGATTGGATAAAAGCAAAGAAGACATGAAAATATTAGTCTTTGATTTTGGTGGTGGCACTCTTGATGTAACAATTATGGAAATGGGCGGAGGTGTCTTTGAGGTAATGAGTACATCTGGTGATACAAAACTAGGTGGTGCCGATATGGATCAAGCTATAATTGATTATGTTGTTGATGAATTTAGGAAAAAAGAAGGAATTGATTTATCTACTGATAGTACTGCCGTGACTAGAATTAAAGAAGCTGGAGAAAAAGCAAAAATTGAATTATCAACTGTAATGGAGACTGATGTAAATCTTCCATTTATTGCTCAAGATTCATCTGGTGCAAAAAATCTTGAAGTTAAAATCACAAGAGCAAAACTTGATGATTTAGTTAATCCAATTGTTCAAAGATGTAAATCATCTATTGACAAAGCACTAGAAGATGCAAAAATCACTACATCTGATATCACAAAAATTGTTTTGATAGGTGGTCCAACACGTATGCCAATTGTAAAAAAATTTGTAAGTGATACTGTTGGAAAAGATGGAGAATCAGGCGTTGATCCTATGGAAGCTGTAGCATTTGGTGCAGCAGTTCAAGCAGGAATTATTGCAGGTGATGTTACTAGTGATATTGTCTTACTCGATGTAACTCCATTAACTTTAGGAATTGAAACATTAGGTGGTGTAAGAGAACCAATCATTGAACGAAATACAACAATCCCCACATCTAAAGATAAAACATTCACAACTGCTGCAGATAGTCAAACTGCAGTTACAATTAACGTTGTTCAAGGTGAGAGGCCAATGGTTGCAGACAATGTATCCTTAGGTAGCTTTAATCTAACTGACATTCCTCCTGCACCAAGAGGTGTACCCCAAATTAATGTAAAATTCGATATTGATGCAAATGGAATTCTAAATGTTACTGCTAAAGACATGGGAACAGGAAAAGATGCAAAAATCACTATTCAATCAACAACAAAAATGTCTGAGGATGAAATTAAAAAAATGCAAGAAGATGCTGAAAACTTTGCTGAAGAGGATAAAAAGAAGAAAGAATCAGTTGATATTAAAAACGAAGCTGAAAGTTTCATCTATACTACTGAAAAATTAGTTAATCAAGATCTTAAAGATAAAATCCCTCAAGAAAAGGGTATTCAGATCACAGATGCGATCAAAGAATTAAAAGATTCATTATCACAAGAACCAGAACAAATTAAACAAAAACTTGAAGCATTGAAAACAATTGTTAATGAGGTAACCACTGAATTATACAAAAATGCATCTCCGCCACCAGGAGAACAACAATCTGGTGACTCTAACCAAGAACAATCTGGTGACTCTAACCAAGAACAATCTGGTGACTCTAACCAAGAACAATCTGGTGACTCTAACCAAGAACAATCTGGTGATGCTAATTCTGAACAAAAATCAGAAAATACTTCAAGTTAGTTAATTAATAATTGATTAATCAGATTATTCATGAGTGCTAAACGAGATTATTATGAAGTATTAGGAGTTACAAAAACTTCCAATCCAGATGAAATTAAATCCCAATATAGAAAACTTGCATTAAAATTTCATCCTGACAGAAATAAATCTCCTGATGCACAAGAACATTTTAAAGAAATTTCTGAAGCGTATGCAGTTCTATCTGATTCAAGTAAACGCCAACTATATGATCAGCATGGTCATGATGGAGTAGATGGGAGATATTCAACTGAGGACATCTTTAGAGGTGCAGGTGGAAACTTCAATGATATCTTTCAAGATCTCTTTGGTAGACAAAATAGAGGTGGTGGTGGATTTGAATCTGTTTTTGAAAATCTATTTGGTGGTGGAGGTAGAGGATTTAGTCGTCAACGTGGAAATGATCTTTTACATGAATGTTATGTCACTTTGGAAGACGTATTACATGGAAAACAAATTGAACTTGATCTTCAAAAATATGTAGATTGTCCTGATTGTAATGGCACTGGTTGTAATCCTGGTACCTCGAAATCAACTTGTAAAGATTGTAATGGTAATGGTCAAGTTAGAGTTGGAAGAAAAATGGGTTTTTCAACATTTGTCACAGTACAACCATGTGGAAAATGTAATGGACTAGGAGAAATCATTGAGAATCCGTGTAAAAAATGTCAACGTGGAAAAGTTAAGGGAACAAAACATCTGTCATTTAATCTTCCATCAGGAATAGACAATGGTGATTATGTAATTCAAGGTGAAGGTGAATCAATTCCAGATGGTGAAAATGGTGATCTAATTGTACGTGTAAGAGTAGAACCACACTCTCATTATAGACGTGATGGCATAGATCTATACTGTGATGCAAAAATCTCAATGGTAAATGCTACTTTGGGAACTGAAATCAAAATTAAAACACTTGAGAAAACAGAAAATTTGAAAATTGAATCTGGAACTCAACCAAATTCCATCTTGAAAATTAAATCTCAAGGATTACCCAGTCAAAATTCTAATAGACGTGGAGATCTTTTTGTGCACGTTGTTGTAGAAATTCCAAAAAAACTATCAAAACACCAAAAATCATTATTAGATGAATTTCAAAGCTCAGATTAGTCTATTTTTGATAATCTAATTGTTAGATTGTGACCTTGTCTAATTTCTTGTTCGTATAATTTCTTAACTATCTCTCCAATTTTTTGCTCACTAAAATATTTCTGATTATACTTTCCAATAACTTCATCACCATTGTCTAAAGCAATTTCCCAAAATGGCATAATTTTGCATATTCTCTCTCTCATTTCAATATTTTGTGAATAACGAACTTATTCTCGAAAACTCAAAATTTCTATGCGGGAATTGCCTAGTCTAGTCAACGGCATAAGGTTCAGATCCTTGTCTCTTAGGAGTTCGTGGGTTCAAATTACACTTTCCGCAATTGTTTCAAGTTATTATTATGAACAACTTTAAAACACTGTAGTTTGCCTATTTTCCATGGCAAAAGTAACCCGTGTTGGTGGTAGAGGTACAACTCGTAGAAAGACTGACACTAGTAAGAAATCAACATTCTCTGGCGATTCTTACAAAGAATATCAGGAGACCAAAAAGAAAGCTGCAGGAAATCGTAGTGTTTCTACTGGTCGTGGTACGGGAAAAAGAAAATTATCATCAACTCCAACAACAAAAAAAGCATCTACCAAAGGCAGAACACGCTCAACTGGTAGAGGTACTGGTAGTAGAAAAACAAAAAGTTAATCCCCTTAACTTATCTTATTTTATTCATCTACTAGTGTTTTCTCTAATTTAGATATCCTTGGATTTTCTCTTTTAGTTTTTGATTAATTATCTTACCAGATGCTTTTCCTCTAACTTCTTTCATTGCTAATCCCATTAGACCGCTCAATGCACGCATTTGCTCTTGTTCTATTTTGTCTGTATTATTTTGAATTATGTTATCCAAGATTTTATCTAATTCATCTTCGGTCAATTGAGTTATGGATGCATTTTCTAGTGCATGTATCACATTATTTGCCTTTTTTGACATTATCTGTTCAAAAATTATCTGAATTGATTCTTTGTTTATCTTTTTTTGTTCTAATAATTCAAATGTCTTCATTATTTGTTCATCATTCAGTAAACTAGAATCTAATCCACTTCTTTTCAAATTAGTTATGGTTGAACACAGTATAGATACAACAAAGTTTGGTGAGTTCTGTTTTTTTGAACATATCTGTTCAAAAATCTCAAAATACTCTGAATCAAAGATTTGTTCTGCAAGCTGATTATTAATTTGGTATTTTTCTTCTAATTCTCTAATTGATTTTTCCCATGATTTTGGTATGTTAGATCTTGCTTCTGCAAGTTCTTTATCTGAAACTTTGATTGTAGGAATATCTGTTTCTGGATACATTCTTGATGCGCCTGGTCTAGGTCTTAGAAATATGGTATCTCCATTTTGAGTAGCAGCTCTAGTTTCAGCAGGAGGTCCATTCTGTGCAAGTTTAATTCTATTAATTATTGAATCAATTGCAAAACTAACTGAAATTTTTTCTCCTGCAATAATTAAAAATGCATCATCATCTTCAATGTTCAATTTTTTTGTAACTCGTTTGATATCATCTTCTTCGATTCCATAATTCGGTAATTCATCTGAATGAAAAACGCCTCCAATACCAAAAAATCTTACTAGTTGCCCAATCTCTTTTCCTAATCTTATATCTGAATAGGGTTCAAATCCAAATATTCCTTTTAATTTTTTAATTCTTATTCCAAAAATTTTATCTTGATTTTCAATTGATTTTTTTATAATCTTTGAATTACACTCTTTCATTATCTCGGTAATGTCAAAAATATCTCCCTTTTTATTAATTTCTGTAAATTTGGTTTGATTAATTTTATTTGCGATTAATTTCAGTCCATGTTGACGCTTTGCTTCAAACTCTATGATTTTTTCTAATTGATCTAACTGCTGAACACCTTTTACTTCTATAATTCCTCCTCCCTCGATAGAAATATTCACATCCTGTCTAATACTTCCAATCCCGCGCATTACTTTTTTTGTAACACGAAGTAATCTGCCTAAGGTTAACGCGATATCTTTAACAAATTTAGGATCACCTTCAACAGGATCTAATGCAATTTCGACTAGGGGAACTCCTAATCTATCCAAACTAAAAAATCTATGATTTTCTTCATCTTTGATTAATTTTCCAGCATCTTCTTCAAGACATATTGACTGAACGCCCACTTTTTTACCATCTATCTCAATATGTCCTCCTTGTGCAACAAGCATTGTTCTTTGAAATCCGGTTGTGTTTGAACCATCAATAACTGTTTTTCTCATTACGTGAATCTCTGAAAAAATCTTTGATTCTAATGCAGAACTGATTAAAAATGCAAGATTTTTTGCATCTGTATCTAATGCATGTGGTGGTTCTTCATCTTCTTCAACTAGACAACTACTTTTTGGATTTGCATAATAGATGATGGTCTTTGATTTAGTACTTTCAAATAATGCTGCTGGATCAATTTTTCCTAATTCACTTTTTGCAGCTCTTAGTCTTCTTGAAAATTTTCTTGAAAACTCATCCTCCTCTAATGGTGTACAGTCACAAAATAACTTCTTTTTAGTATCTAATTGTTGATGAATCTCTAATCCGACTTTTAATCCAATGTTCTTGATATCAAATTCAGCCATTTTTACTCAGTAAAAAATTCAGATGCATAGTCCTCCAACATCATCTTTTTTATTTCATCGTTAGAATCTGAATTTCCCAAAACCCACATTGCTTTAACCAAAGCAACTTCAGGAATCATTGTTTCTAAGGGAACAATTCCCATATCAAGTAAATCTCTTCCACTTTCATACACTGTCATACTTACACGTCCATCGATGCATTGAGATGTCATTCCAAGGAAAATCCCCTTTTCTTTTGCTTTTTTAATTGAATCGTACATTGTTTTTCCAACATGGCCTAATCCAGTTCCTTCAAAGATTATTGCTCTATACTGTAATTTGATTAATGATTCAATTATCTCTGGGTCAAATCCAGGATGATATTTTACTAATGCAACTTTTGTATCAAGGTTAATCCTTGGATTATAATCCTTTGAGAATTTATCTCCCATTCTTATAGTATTATCTATGATTTCATTTTCAAATATTATATACGCTGGTGGAGAACCAATTGTTTCAAATGCACTTCTCTTACTAGTATGATTTTTTCTTACTCTTGTTCCTAAATGACATGCAATTGCTTTATCACTCTCATTGTGATGCATGACAACAAAAACCCCTTTGGTGTTGTATCTAACCAAAAATTTTGTTGCTGCAATCAAATTTAATGCAGCATCTGATGATGGTCTATCTGATGATCTCTGTGAACCTACTAAAACTATTGGTTTCTTAAACCCACATAATGCAAATGACAAAAATGCAGAACTATAATGCATTGTATCTGTACCATGTGCAATAATTATTCCTGTATATTCAGAATTTACTACACTATCTACTTTTTTTGCAATCTCAAGCCAATGTTTTGGTTGTAAATTCTCTGAATATTCTGAAAATAATACTTCTGCATCAACATTTGCAATCTTTGCAATCTCTGGAACTGCTTCATACAATTCTGTTGCGGATAATGCAGGAGTAACTGCACCTGTTCTATAATCTACTTTACTTGCAATAGTTCCTCCAGTTGATAATAGCAAAATTTTTGGTAATTTTTCATCTTTTTCAATAGTTTTTGAACTCTCGACACTTAATTGTACTTCTCCAACCTTTTCAATTTTCTCAACTTTTTCAAATTCAATTCCAATGTTATATCCACTTTTCAATTTTAGAACAATATGTGATTCATCTCCGCTCTCATATCTGGGCATTAAAATTCCAGAATACGTCAATTCTGAAGTAATTTTCACTAAATCTCCTACATTGATTTTGTTTGAAATTAAAAAATCCCGAATTTTACCTTTGTATCCTTTAAGTTCTGACATTTATGAAAATTAGATGGTGTGTATTTTATTAAAACTACCTGTAGTAGGATGCAACTAGTTTATCATTCATCTTTAGATCTTTTTGTTCTCTTACTTTCCTGACTGCTTCTTCAAAGTGTTTCATTGTGACTTTGGCATCTGCTGCTTTCTTTTCAATAGCCTCGACAACCTTTTTTGTTTCCTCATCACTTAGATTCTTATCTGGAGCAGCGTTATCCAGGTGTTCGTGAACTACTAGTGAAACTGCAGTATTTGCTATTGATGCAACATCTGCACTACTCAATCCATCTGTTAATTCAGCAAGTTTATCAAAGTCAATTTTATCTGGACCGTTTTGATCTGCAAGTGGTATATCTTTTGAATGAATTTCTATTACCATTTTCCTACTATCTTTATCTGGTAGTGGAATTGAAATAATCTTATCAAATCTTCCAGGTCTGAGTAATGCTGGATCAATCATATCTGCTCTGTTAGTTGCAGCAAGTACAACTACTCCGTGCATGTTTTCCATTCCATCTAATTCTGTTAGTAATTGACTCACAACTCTTTCAGTTACTGCAGTTTCTCCTCCTGCTCCTCTAATTGGCGCAATTGAATCAATTTCATCAAAGAAAATAACACATGGGGCTGATTGTCTTGCTCGCTTGAATATTTCTCTAATCCCTCTTTCAGATTCACCTACCCATTTTGATAGTAATTCTGGTCCTCTAACTGAAACAAAGTTTGCTTCACTTTCTGTTGCAACTGCTTTTGCCATTAGTGTTTTACCTGTTCCACTAGGTCCGTGCAACAAAATTCCTCTCGGCATTTTATGTCCTAGTTTATCATAAAGACCAGGATACTTCATTGGCCATTCTACTGCTTCCATTAATTCTTTTTTGACTTCTCCAAGACCCCCAATTTCTTCCCATGAAACATCTGGATTCTCAATGAATACTTCTCTCATTCCTGATGGTGTTACTTCAACTAGAGCCTTTTTGAAATCATCTGAGTTTACAATTAATTTATCTAATGTTTCTGGAGGGATTTTTTCTTCTTCCAAATTCAATTCAGGAAGTAATCTTCTAAGACATTTCATTGCTGCTTCTTTACATAGATATTCTAAATCTGCACCGACATACCCGTGACTTACAGAAGCAATTTTTTCAATTTTTACTGGTAATTCTTGGTCTTCACTTGCTAATGGCATATTACGTGAGTGAATTTGCAAGATTTCTTGTCTGCCTTTTTTATCTGGAACTTTAATTTCTATCTCTCTATCAAATCTACCAGGTCTTCTTAATGCTGGATCAATTGCATTTGGTCTATTAGTTGCAGAAATTACAATTACTTTTCCTCTTGCTTCTAATCCATCCATTAATGATAACATTTGAGATACAACTCTTCTTTCCACTTCGCCAGTTACTTCTTCTCTTTTTGGCGCAATTGAATCAATTTCATCTACAAAGATAATTGATGGTGCTTTCTCTCTTGCCTCTTTGAAAATTTCTCTTAACCGTGCTTCACTTTCTCCATAAAATTTACTCATAATTTCTGGTCCAGAAATACTGATGAAATGTGCTTGACTCTCATTTGCAACTGCTTTTGCCAATAGTGTTTTACCTGTTCCTGGAGGTCCATAAAGCAGAACACCTTTTGGTGCTTCAATTCCTAATTTTTCAAATATTTCTGGATGTCTTAATGGTAATTCAATCATCTCGCGAACTTTCTTTATTTCACCTCTAATTCCACCAATGTCTTCGTATGTAACTTGAGGTACTCCTCTTAGTGTCTCACCTTTCTCAGCTATGTGAAATGTTGTTTTCTGTGTAATTAGAACTGCATCTGCAGCTGGTGTAACTCCAATAACTTGGAAGGTTAATCTTCCTCCAAAGTATGGTACCATTACATTATCTCCTTTAATCAAAGGTACACTTTCTAGTGCATCTGCTAAATATCTCTCGTCAATTGGTGGTATTGCTTCTAATGGTGCAACTACCACTTTTTCTGCTGGAACTGCCTTTATTTTTTTAACAATAATTGCATCTCCAATAGCAATTCCAGAGTTGTTTCTCCCTAATCCATCAATTCGAATAATTCCTTTACCTTCATCGGAAGGATACAACGGCAAACATTTTGCAACTGTACGCCTCTTTCCTTTTAATTCAATAACATCTCCAGTTGATGCATTTAGAGTATCCATAGAATCATAATCAATTCTTGCTACTCCCCTTCCAACATCTCTAGTATATGCTTCTAGAACTTTTAGAGAAAGACCATTTTCACTCATATCTATACACTCTTCATTCTTTTTTTATATATTTAACGTATTATTCTATTGATCTACTCAAAACTGATCACAAGCTTAAAATCATGATTCTAGTCACAATCGTTTACTATGGGTAAAAGACCAGGTGTTCGTAGACGTGGACGTGGTGGTATGCAATTTAGAGCTGCTACTACTTACAAACTAAAACCAGCCAAATATCCAAGTTTTTCACTAGAAGAGGAACATCTAGGAGAAATTATTGATCTAGTTCATGAATCTGGTCGTGATGTACCTCTAGCAAAGGTAAGATTTGAAAATGGTTCAATTTCATTTATTCCAGCACCTTTAGGGACTAAAGTAGGTCAAAGAATCAATTTTGGTTTAAATTCTGAAATTATAGATGGTAATGTGATTAGTATTCAAAATATACCTGATGGAACAATTGTATGTAATGTAGAACAGCACTTTGGAGATGGTGGTGCTTTAATGAAATCTGCAGGTGCTGATGCAACAGTGTTTTCTCATGCTGATGATGGTGTAGTTTTGAAATTAGCTTCTGGTAAATTTAAAAAACTTAATCCGAAAAACAGAGCAATGATTGGTACGCTAGCAGGTGGTGGGGTAGAAGATAGACCATTAATGAGAGCTGGGGTTAAAATGATGCGTTTCAAATCAAAAGGTCAGAAATATCCGATAGTAAGAGGTGTTGCTCAAGCAGCATATGTACATCCTCACGGTGGTGGAAGACATCAACACGTTGGACAATCATCTACAGTATCTCGTGATGCACCTCCAGGCGCCAAAGTAGGATCTATTGCTGCAAGAAAAACCGGTAGAGCAAGAATTAAAGAAAGAAAACAATCTATCAAATAATAGACTGATAATCTATCTTTTAGAATGGTTTTAAAACGAATTCATATCTTTGTTACTGGTAGAGTGCAGGGTGTATTTTTCAGACAATCTACCAGAGTCATGGCAATTAAAAATAATGTGAACGGGTGGGTACGTAATCTTGATGATGGACGAGTTGAGATTGTTGCAGAAGGTGAAGAATCAAACATTGATGCTCTAGCATCTTGGTGTAAAACTGGACCTGCAAATTCTAGAGTTGATGAGTTTGAATTATCAGATGAATCTCTCACTAGTGAGTTTGAAAATTTTGAAGTTAGATATTAGCGAATTGTTGTAAATGCATCTTTTAGTGTAGATTCTATTTCTGATAGTTCTTGTTCAGGAGTAATCTCTAAAATTTTATGCTCTAGTTTTCGTTCTTTTTGAATTTTAATTATGATTGATGATTGAGTTGGCTCTAAATCTGCAAACCATCTGAAAGTCATGGTCTTACAAAAAACTACTCTATGCATCCTAACATCTTCTATTACTTTTTCATCTAGTGATTTACAGTATGTTCTTAATTTATCAAATAATGGTTTTACAAGTTCAGGAATTTGTCTCTGAAAATCTTCATAGGTTCGCCCATTCCCAACTCCAATCAAATTCTCCATGTCATACACCATCTAATTCATAATTTAATGTAGTAGTTCTGCTGGTTCCAGTCTAGGCTGATAGTCCCATTTCGAGGCATACAAGATCCCCCACGTAGACGAGGAAGCGTGGATGCTCCACCTTAGGATTGCTCCCTCCCGGACCTCATCCCTTTCGATGGTTCGGTCTTAGG
>Ga0315338_1004040_pt1 | contig 12060 bp, 14 predicted proteins | sample ASW8metaG_FD_204518 | JGI IMG/M metagenome (GOLD analysis project Ga0315338, IMG submission 204518) | Ammonia-oxidizing marine archaeal communities from Monterey Bay, California, United States - ASW #8 | ecosystem: Environmental > Aquatic > Marine > Coastal | place: USA: California | collected...
TGTTTAGGGATCTGAGAGCTCGCATCAGCCTGCGCGATAAAACTTAATTGTCATCCCAGGCAAGCGAAGTGCGAGCCGGGACGACAATATTATTAGGGGAGAACAAGGTGCAACGATTGCAAACACCCTTCGCGAACTTACTGTCCCAAATCAGCACATTTCTCCGGACCGGGCAGTTTGCCTCCAGTCCAGACCCGCAGCAAATATTAAACCAAACATCAGTGCGACCAGGCCAAGGCACTACTCGCCCCGTCCCACATTGGCGCTGCGTTCGGGTAGGCCGAATTCGCGGTGGCAGATGTCGGCGAGCTTGGCCACGCCCTCGCGGATATCGGCCACCGACGGGTGACCGAAGCACAGACGGAATTTGTTGCGCCCGGTCGAGGGGTCGGCACTCCATTCGGCGCCGGGGTTAATCGCCACGCCGTCGGCCATGGCGGCCTGGGCCAGCTTCATGGTGTCGACGCTATCGGGCAGAGTAACCCAGATAAAGATACCACCCTTGGGAATGCTGACATCGGCCACGGTGCCGAATTCCGCGGCAAGAGCATTGGAAATCTCATCGCATTTTTCCTTGAGCACGCCACGCAGCCGGGACACATGGTCGTCGAAATGAGAGACGCAAAATTCGGCCAGCACCATTTGCGCCAGCGCGCCGGTGCCCGCGTCGCGTTTGGCCGCGATCAGGCGCGACAGGATATCCCAGTCAGCTACCAAATAGCCGAGCCGCAGCGCCGGCGCGATGGTCTTGGAGAACGAGCCACAATAGATCACCTGCCCCTGATCATCCAGCGCACGGATAGCCCGCGGCCGCGTGCCGTCGAAGGTCAGTTCGGCATAGCAATCATCTTCGAAAACCGGCACGCCATGAGCGTAGGCTAGGCGCAAAAGCTCGAGCCGGCGGTCCTCGGGCATGACGGAACCGGTCGGGTTCTGCACGGTGGGGACGGTGTAGATTAATTTTGGGCTGATCCCGACCGATTTTAGCCGGTCGAGGGTGCCCGACAACGCATCCATACGGATACCGTTTTCGTCCAGCGGCACACCGATATAGCGAACACCAAGCCGGTCATAGCGCTGCAGCGTGCCCTGATAGGTCGCTTCTTCGACGATCACCATATCGCCTGGCTCAAGCAGCACGTCATTGACCAGATCCAGCGCCTGCAGCGAGCCCGAGACGATCAGCACATCATCGGCGGTCTGGCGCATGCCACTGCTTGTTTCCAGGGACGATGCCAGGAAGTCGCGTAACGGCCGATATCCCTGAGGCCCGCTGGCAAGCCCGTAGGTCGCCAGATTGTGGCCTTCGCACGTCAAAACACGCTGTGATGCCTCGATAAAGGCCGCCACCGGCACCGCGCCGGAATCGTTATGACCACCGATGAAATTATAGCGGGGAAAACCGGTCCAGCGGACCGCCGGCGCCGGTACGGTGGCGGAAAGCAGCGGTGAATAGTCGAAAGTCATACGGGTTACCCTCAGTGAAATTGACGAATGGGGTCAGGGTAAGCCGCATTTTGCACGCCGAAAAGGCCGGGTGCCCCTTTTGGATTATTGACGCGGGCTGTCCAGATACCGGACAGTGCAGCGTAAAACGGATTTTCCTCGCCGTAATGATTTTCAGTCTGGCATGTCCGGTCTGTGCGCAATCCTAATCGCGACAACTGTCGAGCCAGCCAGCCATCAACCAGCTGTAGCTGCCGGCCCATCGCGGCGACGCAGGCCCGCGATATGATCTCGGGCTTCTGTACGAGTCGGGCAACGGGATTGTCAAGAATTTAACGGAAGCCGCAAAATGGTACCGGCACGCCGCCGACTAGGGCCACGCCAAGGCGCAGGCGATGCTGGACGTGCTATTCAAATCCGGCGAGGGGTTTAAGCCATCCGGAAGTGATCAAATTGTGGCGGTTGGCGGCGAACCAGAGCGATGCCGATGCCCGGTTCAATCTGGGCATACCATATTGGACGGGCGAAGGCGTCACGCAGGATTTCAACAAGGCAACCGCTTTGTTTAGATCCATAGCGCCGGCCATAGCGACCCCTCCAGCTTCGTTAAGCTTACGCGCCACGCGGTAGTTTTCCGCCCAAAAGAGTGAGATAATGAAGCAACAAAGAACGTCAATTGGAAGAAATTTCATGAAACACGCATCAGACGGCGGCGAAGCAATCGTCGAGGCATTCCGCAAACTGGAAGTCGATTACATCCTGTCATCGCCGGGAACCGAGTGGGCCCCGGTCTGGGAGGCCATGGCCAATCAGATCAAGGAGGGCAAGAACGGGCCCCGGTTGCTGGATTGCTGGCACGAAACGCTGGCTGTGGATATCGCGGCTGGCTATACGCTGGCGACGGGCCGCATGCAGGGCGTGCTGCTGCATGCCGGGTCGGGGCTGCTGCAGGGCGCCATGGGTATTCACGCGGCATGGATTGCGAGCGTCCCGATGGTCGTCATATCGGGTGAAACCACTACCTATGGTGAACAGCCCGGCTTCGACCCAGGCGCGCAATGGATCAACAATCTCAGTATTCCCGGCAGCACCACGCGGCTGGTGGAACCGGTGTGCAAATTCGCCTCCCATTCGGGGGGCCGTTATACGATCTATGAAAGCGTGATCCGGTCCGGTGAAATTGCACAGCGCGTGCCCCAGGGTCCGACCTATCTGAGTGTCACCACGGAGACACTGATGGAAGAATGGACACCGCCCGCCAATGGCGGCCGCACCGTGCCGCCCGCGCCCCGAATGCTGACAGCCCCAGAGGACATCGAGAAACTCGCCACCCAGATTGCGCGCGCCAAGCATCCGGTGGTCTATACCGAAAGCGCCGGACGCGAAGCGGAATCCTTCGACGCACTAGTCACTCTGTGCGAAGAGTTGGCACTGCCTCTTATCGAGAAGCCGGGCGCCAGCTTTGCGAATTTCCCGAAGGACCATCCGCTTCATCAAGGCCATAATATCAAGCAATATTGGAACGAGACGGATCTCGCCATCGTGGTGCGTGTCCGCGCGCCGTGGTACCCGCCGAGCGATCGGCCGCCCAATGCCGTTATCGCCGTGATCGATGATAATGTGCACAACGAAGCGATGACCTATCAGAGCCTTCAGGCCGACATGTATCTGGAAGGCAATGTCGCCCAGACGCTGCGCGACCTGACCGAGGCGGTCAAGGGGAAAGGCATCGATGCCGCCGCCATAGAAACGAGACGCGAAATACTGACTTCGTCCCACAATGCATTGGTCGAAAATAAAAAGGCGCAACGGATAGAGGCACGCCAGAAAACCCCCATCGACCCCTTGTGGCTCTGTGAAGCGCTGAACAATGTCATGCCGGACGGCGTCATCTATATTGACGAGGTCACCACCCATACCGGCCTGCTGCGTCAGCATCTGGACTGGAACCGGCCGCAGAGCCTGTTCACCCGTCAGGGCGGGCTCGGCCAGGGCCTCGGGCTGTCGCTCGGCATCAAGCTCGCCAAGCCGGACCGCCCGGTTGTCACGCTGATCGGCGATGGCGCCTTCCTGTATAATCCGGCGCTGGGCGCGCTCGGGGCGGCGCGCGATTTCAGCCTGCCAACCCTGACGGTCATTTTCAATAACAAGAAATACGCCGCCATGCAGGGCATGCATCTACAGATGTATCCCGATGGCACGGCGGTGGATACCGACACCTACCACGGCACGCATATCAATGCGCCGGAGTTCGCCAAGGTAGCCGACGCCTTTGGCGCCTATGGCGAGCAGGTGATCGATCCTGAAGATCTCGAAGCCGCCCTTGCACGCGGCCTCCAGGCGACCAAGGGGGGCAAGTCGGCTATCCTTGATGTGGTAGTGGGGTAATACCAGGTGTCGCTGATTTTATTGACATCAGTCTGAGGACAGAATGTCGGCCTCACACGGATACGTGTTCAGTGCCTTCTTTTACAGTCAGCGCGTCTACGGCAGCCTTGTACAAATAGACTTCTTCGGGCAGGACGATTGATGCCGATAGGACGCGCTGGGACGCCGTATCTATACCATGTCGACCGGTATCCCTGTGAATACGGGCTGACCGAGCGCAACCGGGATACCCTGAACACGCTTGTCGGTTTTCCCATGAGCAGGGACTGATCAAACGCAAGCAACCGCTCGAGGAGCTGTTTGGCGATATTTCGCAGGGCGTGGGACGGGGCGACGAGTTCACTTTCTAGGAATGCCGCTTTGAAAGGAGTGTCAGGATGGCGCGGTTAGTCGAGCGGTTAGGAAGGGCGCGGCTGGCGGGGCAACCCCTGGTCGATGCGGGCCATTTGCTGGCATCGGCGAACGACAACGACGGTTACGACATTCAAACTGAACTTACCGATTGGCTCACCGGGCACGGCCAGGGCGATTTGGCCGGTTACAAGATCGGCGCTACAGCAAAGGGCATGCAGGAAGTGCTGGGTGTGCCGGGGCCGGTCTACGGCCATATTCTTTCCGGCAACGTTCTTCGACCGTCTGAAACCTTCGCCTGCAACCCCGATTGCAAACCCGGTGTCGAATGTGAAATCGCGTTTCGCCTGGGCGACGATCTTGCACCATCGGCAGCACCGTTTACACGCGACCATGTGGCAGGGCGGATCGATGCGGTGTTACCGGCGATCGAGATCGTCGAAAACCGCTACGGCGATTTTCGCGATTGCAGCATCGCGTTGCTCACCGCAGACGATTTTTTCCATAAGGCCTGCGTCCTGGGAGATCCCGTTTTGGTGTGGCGTGATATTGATCTTCCGGACACTGTCGGGCGGGTTTCCCTCAACGATGAGTGGGTGGAGGCAGGACAGGGGCGGGAGGTGCTCGGTCATCCTCTCGAGGCGGTGGTCTGGCTCGCTAACAAGCTCGCCCAACGGAACACGAGCTTGAAAGCAGGCCAGATCATCATGACCGGATCGATTACACCGGTTCACTGGATCGACGCCTACCCCGTCCACATCGCGATCGACATCAGCGGATTGGGCGCCAGTTCGGTCAACCTGACCGATGGTTCCCGACTGTGTTAGCATCGCACCTCAAGCAGGCCGTAATGGGACCAGGAATCGCGGAATGAGAAGATTGTGGCTGATTCTATTTGTACTCCTGGCATCGCCGAGTTGCGCCACGCCCGATAACGTCCAGCCGCCAAGCTTTGATATTGCAAGTTTTGGATTGGAATCGGCCGTACTGCTCAGCCAAGAGTTCGGGCTCGATATCAAGCTTGGCTACTCCAACGATTTAGCTATCCCACTTACCGGGCTTGCTTTCGAGCTGGAGGTCAACGGACGACCCTTTGCCGAAGGGCTCAACAATCACTTCGTCACCGTGCCGCGGCTCGCCTATGCGAACACGCAAGGCACCGGCACGACGAATACGAGCAGCCTGCGTCGCCAATTCATGATGGTCGGGATTAAAGATAAAATCGACTACCGGCGGTTAGGAACGGCCCGTGTCGGGCGGCTGGGACAGAACGATCCCGTGCCATTTGACCGAAAGGGCTCGTTGTCGCTGCTGCCAGCCGCGTTGGGAAACAGTCAGGCATCAGCCGGCATCCATATGTTCGCACCAAGTCCACGGTGACAAGCAATAGAGGAGGGTAACCATATGGCGACACAGGTGAAGCAAGCCGATGACAGGGTCCTGCATGCGCGCAGTGGCTGGATGGCCCGGTTTATCGCTGGCGGCGTGCCCGTCGCCGACTTCGTGGAGGTCACCAACAGCATCGAACGCTGGGAGGATTGGTGCGCCGCCTGGTCGGTGCGCGCCGCCATCCATGAGGAAATCGGCCGTGACGCGCTCGGCAAGGGCTTTGGCAAAAGCGCCGGGCAGCATCTGACCACGGCATCGGTATGTTACCATTTCGGCAAGTTCCTGTTCTGCGAATACCCCGATGAAATGCGTATTGCCCATATGAAAGCAGCGGATTGCCGGACGCTGGCGCTACCGCATCTTGGCCCGCCGGGCGAACGCCTTGAAATTCCCTACGAAGGTAAACACCTGTTCGCCAATTTGCGTCGTCCCGCCGGCATAGCCAAGCCAGCGGTGGTGATCCTTATCCCCGGCATGGATTCCACCAAGGAAGAGTTCCACAATTCCGAGCAGCTTTTCCTCGACCGGGGCATGGCGACGCTCTCGCTCGATGGGCCGGGCCAGGGTGAGGCCGAGTACGACTTCCCCATCCGACCCGATTACGAGGTGCCGTGTGGCGTGGTGATGGACTGGATCGAGGCGCGGGAAAATTTGGATGGCAAGCGGATCGGCCTGTCCGGGGCCAGCATGGGCGGCTATTACGTACCCCGCGTGTGCGCCCGCGACAAGCGCGTGGTGGCGGGGATTGCCAATGGTGGGGCGTACAATGTGCTGAACAATTTCGATCCGAGACCGCAATCGCTGAAAGAGGCATATCGCCTCCGCACCCATTCGGCGAGTGTCGCCGAAGCACGGGAAAAGACCGCCGCCTTCAATCTGGAAGGCGTGGCCCAGGACATCACCTGCCCCATGTTCATCATCGGCGCCAAGGAGGACCGCATCACCAGCTACAAGGATGCCGAACGGCTGGCGAACGACGTGTCGGGACCGGTCACCCTGCTGCTTATCGATGGCGCCAACCACGTCGCCCACAATCGCGGCCATATGTTCAAGACCCAGGCCGCTGACTGGATGGCCGGGCATTTGGTGGCGACATAGAGCGCCCACTCACCCTTCTCACGCCGTAAGTGCGGCGCGGGCCCCTACCTCTCCCGCAGGCGAGAGAGGGTACGAAGGCTTGGCGAAGCTTCAGCAGAGCTTAGCTGAAGTGGGTGAGGGGAAATTCTATGCGCAAATCTAATTCGGCGATCAACCCGCCTTCAGCGCCGCCCTGAATTCTTCGCGAATCTTGGGGCCGTGCATGATTTTGTAATCCTTGGGGTGCGCTTCGCCCGGCACCATCTTAAGATCGACGAACACCGGACCGGGCGCGGCCAAAACCGCATCGATCCGGTCGTTGAAATCGGCCAGGTCGGACAATTCATGGGTGCTGGCATAGCCCGCGCCCTTGGCCATGGCGGCGAAATCCACCCGTCCCTGGCCCGGTATGGGATGCCCGCCATTGGCCTCGTAGGTGCCGTTCTGACACACGAAATGGATCAGATTGCGCGGCGCCGCGTTGGCGATGGTCACCAGACTACCGAGGTTCATCAACAAGCTGCCATCGCCGTCGAGCAGGATGATCCGCCGATCCGGCATGCCCAGCGCAAATCCCAGCGCATGCGGGGCTGTCAGCCCCATGGCGCCGGACGAGATATAGTTGAGCGGGTTGGGCCTGAGCGCGATCAGATCGAAGGCAGCGGTATAGGCGGCAACGACGATCTGGTCGTCGGGCAGGCGGCCGATCAGTGATTTTATGACTTCGTCGCGTTTCATCATGGTGCATCTCCCGGTGCGGTCGGTGGACGGCCGATCAGCAGCACAATAGGGCAGGAGTTCTTGTAGGCCTCCTCGATGGCCGGAACGATGGCCTCGACGTCGGCATCGCTTTCAATCAGAAGGTGAGCCACCCCCATAGCATCGAGAATCGGCTCAATGATTTTGACACCGTATTGATTTGAGTCAGTTGGCGCGACACCGGGTTCCTTGCCCAGCAAACCGACCATCATGCAGATCGGCATGTTGTATTCGACCGCGACGCCCCGCACCGCGTTAATGGAATCCAGCAGCCCTGTATATTGAATCAGAACCAGCGCGCGATGATCGCAAAAAGACAGCGCCGCGCTGATCGCAACGGCTTCGTCCTCCTTGCACACCAGCACATGGCGCAGCTCGTTGTCCTGTGAAATGGGGCGCAGCAGACCGGACGCAGTGGTCCGGTCCGGCACGGTGACAACGGTCTGCACGCCACTTTGCTTGATGGCAGCGATAATGGCGGCGCCATGCAGCTTGCCATCGATTGGCGCGATGAGATTGTTTTCGGCGGAAATGGCACCCTCCATAAGCTGTTCCCCGAGTCTTCGACGAAGCTTGCCCTAAAATTCCCGTCTAGGCGAGCCCCGGCGCATTTGGCGAATAACCAATCCGCTCTTTCACAAGAGCGACGAGCGGCGTTAAGATCGGCAAAAATAAATTGTTCGACACGTCCGTCGACCGATGGGTCAACCCAATTGGAGGAGGTTCCATGTCATACATTCCGCCCGCCGTCATCGATTCCGACGCCCATGTCATCGAAAATGACCTGACCTGGGATTATCTTGAACCGGCCGAAGAAAAATACCGGCCCAAGTTAGTCACCGATCCCGCCAATCCGGATATCAAACGCTGGGACGTCAACGGCGAGATAGGCCCGCGGGATATCGGAACCGTGGAGGCACCGGACGGCGTCGGCACCACGGCGGGAAAATCGGACCGTAATGTGGGAACCCCGGCCGAAGCCCGCCAGCTCAGGAACATCGAGGCTCGGCTTGACCACATGAACGAGCTCGGCATCGATATTCAGGTGCTGCACACCACCATGTGGCTCTATGCCATGACCGCGGACCCCGATGCCGAGGCCGCGCTCACCTTCGCCTGGAACAAGTGGCTCGCCGCGACCTGGGCACAAAGCCAGGGGCGCCTACCCTGGTCGTGCCTGGTGCCGATCCTGCTGCCCGACGAGGCTATCCGCCAAATGCGCTGGGCCAAGGAGCACGGCGCCGTCGCCGTCTTCATGCGGCCGCTCGACGAGGACCGATCGCTCATCGACGAATCGTTTTATCCAATCTACCAGGAAGCCGAGGCGCTCGACATGTCCATGGCGGTCCATATCGCCAACGGCAGCGATGCCCATATAGAGCTCTACCACAACGCGGCGGCGAACAGTAAAGCGCTGCCCTTCACCCTGTTCCGCACGCCGACCGTCACGGGCACCATGCTGCTGCTGATGAGCGACATCAAAAATATCTTCCCAAAGCTTCGTTGGGGCATCATTGAGGCCTCGGCGCAGTGGGTTCCGTGGATATACAATGAGGCAGCGCGGCGCATCGCACTGACCGGCACCGACGCACCACCCGATATGTTCGAGCGCGCCAATATATTCATCACCTGCCAGACCGACGACGATCTGCCCTGGGTGCTCAAATATACCGGCGAGAACTGCCTGCTGGTTGGTACCGATTATGGCCACGGCGATCCATCATCGGATGTGGATGCGACCGTCCAGCTCCGCGAGTACGAAGGCATCAGCGACCACGTGAAAGATAATATTTTGTTTAACAACCCCAAGAAGTTGTTCGCGCTCGACATGGAGGGCAAGGCGGTCCGCAGCGCGGCGGAATAGAGGGCGGTCCCCTTATTCGGTCCAGAGGCGCTCGCCCTCGACCGTGCAGCGGCGCAGCTGGCGGGGCTGATCGTCGGGCCAGTCGGTACGGGCGTGCAGACAGGCAAGATTGTCCCACATCACCAGATCGCCGGGACGCCAGACATGCTCATAGTAATTGTCCCCGCGCTCGGTCAAATCGAACAGCTCGGCCAGGATTTCTTCGCTCTCTTCCCGCCCCATGCCTTCGATCCACATGGTGTTGAGCCGGGCGATATAAAGCGCCTTGCGGCCCGATGACGGGTTGGTGACGATCATCGGCTGGCGGTGATGCAGAATATCCTCGAGATCGACGTTGGGATCGACGCGGCGCGTGTTGCCGTAATCATAGCCCTGCATGACGAAGGCATCGGCAAGCCGTTCCTTCAGCTCGTCACGCATATTGTCATAGGCCGCATAAAGGCTGGAGAATTTTGTATGCCCGCCCTCGGTCGGGATCTCGATGCCATAGAGGAACGACACCCGGTGCGGTTTCGGGCGATAGCATTTGTCGGAATGGAACCACATGTCACCATGGCCAAGCGCGCCAAGCGCCGCACCGGACTCGTCCTTGCGATCGGTGATCAGCATGACGTTGGTCCATACCGGGCCGGCCGGTATCGGGGTGCCGGGCGGTGGTATTACACGGGTGGCGATGGGCCCAAAATGATCGGCCAGACGCAACTGATCATCACTGGAAATATCCTGGCCACGGAACAGCAGCAAGGTATGACCGGCCCAGGCCTGCTTGATCCCGGCCAATATCGCCGCGTCAAGATCCTGGCTCAGATCGACCCCGGTTACCTCGGCCCCGATTAGGGGATGGAGCGGGGTGGTGGTGAGGCCGCTTTTCTCTGTCAGCTGTGTCGCCATGACGTGCTCCAAATTTTTGGACGTATCGCGAAAGTTTAAGCCGGTATTCTAAAGGAACGCTGTTACCCACTCAATCGCGAACGAACGGCAGAATTTCAGGGATAATTAGCCAACCAGATCCAGCGTACTTTCCGGAAACAGCTCCTCCACCGCGTATTTACGCGTCGTGATCAGCTGATCAAAGGCGGTCTGGGTCAGCGCTTCTAATCCTTTGCGGTTGGGCGCCAGGCCGTACGGGAACGGATCGCCATCGAGGCCATTCTCCAGCTTGACCGTCAGCGCGTCTTCCGCCGACAGATCGCCCGACCGATCCAGATTGGCTAAATAGGCATCCTTGGATATCTTGAGCGCATTGAACAAATCGACCGCCAATGTTGGATATTCCGCCAGCAGATCGTCACGCACGACGATAGAATGATTGCCCGGATAAACACCTGTCTTCCAGTAGGATGCAAACCCTGCGTCGTCAGCATTTGGAATGAGCAACTCGACATTGGGCACCGGCTTGGGAAGCGTGCCCACGGCCGCGACGATCTTGCCTTCAGCGAACAGTTCGCCCATGTCACGGCCCTTGAAATTGTAGTCCGCGAAAGGCGGCAGCTTGAATTCAGCTACGTGCTCGTCATCGGTGCACACCCAATAGATCTTGCTGAGATCGACGCCGTAATCGAGCGTCAGCACCGATCGCGCCCAGACCCCGGTCGTCACCGTATAGCCCCGCACCACGCCGACGGTCTTACCTTCCAGATCCTTTGGCGTATTTATCCCCGCATTGGTGTCGTAATGGATCGCGCCATGATGGAAGTTGCGCGTGATGAAGAGGGGCAGCGCGGTGAATTTTTTGCCGTATTCCCGGGCGCAGATATAGGTGGTGAACGGCATTTCGCAGATATCATAGCTGAGTTCGCGCACCATGTTGCGCGCCGCCACGAGAATATTGTCGTGCGCCAGATAATCTAGATCGATCTGGTCGTTGAGCGTGGCTTGCGTCTTCATTTGACGCATCAGCCCGTAATCCCGGGTGGACATGTTGAGTGTCGGCATGGCGATATCCCCTATAATTTAGTAGTCGCACCGGCCCTTTCCCCCTCCCGACCACCCAGTGCCAGGATCCTGTGGGTGGTTGGAGGGGGAGAGGGCCGGAACCGTACGTAAGACAAAGTCTTACAGCAAATACGGAGCCTCGGCAAAATGACCGTTACGCGTTTTCGCCGGTTGAGGTAACATAGTGGGACAACCAGCGGCGACCAAAAGGAGCGCGTCATGGAAAAATTGAAAATGGGCCATCTCGGCCTTCACGTGCGTAACCTGGAAGAGGAAATAAAATTCCTCGAACTGCTCGGCGCCGAGGTGACTAGCATCGACACCATGGGGCGCGGGCGCATCGCCTTTGTCAGCCTGGACGGAGAATGGCACCACAATTTCGCGTTGTTCGAGGACGGCTCGCCGCTCGAAAGCGGTGATTCCCAAAAAGAAAAGCAGGGCATCGATCACATCGCCATGGCCACCGATACCCGCAACTCGGTCAATGAATGGGTCGAAAAGCTCAAAGCCAACGGCATCGCCGTGAAAGGCCCGCAGATCCAGGGCCCCGAAGGCGGCGGGCTCGACAATGGCAGCTCCAGCTACACCATCTTCTTCAACGACCCCAACGGCATCTGCTTTGAAATTTTCGCCGATGCCGACACGGTAACAAAGTTCCGCGAAAGGGTAGCGGAACGGGAGGCGGCGGCGGTTTGAGGCGGTCCCTACCCCACCAGGCTTAAGTGATCATCGAGGATCGGTTCGAACTTTGTCGGATCGCCGCGCCCTAATCCGCATTCCGCCGCGATGCCCGAGACCGTCGCGTATTTCTGTGCGGTCTTGAGCTTGCCGGCGCTGGCGGCGGAATCACC
>Ga0315338_1004041_pt1 | contig 12056 bp, 9 predicted proteins | sample ASW8metaG_FD_204518 | JGI IMG/M metagenome (GOLD analysis project Ga0315338, IMG submission 204518) | Ammonia-oxidizing marine archaeal communities from Monterey Bay, California, United States - ASW #8 | ecosystem: Environmental > Aquatic > Marine > Coastal | place: USA: California | collected...
CTGCCTCCGTGTATGCACTCACCATCACCACCGGTAGTGGAGTCGATTTCATGAGTTTTTCCAAGAAGGTCAGGCCATCCATTCCCGGCATTTCAATATCCAATGTGATTACATCCGGTGACAGTTCCCGTATCTTACGCAAGCCAATCATGGCATCCGGTGCAGTACCGACCACTTCCAAACTATCGTCTTCGGAAAGAATGTTGGTCAACACCTGGCGAGCGACTGCCGAATCATCGATCACGAGTACCCGGCGAATGTCACTCATGAGTCATCTTCATCAGAAACGGTTTCACTCAGTGTCTCGAGCTCCCGAGCGGATAGCAAATGATCTACATCCAGCAGGATGACCATGGTGTCTTTAACATTCACAACACCCGCAATATAGTCAGAGTCGATTCCTGCTGTCAGGTACTCCACTGATTGAACCTGTTCTTCTTCCAGGTGTACCACATCAGATACGGAGTCAATGATCAAACCCACCTGCTTGCCTTCGACCTCCACGATGATGATCACGGTATACCGGTCGTACACCGCATCGGCAAGCTGGAAGCGGATTCTAAGATCCATGACTGGGATTACCACGCCCCGCAGATTGATCACACCAACAATAAACGCAGGCATACCGGGAACCGGCGTCACCGCTCCTACTGGATAGGTGATCAGCTCACGTGCCCGCAGAATCTCGACGCCATATTTCTCGTCTCCCAGCATGAAAGTAATCACCTGCGGACCAGAACGAACCGTAAAATCGTGTTCAAACTCGTCGATCTCATCCGCAGCATCTATTACGGACATATGTTGGGTCCAGGTCGTTTCTTTGGACTCACTCATGATTTCCGTTACAACTCCATTCAAGCAGCGATTGCCGCAACATCGAGTATGAACGAGACTTTGCCATCGCCCATAATACTGGCACCTGTCATACCGGGCACTTGCACAAAGTTGTCATCGAGATTCTTGATTACCACCGGACGTTGATCAACGATCTCATCCACCATCAAGCACTGTTTGCTGTCAATGTGCTGTAACACCAGTAAAACTGCATCAGCAGGATCAGTAAATTCGCAATCAATATTCAGTTGTCGATGGAGTCGAACCAATGGTAGAAATTCCCCACGGATCTTGACAAGTTCGTTATCACGCTTCATCTTTCGAATATCATCTGCCTTTGGCCTTACCGCTTCAACCACAGCCAGCAATGGCACAATAAAGGTCAACGATCCAACTCGAACAATCATACCGTCGATAATTGCCAGTGTAAGCGGCAGCCTCATCCGAAGTGTTGTACCTCGTCCGGGCTCACTAAGAATATCGATTGATCCGAGCAGCGCCTCAATGTCGCGCTTGACACTGTCCATTCCAACGCCACGGCCTGAAATATCAGTGACTTCATCTGTTGTGGTAAAACCGGGCCGAAAAACCAGCTGAAGGAGCTGTTGATCAGACAGCTCATCGCTTTCGTCGATTAGCCCCCGGTCCAGACCCTTTTGACGGATTCTTTGCACGTCCATACCCTTACCGTCATCTTGGACTTCAACGATCACATGGCCACCCCGGTGGAATGCCCTCAGCCAGATAGTCCCCGCGGTATCCTTTGCTGCTTGACGCCGTTCTTCACTGCTTTCGATACCATGATCCATCGCATTTCGTATCAGATGAAGCAACGGGCCGTGCAACTGATCGGTTACTGTTTTGTCCAGTTCAGTCTCTCCGCCTTCAATTCGCAAGCGAATTTCTTTGTTCGATTCAACTGAATAGTCTCTGACAACTCGGCGCAAGCGGGAAAATACGGTATCCACCTGAACCATCCTGACCGCCTGAATCTCGTCTTGCAAGTCACGAACTGAACGACTGTTTTCCTCCAGAAATTCATTTAATGCACCAGCAAATGTCGGATCCAAGCGTTCAGCCTCTTCACACAGTTGAATTAGGCGAGATTGGTTAATCACAGTCTCGCCAATCAGGTTCTGTAATCGTTCGAGTCGGTCAATACTGACCCGAATCGATTTTCCCGCAGTTCCATCAGTACGCTCACTGCCACTCGCAATGTTGGCAGGTTCGGTCGTCTTGAAGCCGGTCACTGGCCCAGTAACCGAAGCTGTGAGCTCTGATGTTCCCACGGGGGTCGATTGCACGTCGTCCTCTGCCCCCGCCACTGCCTGAGCAATTTGAGCCTTGTGTGCCTGCTCAACCGTATCAGTTTCCTCCGGCGTAACATCAAAAGGGACGACGCTGAGCTCATTGCCTTCCTTAAAAAACAGTAGTGTCTGCTCAATTTCTGTTTGAGAGAGCGAAGTTGTCAATTTAATACTCCACCACAGATAAAGACGGTTCGCATCGAACTCTTCGATTTGTGGCAAGTTGCCCGGGTGAGCGACTATTACGCAGTCACCAAGCTCAGCCAGTTCTTTAAGCAGCAACAGCGGATCACCGCCGTGCTCCGGCATCTGTGGATTGAACTTCAGTGTGACCAGATATGCCTGTGACTTTCTGGAAGCTATGGGCATAAGTGCTGAAGGTGTCGATTCTCCAGTCTCATGACTTTCAAGGGGCAACTGAGCGGCCGAACCAGCCAAAGCGCTCACATTCTGGACACTGGTATCAACACGGGTTTGATCAACGGCCAACCCACCTTGAATGCCGCTTATAAACAGACCGACGCAGTCGATTGCCTCGAGCAAGGTGGAAATCAGCGTCTTACCTGCGCTCACTCGGCCATCCCGAACCTGATCCAGCAAACTCTCGAGTCGATGGGCATAGTCAGCAAGATCAGGGCGCATCACCACCGCCGCACCACCCTTGATGGTATGCATACCCCGGAAAAGTTGATCAACCAGAGCACGATCCCCGGGCCGAACATCAAGTTCCAGTGCAGCTTCTTCCATCTGTTGCAGAAGCTCGATTGACTCCTCGACAAACTCCGCGACGGGAATATTATCTGTTGTCATAGATATGTCTGAATTCAATCAGGATGAATACTGGTTAAAATACAAGTTGCCTATACGACTGGAAAATTCTCGGAATGTCGTTCCAAACCACAATCAGACGCTCTGCTTATGACTTCATCAGGTTATAAGGCCGTTCATTATCTGTCGCCATGTCGAGTCCAACCTTTTCCTCCTGTTTACTGACACGCTGACCAACTATGGCATCCATCAGTTCCAGAATAATGAAGGTCAATGCGCCCACGTTGCAGACCGTAACGCCCGTACCAATCAACTGGACGACAATCTTTCCGCCCAATATGAGCCAAATACTACCTTGGTTTACGCTATTTGAACTCTGTTATCTGATATATTTAAGATTCTTAGGAAAACAACTGAATAAGTATAGAAGAAATAAACTTTCCAAATAAGCATATGACCAGCACGACACCAATATTCCTTCCGAGGTTAGATTCAGTTTCAACCTACCGGTCAGATAAGAACCATTTTGACGCCACCGTTTTCGCCACTAACTAATTTACAGTGTGGTACCAGTTAACGCCGTCACTGTCTCTTTCGACCTGCAGGCAGCCTTGTGTCAGGAGATAGTTGAGGTGAGCGATTGACTCACCCGTCGCCAAAATCAAGTTGTTTTTATTGATCTCGCTTCTAAACAATACCGAAAAAACGTCTATAGCCCGCTTTGGTTCCCGGCACAGGTCTTGAAGTTTATCGAGACCCTCGTTGTGCTCAGCGATCATGGCATCGAGTCGTTCATGTGCCCCACGAAACGGACGACCATGCGCCGGTAGCACCAACACATCAGTTGGAATTGATTCCTTAAGCCGTTGTAAGGATGTCAACCAATCGCCCAGCGGATCGGCACCGGGTTCAGTTGGATACACGCTGACATTGGAAGAGATAGTGGGCAATAACTGATCTCCAGAGATCAACAGATTGAGCTCGGCGCAAAATAAACACGCATGTTCCGGCGAATGACCGCGGCCGATTAATACATGCCATTGGTTCGACCCAACCTGAAGACAATCACCGGCTTGGAGTCGGTGATAGGACTCAGGAATATGAGAGACGTACTTGCCAAACATCCCGAACATCTCGTGGTAATGCTTCATGTCACCCGAAGAAAATCCAGCGGCCCGATAGAATCGATCCCCAGCCATCGGCGTCGGGCGCCCCGTATCCGCTACCAAAACCCGGCACAACAGATACTCGCCACGAGTCATCCACAGCGGCGCATCAAACTCTTCGGCTAACCATCCAGCGCAGCCGATGTGATCCGGGTGAAGATGGGTAACGACTATCCGGTCGACAGATCTGCCACCCATCGGGCCTTCAAAGACCTGCTGCCAGATTGCTTTGGATTCATCAAAAAAAATACCCGTATCTACCACGGTCCAGCCGTTACCATCCTCTAACAGCCACAGGTTGATGTGATCCAGTCTGAACGGTAACGGTGAGCGCAGCCACGTCACGCCGGGCGCGACCGGTAATGTCTCCCCAGCCTTGAGCCGCGTATCAAACTCGTAGCGCACCACCTGTGGTCGTTTTGTCTTAGCTTCTGTGGTCATGCTTCAGATACCGTTGGGTCTATTTCGTCCAAAAGATTCACCTCATTAATGGATGTATACTGACTCAAATAAGCGTTTGGCCGACAAGCCAGAGTCAACAACACGCTAAACAAAGATTTCTCCTATACCTGAGTCATTTCAGCACATCTACCCGCCAGCAAATCATCAAATTTCAGCACTCGAAATGATCTGATGGGGGCTTTATCCCAGCAATCCTCATTCACGACAGTTGATGTTGCAGCGAGGGCCTGGTGCCGACCAGGGCTTGTATCAAACGAATTACGCGATGACCGGGACACCTATCGAACGTAAAACCTAGTGCACACAACAACAGTATAGTATGGCCGCCATCCATCTGCTCAGTTACCTCGTCAGGGTAATGGGCCACATTAGGCTAAACCGGATGCCAGTCAAATGACAGCTGGAACTCGACAATATCTAAACACCGACCGGGTCCTGCAACAACTGCTGCCGGGACTGACAGTTAGTTTTGTCGCTATCAGTCTCGGTGCCGCATTCGGAGTCCTCAGCGGTCGTGGTGCATTGGCCGGTATCCTCTCTGCCGGTATCATCGCGCTGATCACTGCAGCATTTGGCGGCACCCGTATTCAATGCTCCGGCCCAACCGCACCCATGACCGCCGTCACGGTCTTACTCGTCACCGCCGTCGGCAGTGGCCTACTACTAGATCACCCAGATACAGACCCTGACCGGTTTATCAATCTGGTTCTGTTACTGACCGGTCTGACGCTCATAGTGGTCAGTTTGTTTCGATTGGGACGGTTTATAAGGTTGATTCCCAAGCTGGTGATCAGTGGTTTTATGAACGGTATTGCAGTGCTGATCTGGGTAGGGGAGATCGGGTCCCTGTTTGGCCTTGGGGACAAAACCGCTTACCTAGGCAATATTTTGACCAACTTGTCCATCACTTGCCTCACAGTGGGTCTGATTTTCATACTCCCAGTTCTATTGCGACAAATCAGTGCGCGTTTGAACTCATTTTTTCCTGCCACCTTGATCGCCATCGTAATCGTCACGCTGCTGTCCGTCTTTCTCGATCTTGATCTGCAGCGTGTGAGCCTGGGAGGGTCGATTGAATCCTTGATGGACTTACAGAACATGGTCATCAGCCAGCTACCAACGCAATGGAGCTTCGCCCTGATCCTACTGGCCGTACCGTTTGTGGTTCAGCTTACGATGTTGGCCTATCTGGATACGTTGCTCACTTCTCTCGTTGTTGACCGCAAAGTTGAGGTGATGCATGGCCATAAAGACATCACCAAACCTAACCAGGAACTTTGCGCACAAGGAATCGCAAACGCGGCAGTTTCTTTATTTGGGGGAATTCCAGGTGCCCAGGCAACAATACGATCGGTATTGATCCTAAATGAGGGCGCCACAATGAGACTGGCTGGCGTACTGGTTGGTGTCTTTGTTCTTATTGAAATGCTGATGTTCCAGGACCTGATCAGCCTGATTCCCCAGGCTGTCTTTTCGGGGGTTCTGCTCAAAGTTGGTTACGATGTTTTTGATTGGGTGCCGCTACGCCAATACTGTTACCAAGTGTTAGGACAGTCACAAACTCAACCGCGACTGGTCAGTCACTCCGGAATGGCCTTGATCGTGGGAACGACCCTGGTCACGGTATTAATCAACCTAAGCGTCGCAGTAATCGCATTTACAATTATCTTCTATGCGATAAGAAGATTTCTCGATCTAGAAGATCTCAGAGAATCGTTGGACTAATTTTTCAATCAACTATCGGCGGACCCTGCGGGAAGCGTCGTAGTTTATCGATATAGCTTTGTGCAAAAAAATGATCTGGTCGTTGATCGAAGGAGAATATTGAAACGATCCTTGGTTGTCGGGTCGAACCCACTTGGCGTACCCGATGCATCGAATGCCGACCATTAAAAAAGGTAAAAGTACCAGGCTCCAGAATCGGTCTTGTCGCTTCAACGTCTGGTGACTTAAACAGTCGGTCGACCCCAGCGTAGTTCTGATTGATTTTATTGCGAATATTTGGCGCGTACTCAAATTCGCCCCCATTATCCGCGGTCTGTAGTACCAACGTGATCACACCATCGTTGGGATCATAATGCCAGCCGTCGGTGTCTCCCTCGTACGCCACTTTCATCGTCAATGCTAAATGAGGGCACTGACTGAGGAAAAGATGCTCAACGTTCAGCACTTGACGAATAAACTCTGTTAGAGGCGGCCATAGATAGATTGCCCGTAAATCACTGTGATTCGGAATCTGATAATTCAGGATTTGGCAGTATCGATTGGGATGCCGAACTGATCTCACCGCGGAATCGAGGCTGTCATCATCCGAGCATCCTTTATCGTCTTCTTCATAAAATGTCACCCGATCCCCGTCGTAGCGATGAGCAACCTGAACTAGACTTTCGGCCTCTTCAGCCATTTTCGTGATCGCAGCCTGTCGCACGAATTTCGGCAACATTGCCGCAGCGCAGTCATCAAGGTCTGAGCGACACTGGGCTACCAGCAACTGACCTGCCTTATTGTCTAGCCGATCAATCGGATATCGATCAAGATCAATCAGCTTGTTCATCTCTTCAGTAGAGACTTCTCCCGAAGGACGATCGGTAGACAGTACTGTGTTCATGAAATGTTCAGACTAGAATTTCCCGCTGGGATAATGATAAGGCTATTTTATTCATCTATCTCTTTTTCGACAGCGTACAGTCTAAGGTCGAATTCGGGCGCCCGAATCATTCTCGTAGGTGAGTGCCACGGCACTCATATCAGATTCTTGACCGTGTTCATCCATGGCCTGTTTAAGGCTCGAAAAAGCTATTGTACTGATGGGCAACGGCACGTTCAGATCATCGGCTATCTGAAGTGCGACACTACTGTCTTTGTGCATCAGACCCATGGTGAATCCCTGATGCAACGTGCCTGAGAGAATATTGTCAGGCAGCGTGATCTCAGTGGCGTAATTTCGGCCAGAGCTTTTCTGAATAATCGCCACAGCATTTTCCGGTGTGACTCCTGCTCTGACCAACAGCGATACCACCTCGAACGTGGCCAGACGACAGACCAGATTGAGTAGATTGTTCCCCGCCTTGACTGCGTGGCCAGCACCCACATCGCCCGCATGCATAACGTTGCAGCTGATCGAACTGAGTACTGGTAAAGCCCGTGAGAACTGTGTAGCGCTGCCCCCGACAATAATGGCGATCGTGCCGGCAGTCGCGCCCTTGGGGCCCCCGCTGACGGGTGCATCGATCAAATCAATGCCGTCCAATGCCAGTTTGGCTGAGAGATCCCGGGTAATAGCTGGGACCCCAGTCGTCATATCGATCAGCATAGTACCGGCCTTAAGTACGGAAGCCACCTGCTGGTCGCCGAATAAAAGCGACCGAAGATCCTCCGAGGTTGGCAGACAAGTCAGAACAATGTCGACAGATTCTGCAAGCTCAGCTGCACTTTTAGCGACCTGGGCATCCGCCCCAGACAATGTATCGATGGCTGTTTGCGATTGGTCAAACACCCAAAGCGTATGGTCAGTACACAACCGACGGGCGAGTGGCGCCCCCATGTTGCCCAGCCCTATAAACCCGATATGCATATCTCCCTCCTTTGCGGTCAGCATCTCTAACTGATCCATCTAAAAGGCCTCAGATCACGACCCGCTCTAGCCAGATAGGTTGTTAAAGAAAATCTTAACAGTAAAAGCGTTAAACGGTATCGACCCCTCTCAACGGCCTGCAGAAAGATTCCGAATCTGGGTATAAAGCACTCCGCTAATAATGAGCACACCTGCAAGCAGGTGCAAATAAGTGGGATAGCGGCCCAGGCTGATGGTAATCAGCACCACGATAATCGGCACCAGGTTTTGATACATCGACCCGATTGTCACACCCACCCGACTGACACCAAAATGCCAGAGAAAAATTGACGTAGAAGCCGGCCCAACAGAAAGCCAACCGATCACCAACCACTCCTTGAGTTCCGTGCCGAAACGAACATCGTGAAACCCTGACAGCTCTGCAATTGCAACGTAGGCAGCGAATCCAATACTGCCTGCAGCCACGGTCAGGGCGGCGATGCTCACCTGCGGTAGTCCCCTCAGCCAACGCTGGCAGTTGTAGGAGTACCAGACCCAAATCGCCATCGCTAGCAATACCACAATTTCACCACCCCTGAAATCGGCCGTATCGCCACCGTTGGCAAGAGCAGCACAAATTCCACCAGAAACTGCCAACAGAATCCCGAGCACGATACCTTTTTGCAGTGGCTGCTTGAAAACAACGCCGATCAGTGCTGCAACAATCGGCCCTGTCGCTGCAATTAACGCACCGGCTACTGCACTTGAAAGCTGAATACCCCAGGCAAAAAGAAAAGTAGACAACGCGACGCCCAAGAGGCCGAGCAGAACGATCTTGCCCCAGGGAGCCGCCTTCAGCGTAGCCGACACATCTTCCAGCAGGGCAAAAACCACCAGCAATACCAATCCTCCCCCACTCATCCGAACAAATGTGATTGCGACAGGATCCCAGTTGTTCAGCAGGTATTCTGTGGCGGGAAACATCGTCGACCAGATACACACGCCACAGAAAAAGGCAAAATTGCCCAGTACTTTTTGTTGCGTGGGCATGGTCGTTGGTTCTGCGCGCATCATCGGACCGACGTAGTGAAACAGGTTATTTGACCACTCATGCCTTTATTGCCTATTTTCTTGCCCAAGATTCCTCCTGTACGTTGCCGGGTACAACCGGCCACAAACCCACACTGGGTTTAATCCCTGTAGTCCTTTACTGGAATCCAGGAGACGACGGCTTTGCCGGACTTTCCCGCGATCTAAAAGTCTGTGGGTGCGCCACCCTCTGCACGCCGCCGCTCAACAAATTCTGTCAACGCGTCGAGCGTGGCGGGCGCCATCAGTGGCGGTTCGTAGTGTTGGAGTACCTGTTTAAAAATCCGATTCGCCCGCTGGGGTGTCTCTAAAGAACCGCCTTCCTCCCAGTTTTCAAAGTTGCTCCAGTCCGATAGAAACGGACTGTAAAATGCGGTCTTATAGCGTTCCTGGGTGTGGGCACTGCCCAAAAAATGACCCGTCGGGCCAACGTCTCTGATTGCGTCAACTGCAAGATCGGCTTCAGTAACATCAACCCGCCGATGGTAATAAGCCATCTGCTGCAGCATTTCACAGTCGATCACGAATTTCTCAAAACTCGCACACAACCCACCTTCCAGCCAACCCGCCGCGTGGTAAACGATGTTGGCCCTCGCCGTAGAGCAGGCCCATAACGATGCTGCACTTTCCCAGGTGGCCTGGGCATCGACGCAGTTGGTGGCGTTGGCATTGGAGGCCCGCCACGGCAACTTGTAGCGTCGTGCCAGCTGACCAGAGATCTGTGTGGCCCGCACATATTCAGGGGTACCAAAAGCCGGCGCACCAGATTTCATATCCACATTAGAGGTAAACGAACCGTACGCAACGGGGGCGCCAGGGCGCACCACCTGGAGCAATGCGAGTGCTGCCAGGCACTCGGCGGTCTGCTGCGCCAGAGCCCCGGCCAGGGTGACCGGTGCCATCGCACCGGACAACGTAAAGGGTGTGACAATCACCAGTTGATTGCGTTTGGCAAGCCGCATGGCGCCGTCGAGCATTGGCCAGTCATGCTTCAACGGTGATGACGAATTGATGTTAGTGAACATCCGCGGTGCTGCATCAAACGCTTCATCATCAAGACCCGCTGCGATCTGCACCATTTCAATGGCATCTACCATACGCTCTTTACCCAACGAGTAAGCGTGGACCAGTTTGTCAGTGAGGGTGAGCATGTCAAACAAGGCGTCCAGATGACGGGTCGATGCATGCAGATCTACAGGTTCTACCGGGTGGCCGCCGGTGAAATGAATGCAGTTAAAGCTCTGGGCCAAACGGAGCAGGTTCTGGTAGTCCTTGCGATTACCCATGCGGCGCCCTCCGTCAAGGTCCGATACGTTGGGCGGGCTTGCCACTTGTCCGAAGGCAGCGTAGGCGCCTCCGAATATCAGGGTGTGATCTGGATTTCGAGGCTCTAACGTAATGAACTCGGGTGCTTTCTCGACCTGCTCCATCACAAACGCCCGGTCCATACGAACCGTCGGCGAATCCGACTGAACCTCGCAACCGGCTTCTTTCAAAATTCGTCGCGCGTCCTCATGGAGAAAATCGATCCCGATCTCTTCCACGATTCGCATTGCCGCATCATGGACAGCTTCAAGGCCGTTTTCATCTAAAGGCTCTGTTGGGGGATCGGTGTAGATCGGTTGTGTCCAGGGCAACTGTTCAATCACACCAACCTTGGCGACCTCGACACGCCTGGCTCGCCGACCGCGGCGACCAGATGATGATTCAGCACTGATAGACATTGCTTTATTCTTTCCCTCATACTGGGTGTTAGCAATAGGAAAATTGTTACCTGTCACAAGACATTCAATCTAATAACAGACGTAGTGTATCGGACCACTTCTGTTGTAGATATCAGAACTTTTACTAGCTTTGGTTTGTGCTGGGACTTGTTGTACTCTTCCGCTGCCAACGAAACCAGGATTCCAGTTCCATCACACGGGATAACCTGTGACACAAATCATGGCATAGGAGAACTGAGGGGCATTTCATGGCACGGGCAATATTGATCCCTCATGGGTCTAATGGACCCACGAACCAGGACCGGGCATCAACCCGGCTTGGACAGCTTGGTTATGAACTCGACTGGCGACACGTCGATAAGGGAGATTCACTAGATCAACCCGACGACTCGGTTACCATCACCGTAATCTACGGTGGTGGCAAACCTGAGGACGAAAAAGACTGGCACACGGACCGTTATCCTTGGCTGAAAAGTGAAGTCCGCTGGGCCAAGCAATGCATTAACCGAAATACTCCAACCGTTGGATTCTGTCTGGGTGGTCAGATCATCGCCCATGCACTGGGTTCGACGATCGGGCCTCATTGTGAAGGATTTCACGAATTCGGCTATTACCCGTTAACACTGACTGAAGATGCCCACGGATTCCTTCCCGAAGGGATATACGGTACCGAATCCCATTATCATGGGTTTTCTCTGCCCGAAGGAGCAACACCGCTGGCAACGACCGAACATTTTTCACAGGCGTTTTCTTTCGGCAAAACCACCTACGGCTTCCAGTTTCATCCCGAGTGCACGCGGAAGAATTTCAAGCGCTGGCAGGTCTCTGACTTTGCCGCCTACGGGCAGCCCGGGGCACAAACACAAGCAGAACAAGATGAACTGGGAGATTGGTATGATGCGATTCAGGCAGACTGGCTGGACAGATTCCTGACCGATCTTGTCGGTCCTTCATCTTGATACCCTCGAGCTGCTGTTCCGTCAAGAAATAACCGCACAATGAATGATACTCACATTGAATCACGGTCCAGTCGACGACGAAAGCGCCGGACTGCCGGCGTGCCCGAAAAAACATCTCAGCCCTGGAAACAAATTCGTAACAGTCTACCGCCCATAGAACCACTGAGCGCCGATGAGATCGAGTCTATCCATCA
>Ga0315338_1004042_pt1 | contig 12056 bp, 10 predicted proteins | sample ASW8metaG_FD_204518 | JGI IMG/M metagenome (GOLD analysis project Ga0315338, IMG submission 204518) | Ammonia-oxidizing marine archaeal communities from Monterey Bay, California, United States - ASW #8 | ecosystem: Environmental > Aquatic > Marine > Coastal | place: USA: California | collected...
CATAGGAACGAAGTATTAATAGCATCAAAGGTCCGGTTAAGGACTGTTGAAGCCCTTGGCGATATGAGCGGTGCCATCCGCGAATCAGTAGATAATAGTCTGACTAGACTTGGAACTGACTACATTGATATTCTGCAGATACACCATCAACTAGGTTCTGCTAGAGGGGAATATATCTCTGCGGCTGGTCCACCTCCAAGATACGCGTATCTTTTAGATAAAGTAGATGCTTTCGACATTGAAAGTGTTATGAGCGACTTAGTTAAAGAAGGGAAGATAAGATTCAAAGGTATAACGGCCTGGGACGGAGATTCAAAAGTAATAGGGGATGTGTTAGCTAGTGGCAAGTTCGACACTGCCCAAATACTTTATAACGTATTGAATCAAACCGCGTGTTCTCAGGCACCAGACGAATTTAGGGATATCGACCAGGGACAGGCTATGAATGCAGCGCAGGCCAATGATATCGGAGTGATTGGTATAAGGTCTCATGCCGCAGGGGCATTATGCGAGGTTTTGGACAGAGAAGTTGGTCATGATTCTCCGGTGTCGATTGATTTTAATAGGTCTCGATTATTGGACGGTTTTAAAGGCGACATATTCCAGACAGTATCTCAAATAGCTTTGAGATTTTGTCTGGATAATAGTGCTATTCATACGGTTGTTCCAGGTGTTAAAACCATAGCCGAGTTAGAAGAGGCTGTTGCCTGTTCAGAGATGCCGTCGTTGTCAGAAGTCAGTGTTTCAGCGATCTCAAATATGTACGTAAACAACTTTCATGCATAGGGACATCTAGAAAACCTGTGGAACGTCGGAGGGCCAATGTTAAATGAAACCATCACCGCCATAAAAGGTATACAAGTAGGGCACTATACTGATTTGGCTAATGCTACAGGATGTAGTGTCATTTTATGCAGAAACGGTGCAGTGGGTGGCGTGGACGTTAGGGGAGGTTCTCCCGGAACTCGTGAAACGGACGTCCTGAGGCCAATGCATCGTGTGGATAAAGTCCATTCTGTAGTATTGAGCGGTGGTAGCGCATTCGGATTGGATGCGGCATCTGGAGTAGTTAAACATCTGGAAAGCCAGAATATAGGTTTGGCGGCTGGAAACTCAATTGTGCCTATCGTTTCGTCGGCCATACTTTTTGACCTAGGGGTTGGAAATAAGGAAATTAGACCCGACTCAAACAACGGAAGGCAGGCTTCCGAGCTAGCGACGTCATCTCCTGTAGAACAGGGAACAGTTGGCGCTGGGACTGGTGCGACTGTAGGAAAAGCTCTAGGCATTCAAAATTCTATGAAAGGCGGCATCGGATCTGCGGTCTTAACTCTGCCAAGTGGAATAACCGTAGCAAGCCTAATAGCAGTTAACTCGTGGGGTGGTGTTGTGGATTACAGGTCAAATGAACTTTTGGCAGGACCACTATCAGGAGTGCCGCAGCATATTGTAGATACGTTGGATTTATTATTGGAGGGCGTTTCCAATAGTCCGGAAGAGGTTGGCCTTAACACAACTATCGGAGTCGTCGCGACAGATGCGAGCCTGACTAAAGAGGAAGTAAATTTCTTAGCTCAAGTGAGCCACGATGGACTAGCTCTGGCAATTAGGCCATGTCACACTATTAGAGATGGTGACACTATGTTTGGTATGGCTACCTGTGAGAGAGTTGCTTCGGTCAATATGACCGCTATGGGAGCTGCGGCCGTCGAAGTTACTGCTCAGGCTGTAGTCAATGCGGTGAAGTCCGCAACTGGATTGGCTGGTATCCCTAGCGTCTCGGACTTAGCACTATAACAACGGTTATTTTAGCTCAGTGGTTTTATTATTTGAAACGTATCTTGATATAAAGAAATCTATAGCTGCTACCATTGCTTCACTGAAGTTAGGATCGGAGTCTAGGGAATGGCCCTGACCTGCAAATAGGACCAAGTCAGTTGGAACTCCATGTTTTTCGAGTTCTTCGTACATCTTTATGGTAGGCCCATGATGGACTCGCTGATCAGATGTGCCGTGGATAAGTAATGTTGGCGGATATTTGGGCGATACATGGTTGATGGGATTGGCATTATGTACAGTTTCGTCAGAAGGGTGATGTCCAAGAAACGGTGCAATATCTTCTCTGCCAATCATACTGTGAACATCAATCACCGGGGCGATTGCCACTACTGCAGCTACTGTCGAATCACTGGATGTTTGTATTTTTGAATCCATATAGTCTACTCCCGAGGAAAGTAGAGCGAGATGTCCGCCTGCTGATTTACCTGCCACCACTATCTTATTTTTATCAACTGCTAATTCGGTGCTATTAGTTCTGATCCAATTCACCACTGACTTAATATCCTGGACCTGTAACGGCCAGTCTGCTTCTGAGGCCACTCTATACTCTGCAGTGATACACACATGGCCAAGCTCAGCTAGTGGAATTGCAAACCGTTTCGCAAGCGGTTTTCGGTTAGCAGTTAACCAGCTACCCCCGGGGAGAAATATTATTGCTGTCGCGGGAATTCTTATATTGACGTTACTGTAAACGTCTATCTGGAGTTTCTTACCGGGTAGTTCGATCACTGTAATATCTTCGCGTACTTCTATGTTGTGTTGCATAATTTTTGATAAGTTAAGAGGAAGTTAACAAGCTGTAGAGGTAGCGCCCTATAAGGCTTATTGCCACATAAGCCAGCACTGCAACAAATACTATACGCAGGATAAATTTTCTAGACCTATAGGATTTCATTGTTTCCTTCGCGTTGGTATTTAAATCAGGCAGTTGTAGGTATTAATTATCGTAAACTTAACCCACCGTCTACATGTATGGTTTGACCCGTTATGAACTGTGCGTCATCTGATAGCAGAAATTCAACCGCAGCCGCAGAATCATCCGGAGTACCTATTCTACCCATCGGAATCTTGCTTGCCGCGAGTTGCCATGCTTTTTCTGGGATTGCAGAGTGACCGCCGTCCTTCCGGGTATATCCTGGCGCAATGCAGTTTACAGTTACACCTGACGATGCAAGTTGCGCAGCCAAGGATTTGGCTAATGCCTCTAAAGACGCTTTTGCAGCAGCTGTACTGGGAAATAATCCATCTTCGTCGAATACGTGGGCGACAAACGAACTTATAGCTACTACCCTACCGCAATTAGACTGGGTCAGCAGAGGGATAGCACTGCTGACAATCTTAAAAAAAGCTTCCGGCATGGTCTTTTCTGATTTTGACAGGCTGTCAAAAGTAACTTCCCCAAATTTCCCACGTTCTGCAAAGCCAGCGTTGCTAACTATCTGGTCTAGTGCGGAGAATGTGTTCACTGCGGATTCTACCAAGCGTTCTGCTGAGTCAGAATCACTTAAGTCAGATAATACAGTCGATACTTCGCTGCCGGACACCCGAGCTTGTTCAGCCACTTGGTTGAGACCTACTGAGTTGGAACGAGAATGGAGTAGTAAGTTAACATTTTCAGAGGCAACTCGTCTCGCTATAGCAGCCCCTATTCCACTGGCGGCACCGGTAATTAATATAGTTTTCATTTGGCTCTCATAATCATGGCATTAAATCCCCAACAGCCTAGAGATGACACTTGATGCATGGGTTTTACTGAGTTGATATTCTAACATTGTATGCGATATAGCTCCCCTATATATAAAGGTCATTCGATTATTGGACCTGTGACGCTGTTATGTATTAATCTCTCTAAATTCTTGCTATAAAGACAATGTTTTCAAGGTTATTTCAATGTAGTATTGTTAGTAGGTTCCGTGTCCCAGATATGGCGTTTAAATGAATAAGGATGTATCAAGCCGAGATATTGCCATCCTGAAGTCGATCAATAATACATGACATTACCTTGAGGCGTTATATACGGGCAGAATAATTCTATTAACGAAGGGAGTTTACCCCGTGAGTTCTAATTTTGTTACTAATGAAGAAATTGTTCAAGAGGCTCGGCGTAGGCTATCTCAGGGGCCTTGGGATTATCTTGTTGGAGCCTCTGAGTCAGAGACTACTATGCGTAGAAATAGATTGGCTTTCGATACTGTAGCTTTTCGACCTAGGGTGTTTGTAGACGTTTCTTCCGTAGATGCCTCGACAAGTGTCCTAGGTATTCCTATGAGGATACCGGTTATGTTGGCTCCGATTGGGTCACTACAAGTGTTTCATCCTGAAGGAGGTTCTGGTGTAACTAGTGCAGCGAGCCGGTTTGAGACATTACATGTGGTTAGTTCTGTGACGCAGCCGTCGCTTGAAGATATAGCTGGGGCAACAGATTATCCCAAGGTATTTCAACTGTATATACATGGTGATTGGGAATGGACTAAAGACATGCTGGACAGGGTAAAATCTTCTGGGTATAAAGCTATTTGTATAACTGTGGATACTGCTTCCTATAGCAATAGAGAGAGACCTCTTCTTAGTCGATGGGTACCCATGTCTCAACGGACTCCTCCTGATCCAGTATGGCAGGCTTCTGTCACATGGGACACAATTGAGCGAATCCGTGAGTATGTAGGATTGCCACTATTAGTTAAGGGCATCGGCACAGCAGAGGATGCGTCAATAGCAGTGCAACATGGAGTTGATGTGATCTGGGTATCTAATCATGGTGGTAGGCAGTTAGATCACGGGCTGGGGACGTTAGATGTTCTTCCTGAGGTTGTGGAATCTGTAGACGGGAAATGTGAAATAGTACTGGACGGAGGAGTTCAAAGAGGTACGGATGTGATTAAGGCACTTTGCCTCGGAGCAAATGCCGTTGCTATTGGCAAGTTGCAGGGTTGGGGGTTAGCGGCCGCAGGAGCAGACGGTGTCTACCGTGTATTGGAGGTGCTTGAAAACGAAATACAGGTGGCTATGAGGCTTATGGGTGTGACTCGTGTTTCTGATCTCGGACCGTCAAGGGTAACCAAGGCTCTATCGACTACCAATCCACACGAGATGAGCTCCTGGGTTAACATGCCAGTAGATAGAATTAAGTAGACGTTTTACGAGGATGGGATGATGGGAACATTTCAACTGATATCAACTAAGAGTATATTTATTGGATGTATTTGCTTTCTAATTTTACTTATGCAGGGTTGTGCTTCAGATGACGGTAGCAATACCGATACGCCTAATATAGAAGCTACTATTACCGCGGCTATCGCTAAGTCATATCCTACTCCCAGTGCTGATGTTAATAACGATCTGGAGTCCGAAATAAAATTTAGAGTGCAAGCTACTATTGCGGCTCAACCTGTGTTACCTCAACCTGTGTTACAAGGAGACGTTAAAACTGACTCAACGTATTTGATTGTCCCGACCCCTCGGCCGATGATCCAGTCAGCCCCCACGGCTGAACCAATTCCAGTTCCGACAGCAGTTCCTACTCCGACTTTAATTCCTTCTCCTCCACCGACGCCTACTCCTACGGCATTACAGGTTATGAGTTCCTTGGTCGATAGCATCAGGCCTGCTGTAGTAGGAGTGAAAGGTTTGGCACGTAGTGGGTCTGGGGTTGTCATAGAAAAGAGTTCGTTCGGTAACAGCGCTATTATCTTATCTAATTACCATATCGTAGAAGGATCAGAATCGGTAATTGTAACCGTAGGTAACTCTAATCTTACTGGTCAGGTGATAGGAGGTAATGTCAGCAAAAATTTGTCGTTGATATATGTGTGTTGCGGAGATTTCACCCCTATCTCTATGGGTGACTCAGCATCATTAAGTCCAGGAGATAGAGTGATAAGTGTGCAAAATATTATGTCTGGGGATGATCAGCCTGGATTTGTTGAATCGTTAGTTACCGAGATATTGTTTGACGAAGTTCGGGATACTTGGATTATACGCACGGATAACCCAATTGACAGCTTGAATAGTGGGAATCCAATGATATCTCTAGAAGGTAAATTTATAGCCATAAACGCGGCACGTGTAGACTATGCAGAAGCGCAAAGAGATGTGTCTGGGACGTCTTTCGGGGTTGCACAGGCCACTGTATCAGACTCTATCCCAAGTCTTAAGGTAGGTGTTTACAATGCGGTGCCTTTGCATCCTTTAGGTAGTATTTCTCACGGATCATATTACGATTGGGCTTATAACCAATATTATGCGGGAGAATATGATCTTGCTCTCAATGAACTTAAGACTGCGATTCTCTTAGACAGGGATTACCCGGAGTCATACCTTTACAGAGGTATGATATACGAGGCTCAGGGGAAGATCGGAATGGCTATTGCAGACTACGACTTGGCTCGGAATCTTAATCCTAGATTGGTGTCATCTTACGTTCTAAGAGCAAGATTTTATTTGAACCAAATGAATGATTATCTAGAGGCTTTAAAGAATTATGAACTGAGTTTGGATCTTAGCCCACTGAACGGACGTGCCTTATCCGGAAGAGGCGATTCATATTACATGATAGGTCAATATAATCAGTCTATAAAGGATTATGGTAGAGTAATAGAGTTGTATCCAGATTCCGCTTTAGCTTATGAAAAACGAAGTCTTGCTTATGATCAGATTGGGGAAAGTGATAAAGCACAGACTGACCGGGATACAGCTTGTAAATTGTCTGTAAAGCATTGCCAACTAACGAAATAGTGATATTGGGTATACGGATAATCTGTATTCGAGTACGGTGTGTTCAATATCAATGTCAAAAATGGTATAGTTGCACGAGTACATTAGTTGCATATATTTAAATTTATCCTAGGAGTTTTCTATAATGGCTACCTATGAATGTTCAAAATGTGGAATGTCAGTCAATGCTACATGTGCGAAGTGTGATTCACCATTAGCTAATGACGTGATAACTACTGCTGATGGAAGAGAAGTCCAGGTGTCAAAATGTCCTAACGACCACGGAAAGATAAAGTCTCCCCTATGCTGTGGTCAGGATATGAACTGCACAATTTAGGGTAACAATTCTTCCAGTAATAGCTTCGTAAGTTAATTAGACATAGGTCTGTAATAGGTCTACGTCAAAAACAAATCAAAGGAGTAAGTTAGAATGGCAGAGAATGATATTCAGTTGATGGCACACTTAATGCGCCGGGCTGGTTTTGGCGCTTCCTACGAAGAGCTGGAGCGGAGAGCGGCTAAGGGATATGAGGAAACAGTAGAAGAATTGCTGCATCCGGAAGATCAGCCAGATGTCACAATGGATGTGATGAGGCGATATATGCATGGTTGGCGAGATATGAATAGTGTCATGTCTAATCAAGCATACTGGACTTACAGGATGGTGAACTCATCGAGGCAATTGGAGGAAAAGCTCTGCCTGTTGTGGCACGGTATTTTTTGTGTCGGCGATTCCAAGTGCATGGCAGCAAACCAAATACTTATTCAGTTAAATAATTTCCGAAAAGATGGAATGGGTAGTTTCGAGAATTTATTAATGGGTTTGTCCAAAGATCCTGCAATGCTTTACTACCTGGACAACCAGTTAAGTCATAAAGAAGCCGTCAACGAGAACTGGGGTAGAGAATTATTGGAACTCTTCTCTATGGGAGTTGGGATGGATGAACATCCGAATTATTCAGAGGATGACGTTAAGTCCTGCGCAGAAGCATTTACAGGCTGGACCATAGGGAATGCGATACCTCGGTATCCTTATGGAAGATACAATAATAGCTTCCTTTATAACCAATACGATCACAGTGATGAAAACAAAACATTCCTGGGAGAAAGTGGTAATTTTAACGGGGATGATATTGTAAAAATAATAGCTAAACAACCAGCTACAGCTCGGTTTATAGCGAGGCATTTATATAATTATTTCGTGGCTGATGAACCTCAGGTTCCTGCTTGGCAGACCACCCCGCCAAGAGATCCAGAGGCCATACGTATCTTGGAAAATGCTTACTTTGATTCAGGGTACGAGATTCGCTCAATGCTTAGAATTTTGTTTAATTCTGATTTCTTCAAGAATGCGCGATTCACTAAGGTAAAGAGTCCTGCGGAAGTGGTTATAGGAACATTGCGACTACGTGGCGATTTCACGTATCCAAAACCTCGTATATATGACCCAGCGTTGGAAATAAGATATATGGGACAGGATCTTTTAAATCCACCTACAGTTGAAGGATGGCATACCGGTAAAGAGTGGATAGACAGCGGAACTTTGGTCGAAAGGGTGAATTATACATCAGGCGAGATGGGCGATATTGATAGTCCTGGAATACGATCAATCATCGACCGTATAGCGGAAAAAGGAGACAGCATATCAGCTGAAGAATTGTTGAATGGTTGTTTAGAAATGCTTGGTGGGTATAGCTTGACCGAGGAAACTCGGGAATTACTGCTTGATAATGCCGGTAAGGATGGGGGGATATCGACCAAGTCCGACGATTTTGGTGAACTAGTAGGACAAACTTTGCAGTTGATAGTATCAACTCAGGAATATCAATTCACTTAACATTACGCGAGTAATCTAAAAAATTATCGATCCGGTGGAGGACTCTGTCGGAATAGTATAGGAGCGAACATGACATCTACCAAGCAAGATCCGGTCTTGGTTGTTCTACAATTATCTGGTGGTAACGATATACTGAACACTTTAGTGCCATACAATGACCCTCTGTATATTGACAACCGGCCCAACGTACGTATACCAACTGACCAAGTGATACCGATTAACGATAAATTGGGGTTTAACCCAAATATGGCCCCTCTTAAACCTCTTTGGGATGACGGGAAGATGGCGATTGTACAGGGGGTTGGTTATCCTAACCCTAACAGGTCCCATTTTCGGTCGATGGACATCTGGCACACATGTGAGCCAGATAAAATCGCAGAAGAAGGGTGGTTAGGTCGAGCAATAAGGGATTTAGACCCCAATAAAGAAAATGTCTTGACTGGAGTTAACTTTGGTAGAGGATTGCCTAGAGCGCTAGCTGCACCCGGAGTCCCTGTCGCATCTGTTGGTAGCCTTGAAACATACGGAGTGCTAACCAGTATAGAACAGGAAGAAAAACGTTCTGAAGCGCTCAATATTTTTTCTAGAATGTATTCTCCAACTATGGGACAAGGACCTGTTTTTGATTATTTGTCCCAAAATGGTATGGACGCTTTGACCGGCGCAGATATCTTGGCAACCGCGCCGGCTAAATATTCTTCCTCAGTGGAGTATGGTGCAAGCTCTACTTCACAGTACATGAGAAATATAGCCCAGGTACATTGTGCTGGTTTGGGTACTCGTATTTTGTATACTACGGCTCCCTACAATAGTTTTGATACGCATGCTACTCAAATGACGGCTCATGCGAATTTGATCACAGATGTCTCGACTATGGTTACTGATTTCTACGCTGATCTAAAGGAACATAATGCCAGTGAGAATGTTCTGCTTCTAGTTTTCACTGAATTTGGCAGGAGAGTGCACGATAACGGATCAGGTACTGACCATGGATCTGGCGGTGCAGCTTTCTTGTTTGGAGACAAGGTTAAGGGAGGCCTGTACGGTGAATACCCTTCTCTTGAGGCGGATAAGTTACTTGATGGAGATTTGCACTTTAATAACGACTTCAGAGGGTTGTACGCAACGATACTAGAAGATTGGCTTGGGTTGGATGCACAACCGATAGTAAACGGTAATTTTGAGAAGATGGATTTTATTGCGAAGTAACTCGGTTCACTCATCTTAGTATTTGAAACAATAACTTTAGTTATCTTGATAACAATTGTAATAGAGAGGAATTATGACTACACAATACAGAGTACATGGGGCAACGTTTCGGTATAGTCACACTATTGGTAGGGGCGAAGAAGCCGGGACGGGATTCAAAAATCCAGTGGCCTTGGTCCAAGGTGAAGACGATGTACTGTATGTAGTAAGCCGAGCTTACGATTATCGCGCAGACTCCAAGCGCATTACTGTCTGTACGGTTGGGGAAGACTACATCGGCGAGATTGGAAACGCCGGCAGGCTAGGCGGAGATATGATGGATCTGGGTGAATCTGAAATAGATGGCTCACTGATTTGGCCTACCGCTATTGACCTGGATTCGTCAGGCAATCTGTATGTAACAGATGAATGGCTAAACCGTGTAGCGATGTTCTCTTCGGATGGCGAATGGCTAGGGTCCTGGGGAAGCCAAGGCAGTGAACCAGGTCAATTTGATAAACCTTCAGGATTAGTTGTCGATTCGGAGGATAATTTATACATAGTCGATACAGGAAATAATCGGATTCAGAAGTATGCTAAAGATGGTACATTTATTGAACAATGGGGAAGCCAAGGCAATAAAGAGGGCGAGTTTGATATGCCTTGGGGCATAACTCTCGATGATGAAGGGAACGTCTATGTCGCGGATTGGCGTAATGACCGCATACAAAAATTTACCAATGAAGGCGAATTTATTCTGTCTCTTGGTAGTTCGGGCAGCGGGGATGGTGAATTTAAACGTCCCACCGATATGGCGGTTGACTCAGACGGAATAATATATGTGGCCGACTGGGATAACGACCGAGTGCAGATATTCGATAAACAAGGATCTCTTATCACAATATTAACTGGCGATGCTACATTATCAAAATGGGCAGAAACAAAACTAGATGCCAACCAAGATATGCGTTTCCAGCGGGAAATAGCACAAGGACTGGAAAGAGAGAGATTTTTTAGTGGCCCTATTGGCATCGAAGTTGATAGCCAGAATCGTCTGTTTATCGTGGATTCTCAACGAAACCGCATACAAATTTATAGGAAAATAGATCCTACATTTGTTGGCTTGTATGATGGCGGTCGATTATAAGTAATAATCGTGGCAGGTTAATGTAATGAGACGCTGGTTACGTAATGAACCAGCTCGACGCTACGTGGGCGTTCCCATACCAGTTGAGACTTATGGGGAGTGTACAAGGTTGGGTTGCGCTTATACTGGGGTGTTGGGGAACGGTCTCTGTGCCGATTGTTGGGACAGGTCATCTTCTAATGGCATTACACATAATATGGGTGAAGCAGTTAAATAAATGAACTGCCAGGAGCAAGACCTGGCAGTTCATTTATTTAGGGACGCCTCGCATCGCAAATATCTCTAGCAGTTTGTATGAGTTATGACCACTAAGTCGTGTGGCCCCATAAGATTGTATATTTTCTTCGGGCGGTTTTATGACCAAGTTTAAAATAGCTGTAGTGGGATTAGGTTGGTGGGGGAAGGTGATGGTGGCCCGCCTTACAAAATCTCATCATGTTGAAATTACGGTATTAGTCGATCCATTTCCTGATACTACAATCACAAAAACCGCAGATACACTGGGCATTAACATAGTCGACAATATTGAGATTGCAGTTAATGAATATGACGTAGATGGTGTAGTGTTGTGCACACCTAACACACTTCATTTGTCTCAGGTCGAATATTGCGTTTCTCATCAGAAGCATGTGTATTGCGAGAAACCGCTATCTCTTACTAGATCCGAAGCAGTCCAGATGGTAAATGTTTGCAGGCAGGCCGACGTACTTTTAGGTGTGGGACATGAGAGACGATTTGAACCAGCATGGTCGCAATTAAAGACTATTGTTGAGAGTGGTACTCTCGGAACCACTATGTATGCAGAGGCACATTTTAGCCATGATAAATTAGCAGGATTACCTAAGGATAACTGGCGGGCTGACCCTGCAGTCGCACCTGCAGCGGGAATGACCGGTATGGGCGTTCACTTAACCGATCTAATGCAATGGTTGTTTGGGCCAGTAGAACTGGTGTTTGCAGGAGTAAGTCATAGAGTATTAGATTTCGATACAGGAGATGTAGTCTCGGCAAGCCTTCATCATTCTAACGGAATAAAATCTCAGATTACTGCAGTTCTTAAAACCCCCCATTATCAAAGAGTCACTCTGTGGGGAGATATGGCCTGGGCCGAGGTTGTGGATTCGAGTCATCCCGATACGCCAGGCACGTCCGAACTTACAATCAGCCATTCCAACGGAGATGTTGACCGGTTTCAATATGAATGGGTGGATACAGTATCAGCAAATGTAGAGAACTTCGCGCGCGCCGCCCAAGGTCAGGAATCTTATATGTTTACAGATGACGAGAAAATCGGCAATGTATCAATGTTGGAAGCTATAAAGATATCTAGCA
>Ga0315338_1004043_pt1 | contig 12055 bp, 14 predicted proteins | sample ASW8metaG_FD_204518 | JGI IMG/M metagenome (GOLD analysis project Ga0315338, IMG submission 204518) | Ammonia-oxidizing marine archaeal communities from Monterey Bay, California, United States - ASW #8 | ecosystem: Environmental > Aquatic > Marine > Coastal | place: USA: California | collected...
CACGAATGCTACTTCGGCGACGACATGACCGCGCAAGCAGAGCTCACCGGCCATAGTTGCCTAACGCCGGTCGCACAAGTTGCTGCTCAAGCCGAGGTAGGCCGTTTGGTTTTAGTTCATATCAATCCTTTAAGCGAAGACGATAAGGATTTGGACATCGATAGCGCGCAGAGCATCTTTCCGCACATTGAAATTGGTACAGATAATTTGGAAATCGATTTTTAGGCAAGCTTAGCAATCAGTTTCTGTAGTTTGCGACGATAACTAAAATGCTCGACTTCTAGACGATGCCGTGGCGTGTCGACATAGCGTATGCCCTGATTCAATTTGGGGTGAGTCGACTGCTTTAGTTTGCCAAACCACTTTGCAGTGGATGTGCTTCTTTCTTTGGCCTTTAGATATTTGGCTATTAGTTGGGCCTGATAATCTACCAGCCCCCATTGGCCGCTGTCGGGTTGGATCAAACCGGCAACGAACAGATCATCGCGGTCGGGATGGAATACATTCATAAAAAGTGCTGGTCGGTCGTTTTGCCAATTCAGATGCTGGCGTTCGATAAACGGAAAGCTTAGTCGATACCCCGTCGCGTAAATGATTAGGTCGACTGATTCAACCGTACCATCGACAAATCGCACTTGGTCGCCCGCTAGATCAGCGATGTCTGGCCGAATTGCCAAGTCGCCATGCGCCGACTGGTGGTGAAGGCGGGAGTTGATAATCGGATGGCACTCGAACAGCCGATGATCGGGTCGCGGTAGCCCTGCTAGCTCTGCAGGGCCAAGTACCCAACGGATCACCATCTTGGATGCCAGACGACGAACCCACAACGGCATCCGCATCGAAAGTACTAGCTCGTTGCATTGATCGATCGGTTGGCCTTTGAAGAACTTGGGCAACACATGGTACCCGCGCCGAATGCTGTAGATGGCTCGGTCAGCATGAATCGAGGCTTCAACGGCCAAATCGCAACCCGAGTTGCCACCGCCGACCACGAGTACCCGCTTGCCGCGAATCTCGTCAGGAGTTTTGTACTCGGACGAATGCAATACCTCGCCTGTAAATTTCCCTGGGTACTCAGGCCAACGCGGATCCCAGTTGTGACCATTGGCGATCACAACGCCGCGATAGATTCGCTCGGCGCCATCGTCCAACGACACCCGCCAGCCAGCCGAACAAGGTTCCAGCCTGTTTACGGTCGTATTGAACTGAATTTTTTCTTCGAGTTCAAAATTGCGGCTATAGTCGCACAGGTAGTCCCACACCTGGCGATGATTAGGAAACTCGGGGTAGTCCTCCGGCATCGGGAAATCGGTGTACTCGGTGAGCCGTTTTGAGGAAATCAGATGAGTCGAGGAGTAGACGCTGCTGTTCGGTTTGCCGAAGTACCAGTTGCCACCGATGTTGTCTTCTCGCTCTAGGCAATCAAACGGAATTCCCGCCTGCTTGAAGTTCTTGGCAACGGTCAACCCGGACGTACCCGCCCCTAGTATGCAAAATCGCTCCGCGGTTTTTTCAGTGTTACTGTTCGACGTAGGTTGAGACATAGCCTGCCATTATGACTCAAAGAAGCTCTGCGCTAATGGCCTTTACCAACTACCCCCTTGACTTCCTTACCTGAATACTGTACATATGTTTATGTTCGCAAAATAAGGGCGCTGCCCGTCACATTTTTTGGTAAACCGCATCGTGACCCGGACACTTACACCCCCCATTTCGCACGATCCCCGTACACTACACGGGGCGAACCTTCGTCGTTTGATGGCCCGCTTGGATATGACCCTGCAAGACGTGGTCGAGGCTACCGGTCTTGATCAACGAACAATACGAAGTCTGGTTGATGGCAATTCGCAGCCCCATGCCCGTACGCTGCACAAGTTGGCCGATGGGTTGGGCATCTCGACCGACGAATTGTTTCAAGACCCCTATCAGCCGGGTCAAGCGTTATTCGACCATGCGACCAATCCAGTAGCGGCCGAGGTAGTCGAGACACATCCCAAACTGTTTACCCACTGGACCCAAGCCGACTTCGAGGAGCTTTTTAGTCGTATGGCTGTTGGTGGCGAGCTTACTCAAGCAGGCACTCTTGCGGCAGCCCAAGAGATGAACGCGCGCCAAGAACTGCAGTATCAGGTAGCCGTCATCCTGGAGAGCGACAAAGCAAATCTGATGCGAGAATTCACCTCTCTCTTGTTTCGCCAAGTGACCTCCCTCGAATAAATTAGCACTATTGCCGGAGCACCCTTGCGATCGGCAGTGCGTCGATTCGCTCTGCTTGTTCATACGACTCTAGCCCATAAATCGTGCCGTCCTCGGCTACAAACCGATCGTCGGGCTCCAATGGAATCGATTCGCTGAGGACAATATCGAACTTCGAATCAGCCTCCCACGGTACCGCCACGGTATCGACGAGCATCTCGTCGGGTTGAATTTTCACTGGGAGCGCCGTTCGCACATACACCCAGCCAACAATCTCTGGCCCAGAACCGAGGTCGTCCCACACTGCCCGTTCGATATCGACTCGATCGTCGCAGCCGTAGGCAATGCTCAATTCGCGGGTGTCGCACTTCCAGCGACTGAGCGTGGGTAATTCCCGTGTTTTGAGGATTGTCCAACGTCTACCCTCTGCATCGACTAACACGTCGCCCAACTGGGGAGCCGACTCGCCAGTAGGCAGCGGCACATGCCAAACCGTATCGGCTTGCCGAACAGCGCCACCACTAGGCAATGCCTCTTGAGCGACCACGCTTTGACGTCGGGCAACATCGATCGTCACACTCTGCAAGGAATCGCGACGACGCAGTACGACACTTTCGTTACCGTCGATCAGGTCCTTAAAATCATTCTCAGCACTTATTTCGATCGTCATTCGGTCAGCCCTTGAGATTGAACTTCAAACGGTTGGTAATCTGCTAATTTCGCATCGCACCAATCCACGGTGCGCTGCAACGATTCGGCATAGGCGGTCCAAGACACCTGCTGTCCATCGATGGAGTAGGTTGGCTTAGGGTTGGCCCGAATTTGCTCTAACTGCGTCAATGTCAAACTACGAATCGACGCGATTTGTTCTGATTCTGTTGTCATCGTTAAATACACCTCAACTGAAAGCGAAAGACGATTTTTTGCCCCGTGACGGGCGTAAGTTCGTAACGTACTTGATATACTCCGCCGGCATTGGCAAACGCTTCGTTCAGAGATACATCCAACTCGTGTCGAAAGTTGTATCCTACGGTGTCAACCGTCCAGGAGTCGTCGCTTTGCAACGTATCGAACACCACATCTGCGATTGTCAGCGATACTTGATCATGCCCCGTAACAACCGTAAGCACCGCAGGGTCGTTTATATCGAGCTCGTAAACCGAATACTTCAACGACGAGACCGAGGCTTGGTTGATCTCTTGCCCAGTAGCGTTCTCGACTCGAGCCATGAAGGTAGCCGTGGCATTGCGAAACACCGCGGCGTGTATATCTCTTGCGACTGTCATCAGCTCATCACCTCACCGGAAAATATTGAATTGCTAAGTACCACGCCTGCTGTTGAGAATTGACCGATATCTGTCGACAACGGATAAAACTCTGTTTGCTCTGTTAACCAAGGACCGCCATACCGCAATGGCATAGCAGCTAAGGCGCCCCCGTTGGAAAAGAACACCCGGGGATGGTCGACCACGCCGGGGGTTCCGCTAGATGTAAAAAGTGGTCCTAGCCCTGGACGATTTAGCTGACGAATACAGTCGTGATGTGCAACGAGGTTTCCCGCTAAGGACGTTGACAGAATTGGGCAGCCCTTTGAGAGTGCGGCTGCCTGCTCGGCACTTACCACAGCCGAAACAATCGAGACATCAGCCAGATCTATATTGGTGGAACTGAAAATATTCCCAAAGTAAAAAAAGTTTAATGCAGTAGCAGTAACCGAATCAGTATTAACCCCCGAATTACCACCATCAAGGTAGATTGTCCGACTAGTGTCTGATGCAAATACCGCCACGACGTGCTGCCACGTGTTTGGCAACATCGATATTGCCGAAGATGCTGCCCCCGTGGAACTTCCTGCTGTAGCTTTTGCAACCGCTGCTTTGGTTGTATGACCGGCAAACAAAACATCGCATCGCGAACCGCTAGAAAAACTCACTAGTCCTAAGAGCGACGTCTCGGTATTCACATCGGGCACACGAAACCAACCCATCAGCGAAAAAGGATAGCCGGCTATGGGCGTCGCAATCGTTTGCAAAGCGTTGGTGTTGTTGAGAGATAATGCCATAGGGTTAGGCCTCGCGAATTTCTACAGAGACCACTTCGATATCACCCACCAACGTATCTCCTGCGTCTGTGGCCAAACGTGTTAATCCTACGAGCAACTGATCTCCAGTAGCCGCAGTTCCCGCCACTAGAGACAATGATTGAGAAAAAACAGTTTTCCCGCTTGCTGTCGGTGCTGCCAAAGTCAGCGTGTCGCTATCATCGACGACTGGTAACACATCAAGATCAGTACCTTCGGCAAATTGACTCACTTCAACTTTCAACTTAGCATCGTTCGTAGTTGCCGTAGTGGTAGTCCAGGTTACGATCGCAACCAACTGCCCACCGCCATAGTGACTGGGCAGCACAGATAAAAACTGTGCCGACTCGTTAGTTGAATCACCAAAACCCAACACCACAAATCCGTTTCTCATATCAACCGAGGCAAAGTTGGTAGCCGGTGGTCGATTGGAGAGCGGATCAAATAAAAACAAGGAATCGCCTGACGCCATCGATTTAGTCCTACTTCATAAAGGTCACAGAAAACAAGAAACAATGAGTGCTCGGAGCACGGCGCAAGTAAACTTGCACCGGCTCCTCGATCTAAGCTTTCACTTAAAGCACTCACCTCCAACCCAAACGCACATTAGCCAGTACACTTCACTATATAGCGAGGATTTAAGACCGCAGCGGCCCCACGTTCGCTCGCCTTGAATCGCAGCACGATGTCATTATTAAAATCGGCTTCGCTATTGATCGGAGCTTGCGTCACGGTAATCGGCCAGTTTTCCATATACGCAAACGCCTTGCGAAAATCACCGATGAACCACCACTTCTTAGCGTCAGCTGCAGCCTGACCTGTAGCTAAAATGCGACGATAAGCCAAGCGGCTTTCCTTAACCTGGTAATTCCCCAGAGGGTTAGCAGCAGTCGCCGTCGTAGACGAGCCTGCTCCCGCGTAAGCAATCTCTGACGCATTAAAGACACGATGGGCCGCATGCCGATAGGCTGGCATCACCAGTACGGTTGTACCGCTGACCAATACGGGCTCACCTGTATTTGGATCGGTCATCTCGGCGAAAAGTTGTTCAGCCGCATCTACATTGGTCCAATCAACCAACTCGTTCACCGACAATACATTTTCCCAAGGGCTTGCTACATTGTAAGTAAAGTAGCTAGATCCATTACTCTTGTAGTTGTTTGTCGCACCAATAACGACATCTAGAATCCGTTTTTCTTTGTTGAGCCCAAGTACTTCGCCCACTTCAGCTGCTCGACTAAGGATCAAGTGCGTGCGATCGAAGAAAATCGCTTCCTTCGTCACGGGTACAATGAAACCCCGTTTCGATGTCGAAGGAGTTTCGATGTAGTCTTCGCCAAAGCCAAGATTTGGATACGGCATGCCGGGAGCGACTTCGTCGACATCCTCTGCCACACGAGTAATGCCTGGTATTTTTTCGCCGTCTAACCGAGTAGGAATATGCTGGACAAGTTTCGACGCCACAAAGCCTTCTTGCTCGTAGGCATCAAGAATTTTGGAATAAATCACTTGGCCACTAATGTTGAGAAAAGCAGTCACATCGACGCCATCAGTGGCCTCGGTCACACTGACATTCCCACCTGATCGTGGATCCAACATGCGTACCCATTGGCGGCCATCTGGCACAAGTGCTTCGGCCAGATCACGGATGCTGAAATCCTCAGGGCTCAGATGCCCCTCTCGCAAAGACTCCGAAAGATGCTCAACCGTTTGATCAGCACCATCGAGATCATAGCGTCGTTTGAGTTCACGGTAATTAAGTGTCACGGAAGCAATCTCCTTTTGTATTTCTTTCTAAACTTAACGGCATACTTGCAGGAATTAGTAGCAAGAGGCCGTCTCAATAATCTGACACGTCTTCGGCCACGAAAACTTTAAGCCGCGGCTTGAGGGCCACCTCGAACAACCGTGCTGACGATATCGACAAGCGCCCGAGTGCCAGCTGTATCCACTCGTTTGACACATCGTCCCACGGCTAGATTGGCAGACGCAACGCCGATTACGTTTTGATCTTCGAGTTCTGTTCCGGTGCCTGCTTCATTTGCACCAAGCAGATCGCCGACTTCAAAGGTTGAAGAAGGGCAATCGAATTCGAACACACCGCTAGTGGCAATCCGAATTGAATCAGCACTACCCGCCGCAGAACTCTGCATAGCAATCCCAACAAACTGATCGTGAAACAATTCTTGATTGCCGACTAGTGTTCCCTGATCTGCTATTTCCGATGCAGGCCGAGCATCGTCGAATTCCAGATACATTAAATCGCCAATCTCTACGGCGTAGTCTGAGTCGATCGGGAGCACTATGGGACTCGTGTCTCCGTATCGCCAACGCATTGTGTTTGCCATCTAATTTTTCCTCCAATTTTTATTTAAAAAGATCTTTAACTATCCACTACGCAACAGCTCAATAGAGCCGTACCATCCGCTAGTTACGCAACACCTTTAATCGCTTAGCAAACTGTTGGGCGGTAGGCCCTTCGGCAATCGCCGTCGACTGCAGCGACGTTTGTTCTCGAGATCTGGGCCCGTGACCATTCGTCAAATGATTACGCCAGTGCGTTGCACTACGTACCAGCTCCAACCGTTCGAGAATTAGGCTCTCCAGCTCGTCTTCCGTCGCACACATCAATGTCTCTAGAAACGTCGGACTAACGATAGGATTCGCGTCGGCGTCACCATTCGCTGACGGAAATTCTCCGACAGGTACTGGCAGTCGATGTTTACGGAGTAAATCGACAATTCGTTGACGTCGCTGCTGGGTCGCCACTTGTGCATGTGATTCTTCAAGCTGAAAACGCAATTGTTGAATCTCAGACTGCTCGATCTCAGCCAAAAGGTCAGGTCGATGCACTTTCAGCGATTCCAGCGTGAGTACATCCCAAGGAGGTGACGAATTAGTCGACTCGCCAGGACCCTGGATCACATTTTCAAAGAGCCCGTCTGTAGTCGCAGGATCAGCGACTAGATCTACACTCACCACACGAGTAATCCCTTCGACAACGGCGACTTCTCCTTCGTGGGTCAATTTCGCCAGCACATTGTGAGAAAAACCCACGTTGTGAGGATTATGCTGAGCATCCCATGCCAATTGCTCAGCTAATACATGCTTGGGATTGAAATGCAGATCGCCAAACAGCCCTTCCCCTCTCCTTAACTCCACGCCACGAATCACGCCCAGCCGATCCTGGTAATCTCTAGGTGACAGGGGACCGTCCTTGGGGTGATTGACGTTTACCTTGGCCTCCTCATAGAGCGAAGTCGCTTGCTCTAACCCCGATTCACGATAACGACGTCCATTGCGAGATTCCAAGCCGATAAGCTTGACGCCTCTTAACACACCTTGGTCCCGATCGACCCGAACGGTCACGCCGCGGGAGTCGACATACTCTTGCAGTGCTTCTGCCATGTTGCCCTTTCCTCTTGTTGAAGAAAAATGTTGGCACAAAAAAAGCCCCGCTGGAAACTTTAGTTAAAAGTTTCCAGCGGGGCTCAACTTGATACTCGGCCGGCAATGCGGCTCAAGCTCAATACAATACCCAATTTAAAATTAGCTGACGACTACTTAGTAGACATTGCCAGCGGTCTACTCAATTATTTAATCATGCGATCGACTGCGACTCGAGTGTACTGAATATGTCCGTCCTGAACATTCACCGTCACACTCGCCGAGCCATAAAAGCCCTGGCTACAAACCGATTCGATCAGCTTGGCAAACTCGTTTTTTGCCTGGTCATTCTTTTCAGGAAGATTGTTTTTCATTGCTGCTCTCATGATGTACTAACCTTAGCAAATCCAGCGATCCATTTCATTAACTATTTTTGGCCACCTGCGATTTTCTTTCCTACTCAAACAAAAGCGAATTCTCTAAGCTTCGCTAGCCGCATCAATACCGTGCATCGCGATGTTTTTCTGCTCTTGATCATAATCCAACCCCATCCGTAAACTCCAGGTTTGTGGAGATAATAGCCCTTTTTCATAAGCAATCCGTTCTACCTGACATTCACGAGCCTGATCGCGAACCCTGAGAGACGGCGGAGTAATTTGTATATCGACTAACTGACGAACATTACTTGGGAGTCGACCTACGTCAGCAGCATTTTTCAGCACCCGCCACATGATCTGCCGGTCATCATTTTTCAAATTCGCTTGCAGTCGTTCAAACATCTTTATGGCTGGCCCCTCAGCGACCAGCGTCGAGGCGTAATTGGCATTCGACGCATCCGAAGTAAACATAAACTCCGGCATCACGAGCCGAGAGGCAACTGCCCGTAACTCAGCTTGTAATACCGTCACAAAGTTACTGGCATCGATTCCGGCTGCGGGGAAATCGTATTCTAGGCCCGCAGGAGCATCAAGGATCGTACCGGGCGCATACTGCGATAAATACTTAGTACGCGTTCCAGAATTCGTTGCTAAACTTTTGTCGGCAACAAACTGCTCAACCCCGCTCCGCGTAGTACTACGATGTTTGCGAATCAATGCAATCGCCGACTGAATCTCGGCAACCACGCTCATATTACGCAGTAGTTTTTCGATCCGTCGCAGGTTCTTACGGACTGGAAAGTACAACGGCAAACCACGTTTTACATTCGCATCAACATTCGATTTGCGGTGCTGGATCTCACTAGCATCCACCGGCTTGCCGTCGATAAAATAGCCGAGGACGGTTTCAACGTCGTTCACCTCGGTGCGAATCCCAAAGCTTGCCGCTGGAAAGTTTACTAGCTCTTTGGGTGTCTGAATTTGATCTGGCTCAACAAACCGAATGCTCGTCTGCCCCTCTGTATTAACAAAATAGCGCAAAAAAACTTCGCCATCCCGATCCATCCGTCGTACGATTTCCTGCTGCCTGGCCTGCCAGCGATTTTCTTCTAAAAACTCATCCAGCACTTGTTGCACAACACGTTCTAAATCCGCCGATGCCTCGGCTCCTTTGCGCACAGAAGCTCGATAGTTGTGCCCGGTGCCTGTGAGGTAACTGATGCGATTCTCTATTCCGTTTATTGCATACTCGTTCGTAGTCGCCAGATGTCTCGATTGTTTGCGAATGTCTGCCAGCTGCTGCTCTGAGGTGAAAGGGACGCTCTCTCCCCCAACAGGTCGGCCATTCACCGAGACCTCATCCCACCATACTTGATCATTATCCAGGTAAGCTTCGCGTGGATCAACCAACTGATCCCACAGTGCGTCACACGCTTCACTAAGCCGATGCTGCAATCCCTCGGTCGTGTTTTTCTCAATCATCTAGTTTTCCCTCCTCACAAAAATTAGGTTTTCGTATCATTCTGTCTATTAGCTACCAACGGGAATTCTGTTTCCCATTCCATCATCCACATTTCCTTGTCGACTAAATTCCTCTGCCAATCGCAATGCCATCTCCAAGGCATCCGGGCCATCGTCGTGAGAGCCAAGCGGAAAATCTCGCAGTTGGTCTACCAACAACTGGGTAGATTGGCTTCCTCTGAGAAATCGCAATCTCCGTTGAGACAGATACGGTCCCAGACGACGAATGCGAACCTGTTTATTCACATAGTTATGAATCGCCAGCGGTGCAGATTGTTGAATTCCCCTTCTAGCAAACTCCGACGTAAACTCATCTGCTAAAAGTTCTTGAAACTGATTGGCTTCCACACCAAAAGAATCAACCCGATGAAGTGCACAAAGCAATACTCCATCCGTAACCATCTGCGGCGTAGGTCGTCGAGCCAAGTCGGCTTCGACGTAGAGAACCCCCTGCTGATCGACGCCCAGCAACACCAAAGCTGAGTAATCCCCATGTCGTGCGTCCGAACCTTTGCTCGGATCGAGAGCCAAGGTTTTGAATTGCAATTGCTCTGGCCATTTCTGAAACCAAATATGCTCGCCAAAATATTCCTCAGGCCACTCACACCGTTCAGGATCGATGGGCGAACTTTGCTTCTCTCTTTCGAAGGCGGAGCGTCCTTCCTCAACTCGCATCTTCATCAACGTATAGAGATCCTCCTCCTCTGGCCAAAGCAGCTCTGTTCCTTGCACCATCTGAGCTTGATGCTCGCGAAAATAAGAAAATGCCTGAGTTCGAGCCGCAGGGTTTTCTGCGTCACAGTAAAGCTTCTCCCATTCGTCCCAGAACTCTGTATGTTCTGGCCAGCGCTGAATCGCCCGAAACTTCGACGAGTTCCACCCTGGTGTCCGATGCAACTGCATTGCCAACGCATCTCGGTGCAAGGCTGTGGCCAAATTAATAATATTGGTATTCTTCGTGCCCGCTTTGAGTAGAGTGCCATGAAACCATTGACGACTCGACTCGCGCTGCGCAGCCGAGGCCATATGCCCATCATTTTGTAGATCGTCGCAAACGATTAACGTGGGGCGGTTCTCGCGTCGGCGACGCCCTCGTAGCCGTTGACCAGTACCAAACGACTCGATGATCGTGCCGTTACGCAACTGCAACGAGGTGGCCCGCCACCTCGGACCCTGACCCGCAACCCGTGGGTAATCTTTTGCCAGGCGTTTGTTTTGTTCGAGTTCGGTTTTGATATTTTCTAGATGTGTTTGGGCTTGGTTTTTTGTATCAGAAACAATCCAGATGTAGGGTTCCCAACCTTCCATAACGACGCGCAATACGTAGCAAAGCGTACCAATTGTCGACTTGGCTCCCCCACGCGGACCAATGACGTTGATCTTCGTGCCACGATTTTTTTGAAGTCCGTCTAACTGAGATCCAAGCCATTGATGCATTTTCGAGGGAGGACGGCGGAAATGGTCTGCGAGATAGTGCCTACCCCACGATAATGTGCCGAGCGACGACGGATTGGTTGCCTCAATTTTCTTTCTGTTCAATCTTTCGCTAACAGCAGACGACAGCATAGAGAAAGACTTTTCGAATATTGAATGAAACTGACCAGCATTCTGCTTAGATTTCATGGCTCGCCCTCAAGATGGGCTTCACTACCAGCAGACTCTGGTTGCTCTTCGCCATGGAGAGAGCCCGCGATTTCAGAAAAACGTATCAGCAAAAGTTTCCGCTCCGCCTGACTGCTGACCTCATCGACAATAACATCTGCCAGTTGCTCAATGACTTGCTGAAGCTGATCTGTTGTAATCACTTCTGGAGAACGTCGGCCGTATCGCTCAGGCGCACGCCGTTCCAACCACCAAACCGAAGTACGCCAATGTTTTTCGTCCTGAGCGGCATTGCGAAGATTCCGCATGTGATTGATCTCAGGCGTTGCCTCGGCACGGGCCAACTGTTTGACGAAACTTGTATTCAGTCTCAACTCCCGACGTAAGCGAACCGTTGACCAGCCAAGATACTTGCAGGCCGTCTCGTGATCGCAACCAAGCGAGATAATCGCGCAGAATTCTTTTGTTTCTTCGTTCAAAATATTTTGACTTCCGTCTCGGCCATTTTCTGATGAACTACTCACCCATAAACTCAAACGACACCACCGCACGCCCAGCCGAGGTACGGTATCTGGTCGACATACGAAAGCGTGTCGTCACCTTTGGGCATGATCCCACTTTTTTTACGTTGACCGTCTTCCACAACGGCGAAAGCTGACAATGGCGAATCAAAGCCGGGTGACTGCTCGTTACATTAATCCGAAGCCCTTCCTGTCGATGCAACGAAGCAACAGCAGCCACCACACGCATTCCAATTCCCATCCCTTGGTAATCTGGCAAGGTGACAATGCGGCTAAATCGGCGATGGTTTTTCTTAGCGATTACCGGCAACGTCGCACAAAATGCCACCGGCTCTCCCTCCCAGGTCGCCAAATAACAACGAGCACTGGGC
>Ga0315338_1004044_pt1 | contig 12051 bp, 11 predicted proteins | sample ASW8metaG_FD_204518 | JGI IMG/M metagenome (GOLD analysis project Ga0315338, IMG submission 204518) | Ammonia-oxidizing marine archaeal communities from Monterey Bay, California, United States - ASW #8 | ecosystem: Environmental > Aquatic > Marine > Coastal | place: USA: California | collected...
CCACCCCCCAGCAACAAACAGCTACCCAGAACGAATGTCAAAAATGTTCGTAACATACGTTCCATGATAGTACCGTTGATGCATCGCCATCAAAGGATAGGATACCCAGCCTAAGTTACGCCACACGACGACGGCGATTTGCTGTCAGGCTTACCAGACCTAGAGCACACAAGGCTAAGCTCGTAGGCTCTGGAATCACAAAGGCAACAGGAAAATTAGTCGCAGCCGAACCCCACGCAGGATTCCAGAACACCCTTAGAGTCCCATCATCGGGAATACCCGTTATAGCAACATTCCCCAAATCTAAGTCATACGTCATCGAGTCGACTGGCGGAGCGCTTTCACCAATGCGAATATCGCTGTTACTTAGCAAACCACCGGCAGCAGGTAAACCAAGCGGCGAATCACCCGTCATCGACGCATAACCTAGATGCTCTACCCACCAGTTGGGAACAAAATTAACGGAGACCTGAATGCTCCCAGTCAAAGGATTGTATTCCGCCCGCACTTCTTGATATGGAGCCACCGGATCAGCATACACAAAACCCGACATCGAAAACCCAACGACCAAAGCCAAAACAATTACCAACCGACTCATTAGCCTGTCTCCTCAAAAAATAAAAATAATGCAATGGCCCCAATCTACCAACATCCACCCCAGCATGCAAAGGTTTTGCACTAAATATTGATCCAGCTGCCATCTAGGCTAAGACGATTCTCTGCAAAGCTAGCCATTTGAAGGAATACCCCCTGAAAACGACTCCGTAACAAGCCAGCGATCCCGCCATAAACAATCCTCTTTCCCCAACCCCATTCGATAGCCTGGCCAATAATAGCAGATGAAAAGACTCACCCAATCTGCTAAAAAGCATTCAGCACCGGGTGCCACTGCTGGCTTGCCCAGAAGTGCGAACCGGGTACCAGGCATCCACTGCCGGACAAGCCGGACAGTGCCACCCGACGTTTTGCAACACCCAACAACACGTTTGACGCAAAACTCAACCAGTTTTGCAACACCCCAATTCAATAAACACTTGCATACCAGCACAAAACAAAACCACCTGACGAAAAACCCAAGAGTTTTGCAATAAAAAATCACCTCTGCAAAACTGACGCAAAACACGCAAAACGACAACAACACCAAAAAAATTCAACACACAAACAACTCGCGCCTAGCGCCCAACAACCAACAACTCAAAAAAATGCTCCACGCAATCATCATGGCCGGCGGTACCGGCACCCGATTCTGGCCCGCCAGCCGGTCTGCCACTCCTAAACAACTCCTACAACTTGTCGGCCAGTCGACCATGATTCGGCAAACCGTCGATCGACTCAGCGAATTGGTCGCCCCTGCGCAAACGCTGATCGTCACTAACCAACGTCTCATCGATCCCATCAGCAGCCAGCTGCCCGAGTTGCCCGCCGCCTCCCTCGTCGGCGAGCCTTGCAAGCGCGACACGGCCCCCTGCATTGGCCTGGCTGCACTGCTAGTCAGCCAAGACGACCCCGATGCCACGATGGCCGTCATGCCCGCCGACCACGTCATCCTCGCCACCGACAAATTCCAAGCCTCCATGCGCCAAGCCGAGGCCATGGTTCAAGCAAATCCCCAACAAATCATCACCTTCGGCATCCGCCCCAGTTACCCAGCCGAGATCTTCGGCTACATCCAACGCGACGCAGAACTCGCCGTCGCCGAGGCCGTCGCGCCGTCATACAAAGTAAAACAATTCCGCGAAAAGCCCGATGCTGCTACCGCCACCCAATATCTCGAATCCGGCGACTACTTTTGGAACTCTGGCATCTTCGTCTGGCGTGCCAAAACCATTCTTGACGCCCTAGCCGAACGACAACCGGTAATGCTTGCCCATCTAGAAAAAATCGTCGCCGCGTGGGGTACCGACCAGCAAGAGCAAGTCTTCACCGCAGAGTTTACCGCCATCGATGGGATTTCCATCGACTACGCCGTCATGGAGCACGCCACCGATGTCGCGATGATCGAAGCCCCCTTCGACTGGGACGACCTCGGCGGCTGGCAATCACTCGCCCGGCTGGCCGGCACCGACGACAACGGCAACACCATCATCGGCAAGCACCTCGGCCTCAACACCGAAGACAGCATCGTCCGCTCCTCAGACGATCACCTGATCGTCACGCTCGGCATGAAAGACTGCATCGTTGTCCATACCCCCGACGCCACGCTGGTCGCCAATAAAAACGATGAAGAATCGATCCGAAAAATCGTCAAAGAACTCGAAGCCCGCGGCTGGGATGAGCATCTTTGATTCCTCCTTCGGTGCATTCGCCTATCTACTATCGCACCTGTCATCATTACGCCTAGCGGTGCTAGCACTTTTATTGCAAACTCTCACCTTGCCGCATCCACCATGACGATGTTATAGATGCAAGACGCACCTCAGCTATCTTTCTAACCAAGAAGGAGCAAGAGAATGAATGGATTCGCTGCTCTCTGTACGTTTATCGCTACGTTTACACCGCCCCTCACCATGCCACCGCTGAGCGAACCCCCGCTCACACCTACCAACATCACCGAACACCTACAGCAACAAGATGCCCGCCTCGACGGACCCCGCATCCAAGGCGTCATCTACTTCGACGCCCCCGCTTCCGGCAGCTCGCATCGCATACTGCGATAACAGCCAACAGCGGCGTCTACAACCAACTGAACTTTCGCCGCTTTCCCTAATTTGCCATACTCCCCCGCAATAAAATCAGCGGTCTAGTGAGGCAAATCGGATGCAAATCTTCTTCTCAGTCGGCGAACCCAGCGGCGACCTACACGGTGCGAATCTAATCCAGGCACTTAAACAAAAGCACCCCGATTGGGAATTCGTCGGCTATGGCGGACCCAAAATGCAAGCCGCCGGTTGCCAACTTCACGCCGATCTCACCCAACTGGCCGTCATGTGGTTGGCCCAAGCCCTCTGGAACATCCGCAAATTCCTCAATCTACTTGGCCGAGCCGACCAGTTCTTCCAACAGCAACGCCCCGATCTGGTCGTGCTGATTGATTACCCCGGCTTCAATTGGTGGATCGCACGCAAAGCCAAAGCCGCAGGGATCCCCGTCGTCTACTACGGCACACCACAACTGTGGGCTTGGGCCGCCTGGCGCGTTAGCAAAATGCGCCGCTTCGTCGATCATGCCCTTTGCAAATTACCCTTCGAGCAAAAATGGTTTAGAGACCGCGGCTGCAACGCCACTTTTGTCGGCCATCCCTATTTTGACGAACTCCGCTCCCGCAAACTAGATCAGCCCTTCGTCGAACAACAAGCAGAAAACACTGCCCCCCTCGTCACTATACTACCCGGCTCAAGAACGCAAGAAATCAAACTCAACCTGCCCCAATTCCTAAAAACCGCAAAGCTTATCCAGCAGCAAGTCCCCGAATCTCGATTCGCCATCGCCGTTTTCAAACAGCAGCAATTAGAAATGGTGAACGAGATCGTCCAACAAAGTGGCCAAGCAGTCGAAGTCCATGTTGGGCGTACCGCCGAACTCATTCACGCGGCCCGCTGCTGTCTGGCTTGCTCAGGTTCGGTATCGCTTGAATTGCTTTACCACGCCAAACCTTCAGCGATTCTGTATCAGATCTCCCGGCTCGGTTATACGGCCCAGTTGTTTCTACGCAAAATTCGCTACATCACGCTGGTCAACTTACTGACGGCCGACGATCCCTTCTCTGACCGTTCGGCAGGCATCTACGATCCGGCTGACCCACGAGATCAACATGTGCTAATGCCCGAATACCTCACCTGCCAAGATCGCACCGCCGAATTAGCCGAACACGTCACGCAATGGCTAACCGATCACGAAAAATACGATCGCCGAGAGCAAGAACTCAATGCACTCAAAGACCAAGTGGCCCAAGGCGGGGCCTCGCAACGTGCCGCTGATTACATCATCGATCTGGTACAATCAGCTGCCGACAATACGATCAACACCGCAGCCGACGCTGCCTAAGCACCAGTCGTGTCGCAAGTTGCCAACAGGAAGGGTCAGGGGTGATATTCTCAGAGCCACCGGCGAGCCAAGGAGATGTACACTTTCGAGTGTTCGGAATCCCAATACGCATCCACCCATTTTTCTGGGTCGTTGCACTAATTTTGGGAATCCAAGGCAGCAAAGTTCCCCCGGCAACCGTACTTATCTGGATTACAGCTTTACTCTTGTCGATCACAGTCCATGAACTCGGCCACGCGCTCATGCAACGCCGTTACGGGGGTAGACCACGAATCGTGCTGTACGGCATGGGTGGTCTGGCAATCTGTGACGATTGCGAACGCTCCAGCAAAGCTCAGATACTCATCTGTTTAGCCGGCCCAGGGGCAGGATTCTTGTTGGCAATCCTACTATTAGTCGCCTTAAGAGCACTCGGACATCAAGGAGGCGTTAGTTTAGGTAGTTTAAGCGCCTCGGATGCAGCAGACTTGGTTATTTATCCTTTACTAGGCCTTAACTTCTACTGGATGCCCTTTGCATCAATCAATTTAAATCTAATGGTCTTAAACCTGCTCTGGATCAATGTCATGTGGGGAGCAGTAAACTTACTACCTATCTATCCGCTGGATGGCGGACAGATTTCTCGTGAACTCTGCATGTTAGGCCAACCTCGTAAGGGAATCATGCTTTCTTTACAAATTTCTATCGTTGCAGCGGCTGCTATGGCAATTGTGGGCCTTTCTTGGGGTTCTTTCTTTGTTGTATTGATGTTTGGATACTTAGCCTACTCGAGTTACCGTGCCTTAGAGGCGTATCGTGCAAGCCGTTGGTAACACGCCCACAGAACAAACTGAGCCTTTTTTCTTCATAACAAAAAAACCACAACATCTAGCGTCCGAATACCTTGAATGACAATGTAAAACTAGATGTATGGTCTCACATTGAGACGCAAACATACAAAAATCGCATCGTATTACTAGGTGCAAGTAACCTCACTCGCGCGTTTCCAACCGTTGTTCATGCTGCGTTGTCTTCTTATCAACGTCCACTTTCTTTCTTATCAGCGATGGGTTTTGGACGATCTTATGGCCAAGAGTCTCGTTTTTTGGCAAAAAAAAATTCCGGAATTTTTTTTTGTAAAATTTGGGAAATTTTGGAGCGTGATTCTCAAACTCCTACAACCGCTTTTGTTACCGATATTGGTAACGATCTTGCCTACGAAGTACCCGTTGAAAGGATCGTTGAATGGGTTGAATCATGTTTAGATCGACTCGATTCTGTTTCAGCACGCGTCGTGCTAAGCGACTTACCGATGAGCGTATTACGGGACGTTGGCGCGACTCGATTTCGAGTATTTCGAACGCTACTTTTCCCCTACTGCCGACTTAGTTGGGCAGAGATGCTCGATCGAGCAGAACAGCTCAGCGAACGCCTTCATCAGCTTGCAAAAACCAGGAATATACCTATTTTCGTAGGCAATTCCGAATGGTACGGTTTCGACCCGATTCATCCCCGCAGCTCCTATTATCCACAGCAATGGCAAGAATTATTTGCTTTAGCAGGCGCAGAATGGAGTGAGAATTCAACGCCAGAAAGCCGCCGACTGCTGACATGGTATTTGCGCAATTTACGTCCCGATAATTGGTCGTTTTTTTCAATTCCAAGACACGCACAACAACCAAGCGGACGATTGCATGATGGAACAACGATCTCGCTATTCTAATTTGTGAATTCGTGGACTAAATTTGCCAAACTCGACAAAAAAAATGTTGTCTGTAACGGCTTCGCAGAAAAAAAATTGCAGATGATCCCATTTTTTTGCCGAAAGTGTGTTGCACAAATACTACGAATTCGTACAAATACGTCGAACAGCTTCATGGACGTGCGTTTACTTTTTTGTTTTGTTGTCATTACATCTTACGGTTTCGCATCTAACACACGTACGGAAATGAGTTCCTGTTGAAGCGAAACGTCGTGCCGCCTCGGAATGGCGTCATGTTTTTTCTTTGGGGTGACCCATCGTTCTTAGACAAACGATTAACTAGCTGAGAACGAGTCACCACGAACCCTTTATGGAGGATTAACTGTGGCCAAAAAGAAAAAGAAGAAAGCTGCCAAGAAAAAGGTAGCTAAGAGAAAGGCTACTAAGAAAAAAGTAGCCAAGAAGAAGACTAAGAAGAAGGCTGCCAAGAAGAAGACTAAGAAGAAGGCCGCCAAGAAGAAGACTAAGAAGAAGGCCGCCAAGAAGAAGACAAAGAAGAAGGCTGCCAAGAAGAAAACTAAGAAGAAAGCAGCCAAGAAGAAGACAAAGAAAAAGGCTGCCAAGAAAAAGACTGCTAAACGCAAGAAGAAAAAGAAACGTTAAGCGTCTAGCTTGGTCGAGGTAGTTTCGACTACCGAGATGCAGAAACGAGGCCGTCCCTGTCGTAGACAGGGCGGCCTTTTTTATGCGCAGATTTCTGGGCCGGATTTTCAGATTCCTCAGTCTCGCCCTGAGCAGCGGTGTCTGCAGGGCTAGGTCTCGACCGATCTGCTGCCGTACTCAGGGTTTGGAGCGATCTGAGGCCCTCAGAGGCTCCTCAGCATGCGTCGACCTGCCAACAGGTTATCCACCGGCTTGAATTCCCGCAGACGGCTACAGGACGGAGAGGCTCGGCATGGGAGGTTCAGCCATTCTTTGCGAGGCGAGGTTCTTTACCAAGCTGTAGCAAATCCGCTCGAAGTGTTGTGCCGATTCTTGATCTTCGTAGTTGCCTGCCGTGTTGCCAGCATCTCCACGTTCGCGGATGGGAATCTGAATAGGTACTTCACCCAAAAACGGCACCTCCAACTCTTCGGCGCTACGGCGAGCACCTCCTGAGCCGAAGATGTCGTATCGTTTGCCATTGTCGGGGCAAAGAAAGTAACTCATGTTCTCAACCATGCCCAAAAGTGGAATGTTTACTTTACGGAACATGGCAATGGCTTTGATGGCGTCGAGCAATGCAACCTCTTGCGGCGTGCAAACGACAACAGCACCGGTCAACGGCAGTAGCTGCGACAGGGTGAGCGCGATGTCGCCGGTACCAGGTGGCATATCGATAATCAAGTAATCCAGGTCGCCCCAGTCTGTGTCGCGAAGAAATTGAGTAATTGCCCCGTGTAACATCGGGCCACGCCAGACAACGGCTTCGCCGGGGGGCACTAGGAATCCCATGCTCATCACGCGTATTCCGTTGGCATCTACGGGTTGCAGTCGTTGCTCAATAGCTTCGGGGCGTTCGTCGACGCCTAAGAGATGAGGAATACTGGGACCGTAGACATCTGCATCCATTAAACCAACTTTGCAACCAGCCTTTTTCAAACCTAAGGCCAATGAAGCAGCGACCGTGCTTTTGCCGACCCCCCCTTTGCCCGAGGCTACGGCGATGACGTTTTTTGCCGTTAGGCCAATGCTGCCGATCGGCAGTGCGGGTCGGTCGTGCTCGACCGTATTGACGGTGATCTCGGCTGTGCCCCCGAGCTTGGAACGTAACTGCTCTTCCAATTGTTGACGGGTCTCTTCCCAAAGGGGTGCGGAGTATGTGGTCAGCCCTAGCGAAACGGTAACGCGGTTGCCATCGATCGAAACATCTTTGATCTGATCCAACTGCTTGACGTTACGGCCGGTTTCTGGGTCGAGGAAGTTTTTGAGTACCTCGTCGACGGCGGAAGCGTTAATGGGACTATCTGACATGGTGAGTGGGCTCCTCTTGTATTGGATGCCAGCCAGGACATTGAGAGGCTGGAGGTTTGGCTTGAAGATGAATGGGTGCTACCATCGGGGACCCTGCTACTGTCGGGGACCCATAGCAAAGTCTATCCCCTTTACCATATCGCCCAGCGGGTTGGTGCCAAGGTGTCGCATCGGCTGGATCGAAAGAAGGACGCAAATGACGCTTCCGGAAACCGAGTTGTTGAAGCAGTTGGTACGAACTGCAAGCGTCAATCCGGCGTTTACTACCGATGGAACTGGGGGTGAGGGGCCGATTACGGATTTTTTGCAGGGTTTGTTAGAAGACCTTGGTATCCAGTGGTTGCGGCAAACGGTAATGCCAGGGCGAGACAATCTGGTGGCCCTGCTACCAGGCGACCCGGCAGATGTGATGCTGTGGGAAGTGCACCAGGATACGGTTGGAATTGCGGGGATGACGATTGATCCGTTTGGTGGTGAGGAGCGGGACGGGCGGATCTGGGGGCGGGGGGCTTGTGATATCAAGGGCGGCATGGCGGCGATGCTGACGGCGCTGGCTCGGGCTCAGGCGGTTGAGGATCGGCAGGGGCCGACCATCGTGCTGGGCATGTCGATTAACGAAGAGTGTGGGTTTACGGGTGCTGCGGCGTTGTCGCGGTTGTGGTCTTGTGATGAATCGATACGAATCGATCCGGCAACGGTGACGGGTTCTCTTACTGTTGAGCAGCTGCGACGGTTGCGACCTCAGCGGGCGATTGTTGCTGAGCCGACGATGTTGGATGTGGTAGTGGCGCATCGAGGAGTAGTGCGCTGGAAATGTCATACGCATGGGCTAGCGGCTCATTCTTCTCAACCGGAACGTGGCCGGAATGCAATTTATGCGATGTCGGAAGTTGCGCGAGCGATTGAAGATTTTCACTTGGAGCAGTTGTGCCGGTACGAACCCCATGCCCGTTGTGGTAAGCCGACAGCTTGTGTGAGTATGATCGAGGGTGGCTCAGGAGTGAACACGGTGCCGGATCATGCGGTTATTGACATCGATCGCCGTTTAATCCCTGGAGAGACTCCTGAGGCCGCTTACGAGCTTCTGACGGCGTATATCAACGAACGTGTACAACGAGAAGGTATTCAGGTTGAACATGAGCAACCTTGGATTGGTACTCAAGGTTTAGGAGATGAAAACAATCAGGCTTGGGCGGAGCGGATTGCTGGGGTGGTTCGTGGTATGGATTTACCGTCGGAGTTGGTGGGTGTGCCGTATGGGACGGATGCTCCGGCGATTGTGGCGGAGGATATCCCTACGGTCGTGTTTGGGCCTGGCTCGATCGATCAGGCGCATACCAAGGACGAATGGCTGGCGGTGGAGCAGTTGCAATGGGCCACCGAGGTGCTTTTTCGCCTGGCTTGCGGTGGGTAATCTTTTTTAGTGAAAGATTTTACTGAGCGCGCAGCACAAAACCCAGGAGGGTGCGAGCCCCTGGGCTTTGTGGTGTAGTAGCGTTTTTTGATTTCGGCGCGAAGCAAGCGATGCCTTTACGCCTGATGCGAATCAAAATACGTCGAGAATGAAGTGGTGTCCGCTATGAAAGCGGCGTCGGTTGGGATAGTAGTTGTGCCATTTGCGGTTGTAGACCGGGATGCGCATTTCTGGCGGGTACCGGTGATACAGGCTTTCGGCGCTGCGGTAGTACTCGTTCCCCTTGAAATTCTGTGGGTAATAGACGTACGGGTAGTGATAAAAGCGATTCCAATCTTGGGTCGAATATGTTTGACCCCAGGCGCGACCATAGGCTTGCTGAGCGGCGGCGTTGTCGGCGTTAGCCAAACAGCACACGAGCGCTCCAGCGCAACAGGTCGCCAAGAAGATCCGGCGGACCATCGATTTTCCCCCTCGAAGGCTTGCGGGTAAGCGTTGAGCCAGCCAGACGGGTGTCTGGGTAGGCAGTGATTCCAAGTTAGTCATCGGCCAGCGGTAAAGTTGAGGTTGAGGGAATATTCGGAACGATCGGCATAATTGGTACTTTGGGATGCTAGCAGTGGATGTGAGATGTTTGATTGATGATTTTTGATGTGATGTTTTGAGAGATGGGTGGCACTGTTTGGCTTGTCGGGCAGTGGAAGCCTGGTACCTGATTCGCACTGCTGGGCAAGCCAGTCAGAGGCACCCTGTGCGAGTTGTTTCTTGGTGATTGGTTGGTAATGGACAGAAGTGGGTGGGTTGGGGCTTTGTTTGCAGTGACTTGGTGATTGGTTTTGGCACGAAATTGGTGATACGCATTGAGGGGGACAAAAGTAGGGGCTGGGGGCTAGGAAATAGGGGTTAGTGAGTGGAGTTTTGTCATTTTGAGTTGGGAGTTGTTGGGCGCTAGGCGCGAGTTGCTCGGTGGTTGAGTTTGTTGGTGGTGTTTTCATTGTTGGTTTTATTGGCGTTTGTGTTGGTGCTTCTTGTTGATTGCGTAACCTGGGTAGGCCTGTGGCCAACCTGGGCTACTCGGTTTTGTTTGAAGATGGGTGCGACACCGCATCCTACGGAATGACTCTCTGCCCCGCTTAGGCACTTAACATTCTTTTGGATCTTTTGGGGTCGCGGCGAGGGCGGGTAGCGGCGGAGGCTTCTTGCGATGCATTGTGCTTGAGCATGAGTAGGCGGTGATAGATGCGGGTGCGGATTTCGTTGTCGGTAATTTCGTCCATCAAGAGATCGACGACCTGCAGCATGATATCTTCGTGCTGTTCGGGGCGGATGGCGTAGGGATCTTGTCGAGCGTAGCGATCGGGGTTGGTTCGTTCTAAGAGCCAAGCGGCAGCGCGCCAGTGGTTTTTTGCTGCTTTGCGCAAAGTGTGGAGTGGGTCGAGCTGTGCGCTGAGTTCTGCGCGGCGGAGCGAGTCGTGAAAATCTTCGTTGCGGAGCGCTTCGCGACGGACGGTGCGGACCGTGCAGCCAACGTAGCGAGCGGCCTCAGCCATGTCGCAACCGGCGGAGACAAGGGTACAGACTTCGCGACGTTTGGTATCGCACAGCGCACGGGGACGACCAATTTTTGCCATCTTGAGAACCTCCGTAATCGAGAAAGGAATTGATAGACTCACCCTAGCGGAAGTCGTGGCACAATTCCTAGTGAAAAAATGGAGAGGGGTGTTTGGGGCCGGAGTGGTACAAAGAATGAGGGTTGACGGGGGTTTTTCACCGCAGAGGTCGCGGAGAGCGCAGAGATGACCTTGAAAGTGTTTTTTACGTGGATTTTTGATTATTTGGAAATTGGCTTTGGCAAATACTGGGGATTTCGCTATATTGGGGTCTTGTTACCGGGGTTATAATACTAAATACCGGAGGGCAGGCGATGAATTGTTTCATGGTATTGTTTGTCGTAGTTGCTGAGCACTTGATTTCTGGCGCAGCTTGGGCGCTTCCGGGGGTGGCACCGTCGGGCGAGGCTTTGGCGGAATACGATCCGGCGACGGGGGAGATTGTTGTTTCGTTCACGGATATCATTAATTGGTATGTTGAAGACTTAGACGGCAACATGATGACAGGTGATGCACCGCTTGGGTTGCCGTCGTCAGGTGGACTGCTATCTGATAGCGATACTCGGGTAGGTGAATCGAATTTTTCACCTTTTAGCGTTACCAACTTGAACTTGGGAAATATTGCGCAGAGTGGCTTGGGTGATGACGGCAGCTTGCAGATAATTTGGAACACCAACTTTGGTTCGCCGATAGAGTCGAGACGGATCGACTTTCTTGGCACCAACATCCTGCCGATTGCACTTATTGATGGGCCTGTTTTTGTCGATATTTTTACGGACCCTTTGAATATCACTCTTGATGCGAGCAATTCCATTGATCTGGATGGAGGTACGTTATCTTATACGTGGGATCTGGATAACGACGGTGCTTTTGAGTTTGACACGGGATTGATACCTACTCTTGATATCGCAAATGTTAGTTCGACTTTTGGTGGGTTAGGATCTTATCGCGTAGCCGTGGAAGTCTTTGACGGCATTTCCTCGAGCAGCGCAGCAACCTTTGTCCATCTAGTTCCTACGCCCCCTTTGTCGTTGGTCGATGCCCAATACGACCCGGCCACAGGCCAAGTTGTCGTTTCTGTGGATAATGTGATTAGTTGGTATGTTCAGAGTAGTTCGTCGGCATTAACAGGCGATGCGCCGTCAGATTTGCCACTGGCAGGTGGCTGGGTATACGACAACGACAATGAGATTGGGGAAACGAATTTTTCTACATTGTTTAGCTACTCTGCGGATCTGGGGAATGTCGCCCAACCAGGCTTGTTACCAAATGACTTGACTATTTATTGGTACGAATCGTTAGGCTCTCATCTGCATGCGAAATCAGTTGCCTACAGGCCAATGCCTGAG